>Ga0208133_1000116_pt1 | contig 30522 bp, 21 predicted proteins | sample ColrivemetaGS535_FD_187595 | JGI IMG/M metagenome (GOLD analysis project Ga0208133, IMG submission 187595) | Estuarine microbial communities from the Columbia River estuary, USA - metaG S.535 (SPAdes) (version 2) | ecosystem: Environmental > Aquatic > Marine > Intertidal zone > Estuary | place... | reverse complement strand
ACTTTTATTTAATATTAACCTAATTTTTTACAACAAATTTTGTATTTGTTTGTCGTAAATTTTCAATTTGTTATACGTTTTTACAACTGTAACAACTGATAAATCATACAAGTCTGAAAAAACCTTTAAATCAATTTCTATATTTCTAAGTTGAAGTATATAATAAAAACAACAAACTCCAATAGATAGAGGTGTATGATCTAATAATACATCATTATCTTCACATATTTCAATAACTGTTTTAACATCTAATAAAACTTTGTTATCAATTTTTATATTGTATTTTTGAATTGTATTAACAATATAATCATATGGTTTCATTGTATCTAATATTAGTGATTTATTCATATTTAACTTTTTACAATTAATTAGTTCTAAAATAAGTTTATCAGCCCTTGTTACGTATTTTATATCTAAATTCAAAGTTTTTGCCATATCAATATACGAATATGGTATTGATGTATCCTTTGATACATAATGAATACAAGAAACAATAATACCATCTTTAACACGTGCTCGTTTAGTACCATCGTTGCGTTTAATAGAATCCATTACCATAATAACTATATTGCAAATATTTTCAAATAAACATTCTACTATATTTAGTTTTATACACAAATTACGTACATAAACTTTTAATTTATAAGTATTTTTTTCTTCATTTGTCCACATATACCATTCTTGCATTTTAGATAATCTACTATTAGTTTTTGAAGATTTTATAGAAACAGTTTGCTGCAATGACTCAAAACTACAATTATTATTTAGTCTATCTTCATCAATAACTAAACCACACTCCATACATACATAATTATTATCTACATATCCAAGTCTTTCTCCCAAACAATTCGTGCATTTGTCATTTTTAACTACAGATGTAATCTGCTGATTATTTAATGTATTTGCAGAATCAAATTCTTTCCATAATAAATCTATATTTTCATTTGACATTAGTTATTTAAAAATTAACAACAACGATATTAATTCAGTTTATATTAGATTGTAATAATTATGTTTTACTCGCTAAATTTTATTGATTCAAATGCTATTTGATTTATTTATTAATAATTTTATTAATACATTAATAAAATTATTTTTAGATGTAGTTTATACAAAAGTTAGACTTTAAATGCATTTAAAACCTTTTTTCTTTCATTTTCAGAAAGTTTATAATCTTTGTATTCTATTCGTTGTGTTAACAAGTTATTTTCTTTTATGTATTCTATAAAAGGTCCTTCTGCATATTCTTTGCTTTGTTCAATTAACATTCTACCAACTGCTGTCACAATTGAACCAAGTTCTTTTAAAATAAGATTACCTTGTCCTCTTCCAAGAAACCCATATGTAGAATTCAAGGATACTTTAATAGCCAATTGTGTAGAATCAAGAATACTTTCCAACAACTTATTTCCTTCTGCTGCTGCTTGTGCCATCTGACGTTTTACACGCTTTCTTTCTGAATACAACTCTTCCAATAATGCTGGTAAGACACCTTTGTTTACAACCTCTCCCGTCTCTTGATTTATATGTGGTTGCACAACTGTATAATTGTAACTAACATCTCGTTTTTGAAACTTTTCATCAGAACTTCGTGTCTTTTTTATAGGATCGTGAATACGACAGTAATAGTTTGTAATATCCAAGTCACTTGTAATTTCAAAGTATGCTTGTTTACCACATACTTGACCTTTACTCTTACCACTCTTACCAATTGCTTGACAAGTCTGACGCAATTTATACTCTACTTTATCATCCCACGCTATCGTTTCATAATTCACATCAGGAATACCTAAATATTGATCATCTAATACAAACGAACTATAACACAAATTTCTACTAATCATAATTGTCGGATACAAACTAGCAAAATCAAGTACTGCTACATTATCCTTGTACATTCCAGGAAGTGGCTCTAAAACTGTTGCTCCTGTAAAACTATCATCTACAGCATCTTCATTTGACCACATTCTAGATATCTGATATTCGGAACTCCGGTACTTGAATTTAATATTGAAAAAATCTGTTTTGATTTCTGTATCACTCATGACAACAAAAGTATTATCATCAATTAATTCAGATATTTTTACAACCAATTCTAAAGGTCTGCCATTTGATCCTTCCGTTTGACTTTTTCCACAATTCACCTTTACATACTCTCCAATATCTTTTTCTTCAAATGTATGAGGGTCTTTGCATTTAATCTGCAACGGATATGCATCTTCATTAAAATTTGTATGAGGTACTACAAAATTCATTTGTCTAGCTTTTCGTAAAACCTGTGAATACACCTTAATTGTCTGACCACGAGTTGTTAAGAATCCAATCGGTACAAATGTAACATTCGCCAACTGCATAATTGTAATTAAAATTAATTGTTTATCCACAAGCCTTTGTAATAAGGCTGTATCTTGTATACAATATTCTCCAATCTTTTTTATGTCATCTGGATTTCCACGTTGATAAAAATCAAACATCTCTTTTGCACTTACATCGTGCTTGTTTTGTTTTAACACTTCTGATGCAATATTATCCAACTTGTAACTCGAATACTTTTTCATACCACGTTTATAATGAATCAGTAAATCATAATTTAGTCTTCCAGGAATATACACACGATTAAACTCACTATCACCATAAGCACTTGAACTGAAATATTCTTTTTTAATATCTGCTTCACGACACGTCATTCTACTTAATGTTTTTAATAAATAACCACTTTTTACTGTTTTTGATCCACTTCGTTTAGAAGATGCCAAACCAAGTAATTCAGCTCTTTCAATTAAATACATACAATCAAAACTATCACCATTATATGTGTAAAAAATATCTGGATCCATACGGGATACCATATCAACCCAACGTTTTATCAATTCCTTTTCGGTTTTACACTCTTCTACTACTACTTTTGGATCATCTATCCTTTCACAATTTTTTAATGTCAACAAATGTTTTACTAAAAATCCATCTTTATCTTTATCGTCAACACCTTCATTCTCAATTCCATTTACATATTTATAAGTTGTCGCTATTTGAAAAATTTCATTTGGATAAACAATTTGACCATCACGTTTTATCTTGAATTTTGGATCTGGAAATGTTCTGTCATGACTGTAAACTTCAATATCCCAACTTGCTTGTAAAAAATTAGCCATATCTTGATGATCCTTCATCGAAACGATATCTCTTCTATCTATGGTTACCTCTACTTGTGTTGTTGCAGAATCTCTTGTTGTTCTATATTTACCTTTTGGTAAACGAACCCATCCAGCCATTAAAATATCTTTGATATGACAAAATCTCATAAATGGCTCAAAATTACTTTCATATAATTTAAATTTTGTTGCACGCTTTGTAACATTTGGAATATCAATTGCCCGTTTAAATAAATATCTACTTTTCATCAATGCAGAATAATTATTAAATACTAATTTCACAAATTTGTATTCTTTTCCATTTCTAAAACCATACAAGTCCTTTTTTTGTTCTAAACAGGATCTATGTTTACCAGATTCTTTAGATAAAGGTTCTTTAAATGATCGTAATGAATAACCAGACTCTACAAATTTTAAAAAATGAGCTAAATGTACTCTTGTAAATGTACTTGGAACCTTTATATAATAATATGGTTTAAATCCTGTGATTTTACAAGTTACTGATATTCCTCCTTTAGTTACTCCAAAACATCTTATCGTATAAACTTCATTATTCTTTTCGGTCGCTTGTTCTTCTTCATCATCTACTTCTCCTTCATCATCCTCTTCATCTTGTGCCCACCATTCTATAATTTGCATTTCAATATCTTGTTTATAAAAATCATCTGGTATCTTTATCAAATTCTTTTTATAATATTTTTCCATTGAGCACTTGTATTTCTATATAAGTGTAAATTAATTCATTTTTTTAAATATATATACATGTAATATAGTTGTTAAGGAAACAAGATGAACGTCTGTTATGATATTATTTATAAAATCTATTTTTATATAGATGATTATCCCACATTGTGTAATTTTTGGCCCTTGTCAAAAACTTTTTATAAACATTATATGAGAAAATACAATGCGAGCTATAAACATAAATATGAAATCATGTATAACGACTTTTTCTTTTTTCTATCTTTGTTACCAGATACAGATTATAAATATATAAATGACAATATTAACTTTTATAAAATGATTATTACCAATAATAACTCTGTTTTTCGAAATGATATAGATTTCTTATATCGATTATATAGAGTATTTTTTATTAAATATTTTACAATTTGTATATTTGATTACGGTTTACACAAACAGTCAGAAAGATTATCAAATATTTTACTAATGCAAGGTCCATCATTTATAAAAAGTCTTGTTAATGTAAAATTCTATAAAAATAAAATAGAAATCTTACCAATATCTAATAATAGATGGGTTATGTTAAATAAAATTACGACAATGTCTTGTAAAAATTATTGTTCTATTGAATTATTATCACACGTAAAAAAAATATACAATACATATAAATATTTTATTCAGTAAACAATTTCTTCAAAAAAATTTCTAAAAAAACAATTTCTAAAAAATACATTTTTAGAAATTGTTTATATTATATTAAATTAAAATTAATTGTATGAATTATGTAAATATCTTTGTTCTTAAATATTCTCTTCGTTTTGCAATATTTTTAACCATCTTAGCATAATAGTATGTATTATCTACAGAAATACATTTTATAAAAGATTTATACAAATTACCATTTACTCGCATTCTTTTATTTGTAGATGGGTTTTTAACATATATCATTTCGTTCAAATGATAATTCTCTGAATTTTCTAAATATGCAAAATAATATGGGTTTTCCCTTTTTAATAATTGTTTGAATTCTATATAATTATATGAAACCAAATCATCTTTTTGATAACTTAGTTTAAATTCGCAAATTTCTCTTAAGGTTTCTTCGTTACAATCTAAACAACACAAATGTAATTTTGATTTTGACAAGTTTAATATTCTTATACCAAATAATTTTTTAAATATTGGAACAGATATAACAATACTTGAAATAGTAAACATTTGCTCAAATGTAACAGTAAATGGATTTGTATGTAATGTATCTAATATTGAACTATAATATTTTAGACGTATATTGTAATATCTAGTAGTATTAGCAATCGATTCTAAAAAGTTAAATAGATGAGCAAATCCCGCTTTGTTTTGATATACTTCTATTTGTAAAAAATTATATAATGCATATAATTCAAATTTGTTAGGATATTTCCTTATATTGCAATAATTATTATATACAAACCAATAAAATACCTTACCAAAGATAAAATTAACATACCAATTTATATTTGTATTTGTATTTGTATCCGTATTTGAATTTGTAAAGGAATTTGTTTCTAAAGATTCATAATTTATATTTTGTAATTGATTATACAAGTATTCAAAACGACAATTTCTATAATATACATTGTTGTTTAGAAAATGTTGTTTAAAACAATTAAAATAATAATTTATATAATCTTGTGGCAATTTGTATTTATATATGTTATTTATCAAATAATTTTCAATACATTCATAAAATAACTCTTTTAAATTCTGAATATCTCCATTTTTGTAATTTATATTATATTTTTTAAAATTATATATGATTAAACTTGATTGTAAATTTTTAAACCTTTGATTTGATAATTTAGATGTTGCAGAAAGTATGCAAACATCTCTAATAGATATATATTTTGCGATTTCGTATATAATATCATCAGGTAAATTTGAAAAAAAAGTCATAATTGATTAGTAATATATGAATTTAAAAGGTATTTTTAAATTCATTTTTTATTAAAGTACACTAAAGTACTCGTCTACCGTGACAATCATATTTTATTATAAATTGTTCAAACCAAATATTAATAACACGTGGTTTATCTTCATCTTTTATATTAGGATCATCATTCAAATATCTATAATTATATTTTATTTCATATCCTGCACTTTCCATGTAACGTTTAAGTTCCTCAAACTGTTCGTCTGATATATCATTTGGTGTAACTGTTTCTCCATATAATTTTCTTGCTCCTGCTATTAATACATTCATTAATAACCGAAACATAGTTGCTTGAGAAAATATATCTTGTGCAAGGGCGATTTTATATGTACATGGGGGTTTGGGAGTACTTGTAAAAATAGTATTTACCAATTCTGTTAATGTTTTTTCACTATTAATTTCATCCATTATATTTACTTTGTAAAAAAAGTTTATGTAATTACCAAAGTAATTATAAATCATCATTTATTAAACACGACTCGTCGTCATCCAAATCATCTTGCAATTGTGTTTGTAATTTTTTGTTAAGAGCTTGATAAATTTCATTCAAGTATAATTTTCTGATCATTATTTGTTTCCCAGATTCATCAGTTGATACAAATTTATTTTTCATGTCAATATCGTTTAAGAATTTGTTTTCAAAACCATCAGCAAAAATATGTAAATATTCTAATATATCATTTAAATAATCATCATCTTGGTGAATTACTGTAATTCTAATTTTATCCTTGTATTTTTCAACAAGTTTAGCAACCGGTATTGATAACATATACATATAAATATGTATTTGAGTTTTTTCATAGTCTCGTAATGCCGAGAAAAATCCTCGTGTTCTGTTTTTAACTTCAATAATATAACTATTTTTAGGATTTTCTTTATCAATATATACTCCATCTAATCTACCACCAATATACCAGTCAAAATTTTTACTATTAATAGTACTGATCTGTTTCTTGAAAAATTCTTGTGAAGTATCCAACTTGACATCAAACCGTTTTTCATATATCTCAATAGCAGAATCTTCTTTTAATGTCCCATGTGTCTTGTTTATAAAACTTTCACTTTCCTTTAACAAAACCTTTTTCTTTTCATCAGAAATACTTAGATTTTCTATAGCTTCTTTTATATTTTTACGCTTGTCATCTGTTTCTATACTTTCAGATTTCACTAAATTAATATTGTCATCTCCCAGTTGCTTTTTTAATCTTTGTTCTTGTGTTAAATCAATTTTATCTATACGAGTTTCTAAACTTTCACCTGATTTTTTCAATTCGTCAATTTCACGTTGAAGTTTATTAAAACGTAATGTATATTGACGTTTTGTAATAATTTTATTATCAAGATCATCTTGTAAAGATTTTTGACCAAGATGTAATTTTTCTGTTTCTAAACGTTTGTTTAATAATTCTGTTTTACTCGAATTTATGATTTTATTATAACATTCTGAATCATATCTTTTCCATAAACGTTCAAATGGTGTAACAAAATCATACGAATTTTGACCAATAAATGCAGCTATATCACTTGTAAACAAATAAATCTTATTCTTTAAAGACATATATATTTTTGAATTGTCAAGTGATCCTATATACTAATTCTAAATGTTTTTATTCATTTTTTAATTACTTTATTGTTTGTTTAAAATTTAAATGTAAATTAATGTAGATATGGATAATCAAATTAAAACGATTGTTGTAAATATTAAAGAATATCATTTTACAAATAATTTTACAAATAATCTAAAGATTACGTGTGAATTATATAGATTATTTGACGAATTATCTATAGAATGTTTTAATGAGAATCTAGATAAAAGACAATTATGTTATGATCAGTTGTGCATTTGTTTAGATAGTATAAATGATAATATGTGTAATGTCACATTAATGAATCAATTAACTTGTACAATATACGAATCTGGACTTTGTAATATAGAGTATGATTAATGAGATCTTTTTAATCGTTTAACTGATGAATTTTCTGTTTGTTCATTTAATATTTCTGTGTTGCAAATTGATTTTAAACAATGTAACAATTTTATGGTCATTTTAATGTCATATTCAGATGTATGTTCAGAGTTTTTACAACTGTCTAATTTAAAATGGTTACATAAATTGATTAATGATAAACTTTGTTTTTGATTTAATTTGCCACACGTTTTTAGAAATTGTGCTACAATTAATGTATCTACAGGATTGCAACTTATAAAATTGCTATATTCTCGATCTGTTAATAAACCACTTGACTTGATGAATCTAATATCAAATGCAATGTTGTGCCCAATCGGTATTAAATTATATGAACCTTTGTTTTTGTTCAAAAAATCTAAGAGAATTTTTCTAGATGTTTGTAAATCACTTGAACTTTGATGATGTTTGATAATATCTATTCGATTTATTTGTAATGCCTCTGGATAAATATTATACCCTGATGTTTGTTTTAATGAAATATTTAAACTATCCTTTTGTATTAAATCTTTGTCGAGAATCAAGAATGAAATTGTAAGTAAATTACTCGTCTCGCTTACACCAGATGTTTCACAGTCAAATGCAATATACTTATTTTGTGAGACTTGCATATTACATTTTTAAATTATGTATTAAATTTCAATTTTAATAAAATAGAATAATGTATTTAAAAATGTATTTAAAAATGTATTTAATAATGTATTAGTTTAAAAATTAATATGGACGATTTATTTATTGAAAAAGACAATAGTACGACTAGTAGGTTAGCAGATGATGTTTTACATAAAGCAGATTTGATGAGGTTAAATAACGGATGGAATGATAAAAATGAAAGGATAATTATATCAGTTGGTGAAAATGCTGCTAGTTACAAATGGATGCATGAAAAATGTGCTAATTATCATAAATTTATATACAAGTTATTAAGTATATTATTGATTGTGTTGAGTACTTTATTAACAGTTGAAACAATATTTCCTAGTAATAATCAATGTAAAGATTTTGTCGTGGAAATTGTACGAAGCACGATTGTATATATAGTAAATGTTCTTACTGTCTTGCAAACATTTTTTAGATCAGAAGAAGTAGCTGAAAAACATTTAGTTTCAGCTGGCGCGTATAGTACTATTTATCACGATATTCAGCAACAAATGTGTATGTTTAGAAGAGATCGTGTAAATGCTACAAAATATGTAACTGAATGTTTAAAACAGTATGATACGTTAGTTATAACAAGTCCTGATATCAGTTCCAGAATTCTAATGAAATTTAAAAACACATTTATGAATTCAGATATTGCTTTACCAGAAATAGCTGATAAAATACAAAAAATAGAAATTATTACAGAAGATGCTGTTCATTCAAATAATTTAAATAATTTAAAAGATCCAAATGATCTACATGATCCAAATAATTCAAATAATACAAATGATCCAAATGATATAATAATAGCTAATAATGAAATATTATCTAGTTTTAATTTGCAAAAACGTGTAAAAAGGAATGGTGTACCATTAGTTTTGATGAATAAACAATCAAGTATACAGAATTGTAATAATTTAGCTCAAATACATAATGCATTTCAAATTCATGGTGATATTAGTGATAAAGATTTAGAAAATATAGATTCTATTCAATTAAAGGAATTACGTAACCGATTTTTAAAGGAAAAATCTGATTATGAGTATCAACGTTTTTTACAACATTCTCATGAAGATGAATAAAAAGATCATACCCGTTAATTGATGTTAATATTGTTTTTATAAATTTCTGAAAGTTGTAACATTAAGTTTGTTAATTTTACAAATCGATCAATTTCATGTTTATTTCCAGTTTTACCTATATATTCATATATTGTTTTCCCGCAATCATTGAATTTATTATTTAACCTTGTACAATATCCTCTTATATAAGAATATATACAATAGTATGGATCACTCATATTATTAAACATAAAATCAACTGAATTTTTAGATCTATAATCAAATTGTTTAGATGTACAATAAACGTGATATCCTCTTTTACTGCGAAATATTCTAAATGTCTCTGGTATTTTTGAAAAATGTTCAACCACAACATCTTTATCTATATCCTTGTCTATATCTATAGTTAACAAGTGTTTAAAGCATATATATACAGTATTTGTAGCTGAATCTCTTGCAATGTAATAGTCTCGTTTGGGTTTTATAAGTTGCTGAGGACGTTTTACACCAGATATAAATTGTGGTGCTAATTTTATAATATCATCTGAATAATTTATAGTAGAATCTGTCCCATAATTTGTTCCACTGTTTTGTAACGGATCCTTGTTTTCTAGTATGTTTAAAAACGTTTTATGAAATAATTCCATAATTTATATAATATCTTATGGAAAAAAAAGCAACGGACAAACAAATAAGTTATTTAAAATACATATTGAAAGAAAAAAAAGTAGGATTATGTGATTTAATTCAAAAAGACTATGATCAACTAACACACTGGGATATTTGCTCATTATTTAAAAAGTATGATGTCCCACCTTCTATTAATATGAAAAATTTACAGTATATAATAAAAACAGAAGCTAAAGATTATATAATTGGAGAACAATTTGATAAGACAACTGGTAATAAAATAATGGATATAATAGCATTTAAAAATTTAATGGTTTTAGATTATGATGTAAAAAGTTGTTCTGAAATAACAAAATTAGAACTATTAAACACGATAATTGATAGATTGAAAAATACACAGTATAGTTTTTCTATATATGAAACATATGGTGGTTATCACGTATACTGTACAAGTGACAGGTTTGATTACAGACATAATTCTACACATAGTTTAATGAAACTATTAGAATGCGATAGGTTTTATATAGGTTTTACAAGATACGTTGGGTTTGCTGTTAGATTAAACAGAAAACCTAATAGAAGTGAACCTTTTATAGAAAGTTTTGTTACACGGATTAACCAAGACTTGGCTAATGTTGAGTTGGAAAAATTAGTAGAGTTCAAGGACACCTTGATTGTTAATTAACGTTTTAATTACAAGAACCTTGATTGTTAATTAACGTTTTAATTACAAGAACCTTGATGAGTTCAAGGACACCACCTTGTTTTTAATTAAAAATGTTATGTGTACGAATAATATTAGATATTGTTTCGGCTGTATTAGGTGTATCTTGTATAATTTCTATCAATTTTTCTAATAGTTTTATTTTTAATTTTGGAAGATTTGTTTCGATTAGTACTCCTTCTTGTGATAATAGTCCAGTTTGTGTCCATTCGTATAATACGTATGCGTTTAATATGTTTGCTTCTATAAGATATCGTATAAAGTCTGCTATTTTTTGTGAATTTGTTCTGATTATATTAAGATAATTGATATCAACGTTAGTTAAATTTGAAATAAAAACGATTGCTTTTCTTTGAATAACTATATTATCTGATTCTTGTTGGGAATTTGATTGAGTAGGTGACGAAATTTCTGATTCTTCATCACTAGTAAGACTAGATTGAGATTGATATGATTCGTCATCACTACCAACTGAACTAGGTTGATATGACTCATCATCACTAATATCAGTATCATCAGTCTCAAAGTTTAAGTCTTCAAAACGGAATGTAAAAGGTTGTTCAGAAGACTCACCAGTGGGTGAAGGTTGTGAAGGTTCAGAAGACTCGTCTGTGGGTGAAGATTCAGAAGGTTCAGAAGACTCGTCTGTGGGTGAAGACTCGGTGGGTGAAGATTCAGAGGGTATAGGGGAGTCTAATTGATCTGTGAATACATTATTATAAATATCTGTTATACTACTAGCCATTGAAGAAAATCCATCAATAACGTTTTCGTCGTTTCTTATTTTCATTGTTAATAAATCTACTAAACCTATTTTTTGAGATTGTAAATCTGGCAAGTCCATAATGTATTGAGCTTCTCTTTCTGATAAAATAGAGTCATTTTTTAGATACATTACAAAATCTGTAAATGCAATTTCATCAGAATATAAAAAGTTCTCCATAGGTGCGTGATGGAAAAATAATGCTAATAAATCTGTTGTTTTAGATGTTAGTATACTTTGTAAGGGTACTGGTTGTTCATTTTCTTCATCTTTTAATGATAACATTGTATCTTTTAATTTGTTGTATGTTTTTTCTATAGATCTTATTACTTCTTGTGATAATGGAGTTCTATCGTATGGATTATTTATTTCTTGTCGTTTTATAACTTGATCATAAAGTATACGAATGTCATCGCAAAAGATTTTATTGTTATGTTTATATGTAAAAAAGAATTCTGGTTTTATATCTGTAAGGCTATCTCCTAAAAGTGAATCATTGTTTTGACATTTTTGCGAATATTGTTGAGGATAACGTTGTTTGTGACGTTGTTCGTTTGGTGTAAGATTATTTTGAATATGACGTTCAAAAAGTTCATTTAATTGTGTATCTTTTGCGTCACTTGGTTTTTCTGGATCTGGTATATATCGTATCATTTGACGTCTGTGATCATCTATCTTACGTTGTAAAATTTCTTCAAATTCTTTACATAATTCTCGTTTTGATTTAATTTGGTAATTCGGGATGTTTTCAATTACTGCTAGTTCTCTTAATTGTTCTATATCCCATTTTGTTAATTTTGCACACATTTGTTGCCATTTGTATTTGAATTCTGTACTTTGTTTTTTTTCAATTCTTGTTCTAATATTTATTATTTTTTGTTGTAAAGATTTTTGTACAATACCTCTTTGTATTAATAATGCAGCTATAAAATTGTATAATCCAAAATAGTATCGCATATCTTTAGTGATATCATATGGTGATACGTCTTCTAAATTATTAGATAATCGAGTTATTTCCATTTTAATTTTTGATACGTTATTTATATCGATAGGAATTGTATTTGTTCTTATATATTCATCTATTAATACATTTAACGATTGTTTAATTGATACGTTATCAATTATCTTTTTATAATTTGGTAGATCCGTATTAATTTTGATATTGCATTTTTGTAACAATATGGGTAAAATGTGTGTACGAAAAAATGTTCTTAATTGTTTAACTGACCAACCAATTGTATCAAAACGAGAATAATTTTTAAAATTTTCGCGAGTAACAATTTCATTTTTGTCAGCTCGTCTTATATTTGGATCTCCTTCTCGTCTCCATATAAAATATGAATACTTGTATTTTTCACCATCTAAGGTTAAAATATCTGGATAGTATTCGGGTTCTGTTTCTAGTAAATTTTTAACAATAAAACTTGGTGTTTTATTAAAATATAAAAATTCCTTTATACATGGTTCAGTTAGTGTCCATTGTTCACATTCATTTGTTACTTTGTTTATACCTGTTTTTTCACATATATATTTTTTAATTTCTTGAATTATTGGTTTTATAAATTCTGGTTGTTTACTGTGAATCAAATTTAATAATTCAGAGTCAAAATATTTTGCTTGATAATTATTCAAGTAAGAATTGTATTTATTACGTTCGTATTCAAACAAACTGTCATAAAAAGATGGATATCCCATTCGTTCACGAATTTCCGGCCACTGATTGAAGAAAATACCATCGAATACATTTTCTATAACAGAAGTCATATTATAGTATAATAATATTAATATATAAAAAAATATTTATTTTATATATTTTATATTTTTAATTGTAGTCATTGTGTTGTTTTATGGCTTCAAGTCTACACGATGATACTTCATTTTGATTATCTTTTTCAGTAATTACTTCTACGTCTGTAGTTATGGAGAGTTGTTTATATGAATTTTTGCGTTTGTTAAATCGTTTAACACGTTTTGAAATAGATTTATACATTTCTTTTTTATATTCTTTTAATGTGTCACTTACAACTGATATAAATTCTGTTTTATTCCAGATGTTTTTTGTATGGATTTTGTCTTGTATAACATTGAAAATTGTTAAAATAGAATCTTTGTCTAATCTTTTTAAAACTCTATTGTTAATTTCCACATTTACACTTTTCCACATATTGGATCCTTGTAATTGCGTTGTCTTTTTTTCAGAATTAAATTCTAATACTGAAATTGAGTATAATACGTCAGTTATACGTTCAGAAGAATTGTAAATATACCCTTGATTAACACGCTTGTATTTTTTTAATAGTTGAAAATTATGCTCTCCATCATTAAGTTCATATGTTAAACATTTTATGTTTTTTTCAATAGGTGAATATGAATAACTAATGATATCTTGATTAATATATTCTTTAATCCAATCGCGAATATATGTTAAATCGTCAGTGTAAAAAATATTTAAGACTTCATCATCGTAATGGTTGTTGTTTTTAACTACGATAAACATAGATGTGTTATTTATAATCTCTAAAGAAATTTTATTTTTGAAAATCGTTTTGTTAATTTGATTTAAAATGTGAAAACTGTACTTGTTACCCCATCCTAACTTAAAAATATAGATATATTGAATTTGTAGTCTTATCTAAAATACCATGACCTTGTAGTGTAATTCTAGGTTTAATATCATTATTAAATTCAATAATAGAATGTGGTATATTACCAGAGTGAAAATATACATACCCAGGTATATATTGTATTATACGTGGCTTTAATTCGTTTAATATAGTTTTTGTTGGTGTTATCTGTTCTGACATATAATCATCTGATAGATTATTATTATATTCATATAAACCAGCTCCATCAGGAGGAACATCAATACATAAAGTAAAAGAAAATGTAACATTATGATTATAAGAGGGATTTTTAAATATAGTTTTATGTTGCTGGTCTCTATGAATCACTTTTGTATAATTATCTGAAGAATACATTATATGAAATCCAGGATTTCCGTGTTCATCGCCATACCTTACATTATAACCTATAAATATTTCCTTTACAAATGAAGAAATTATAGATTTCATATCTGAAAAATATGTTGTAAGTATATTATTATAATATATATGTAACTTTTTATATGTTGAATAATCTAAAAATCTAAAGCTACAGATAGGAACGCCTATAGTAAAAGTTTTATCAAATACAGGATGTTTTAACCAAAAATCTTTTAACGACATAATTCTACTTGTTATATTCATACATTGTTCTTCTGTTAATATTTTTTTATGTAATATATTACTATCTAAATTATAATTAGGCATCAAAATATATTTATATATTATAAATATATTTTTTATAAAATTTATACTATGATACCTTAGTTAGTTAATTATAGATGTCGTGTTAATTTTTTATCCAGAATGATTGAATTCTTCCACTTGGGTCTGTATTTGTTGACCATTTTGGTTCCCAAGTTTTAACGGTAAATTCGCTAGTATTTTTGTAACTTGTGTTATTGAATAGTTTACAAAAAGTTTCTCTGTACAATAATTGTTCTTTTGTAATAGGTCTATTATGAACGTAATGAAGTTTTTTAGATTGAAAATCTACGTCAGTGTATAACCCATTTGAATATGATTTAATGTAATCGATCCAATTATTTTTGGAATCTGTTAGACTACTGACACCATCGCTGAATTGTTCTTTCTTTCTGTATAAAATTTGTTTTGGTAAGTATCCAATAAAAGAATCTCTAAGGATTTGTTTTTCTATTGTGTTTGTAGAATTTCTACCAAATGTTTTCCATTGGGGATGAAGTGATAAGATATATTTAACGTAATCTATATCTGTAAATGGAACGCGTACTTCAAAAGAATGTGACATACACATTTTATTTGATCTTAGACAATCAAACATATGAACGTTACTCACAAGATGTAGAGTTTCTAATTGAAAATCTAATTCGCTAGGTGCATTTGCTCCATATAGATAACATAAAAGTTCATCGGATAGTTCACCTGAAAATAGAACTTTCATATTTGGAAAGTCTTGTCTAATAGATTTGGTTAATAAATACATTGGTGTACTAGCTCTGATTGTAGTACAATCATAACTTTCTGTTGAATATATAACATTTTCTAAATTATCAATTCCAGTTTGTGTAGAAAAATAGTATTCTTTATGATCTGTATTTAAGAATTCTACTACTTGTCTAGCTGCTATTAAATCCGGAACATCATCTTTTACACCTATACTGAATGTTTTTATTTGTTTATCATATCCTAATTCATCTGCAATTGATACGACTAAACTAGAGATAAGACTACTATCTAAGCCACCTGATAATAAAACACCAAATTCTACATTATCACGTATTAGATCTACAAGACGTTTACGTACACTGTTTGTTAGTAATTCTCGAATTTTGTCTGTTATGATATTACGATCTCGGATTGTATGTTGAGGATTTGGTGTAGGTGGTAATATTGAATAATCATCATAGAAATCAGTATATTTTAATATACTGTCAAAAAAATTATTATTAGGTCTATCTATAGATGTGTAAATATATGATCTAGGATAAAACGTTTTTATTTTATCAACAAAACTTTCATTTTGATGTCCTGATGTATCATTCATAGTGAGACATTTTAATTCTGATGATATTACAAAACGTTCAATAGTTGATTCTTGTATTTTATCTTGTGTATTATTTTTATTTTCGTAGAAACGTTGTTTGTAACCTATATAAAGTGGTGTTATTCCGATAGGATCTCTTGCAATAAGAACGTGCTTGTTTGTTAGATCATACAACATAAAAGAAAATTGACCATTTAGTTTGTTTAACATTTGTGGAATATTATGTTTATAACGCTCATATAATGGAAAAATGATTTCACAATCAGATTGTGTACAAGTGTAGTCTAATTCTTTTTCCAATAATCTCCAGTTAAAAATTTCGCCATTAATTATTAAAAATTTAGTTTTGTCGTTTGAAACTATTGGTTGTGGTGTATCATCTCCTACTATTTTAAGTCTAGTATGAATCATTAATACAGTTTTATCAAAATTTGGATCTATAATAAGTTTATTACCATTACAGTCAGGTCCTCTTTTGTTGAGGATATTTGTTACATTTGCAATAGTATCTTTATAAGTTTGTTTAATATTATCTTGGTCATCAAAGTTTACTGATGTATTTTCAATTAATCCAAAAATGCCACACATTTTAGTTTAAAATTAAGTTAATTTATAGTATATTCAATTTTTAATGAGTGAAGCTTATTCCTTAGTATATATACATATAGGTACTCAGTTACCGAATTATTTATGTGATAGTTTATATCAGACATTATTAGTTAACAGTTATAAAACAAAAATCTATGTCATTTTAAGTGATGTTTTAATATCGGAATTTAATGAAAAGGTTAATACATTTAATTTGAAGTATTATACAAAAGATGAAACGTTTTATTTCAAAAATCTTATGCAGGTTATTCCTTTGTCATTATTGGAAATGCACGGTGACAATAATCAACAATTTATACAATATAAAAATTTAATGTCTACTAAATTTGCAGGGTTATCAGGATTTAGGGATGGGTTTTGGATATCTACTACTTCTCGTTTTTTTTATTTAGCAATTTTTATGGAGATGTTTTCGATTACCTCTGTCTTTCATATAGAAGGTGATATTATGATGTATTGGAGTTTTCAGCAAATATATAATGATATATGTAATCGAATGCAAATTGCGAAGATTGATAAAATTTGTATGGTAGAAGATGCACCTGGTCGTGTAATTCCTAGTATATTATTTTTCCCAAATCACGTTTTATTGTCACAATTGGTACAATTTATAACAAACGAATTATCCTCAAGTAATGCGTTTATGAATGATATGGATATTTTGGGTAAATTTAGTGACAGATATAATTTGGCAACAAGTCCTAGTGGATCTGAATTTATTGTTTACGATGGTGCGGCATTTGGGCAATATTTAGGTGGGGTGGACTATAGAAATATTTTGAGTAAAGATGTTGATTATACAAATTTAACAAGTGATCAAGAAATGGTAATTTATAATAATCCAACTCGTAATTTTGTGAATGAAACTGCTACAACAAAACCTGATAATTTTGAGTTTTCAAGAATTAAAACAGAATTTAGTAATTTATGCGTTCCAATAAGAATTCCAGTTTTATCTGATAAAAGTATTGTCAAAATTGCTAATTTGCATATTCATAGTAAACAGTTGTATCAATTTTCAAGTGCGTGTGATTTATTATTTAATGATATTATATCTGGTGATAGGGTTTTGAGCTTGTGCGATTTTGTTTTAACAACACCTGAAATATTCAATTTTCATAGAAATATTGAAAAGTATGCAAAAGACGTTATTATGATTCGTGATTTTGCAAAAGTGAATATATTATTATTGAACAATTATTTTAAGGAACATTGTAAAAAGAATAACGTGACTTTTGTAAAGATTTTTATCTATACACATATGTTGGATAATTTTCAAAAGTATGTTTTTCCGAATTTGGATGCATCTATGGAATATATTTTCTACTTTCATAATTCAGACAATGCAGTTACTGACGATCATATGGATATTTTAAAGTCTAAATATGTTAGAAAAATTTATGCTCAGAATATTGATACGACTATAAATTCGGATAAGATATCTTTGTTGCCGATAGGTATGGCTAATAGTATGTGGAATCACGGTGATTTATTGCAATTATACAAGGTAATATCAAAAACGTATTCCGAGCTTAAGACTGGATCTATATATGTAAATATAAATCCTAATACGTATAGTTATAGAAAAAATGTATTGGATAAAATAATCGAATATGGTAATTTACAAGTTTCTAGTGGAAAACCATATGGTGAGTATTTGGTAGATTTAGCGTCACATCGTTTTTGTTTATGTTTGCGCGGAAATGGTATAGATACACATAGGTTTTGGGAAAGTTTATACTTGGGGGTAATTCCTGTAATTATAAATAATAGTGAGACAAAATGTAATAATTTTGTTAGGTATTTGAGAAAGATTGATGTACCATTTTATGAAATTTGTGAAGATGATTTAGATATTATTTGTAAAAAATATACAAGTGAATATTTTAGTGAATCTTTGTATAAAAATTTGATTACTAAATGTAAATCGACAATTTATAATCTAGATTGTTTAAAATTGCATTTTTACGAGTATGAAAATACTTTAATGTAAAGTCGTTAATTTTATTTAACAATATATTAATTTCATTTGACAATATGTTAATTTTATGTATTGTTAAAAATTATGTTTGATCTTATGGTCGTTAGAAAGTGATATTAAAAATATTAATTATCTTTAAGAGTTAGATTATTTGCAATCTAAAATGGAATCAGGTTTCGGACAAAATCTCGAAGGTTTTCTTATAAAAGGTAACTTGTCATTAGCCCCTGCTGCAAATCCATACTTACAAGGTGATGGATCAGTTGAGGGGTCTGGGACATTATATTTTGACTCAATAAAAGAATACAATTATGCAAATGGTGTAAACATACAAAATGTTAATTTTAAAAATGATCAATTATTGATTCCTTATACATTGCCTAGTGTTAATGCGACATCGGCAAGTGTTATAATAGATGGAGGGCTTGCAATTAAACATACACAGAATGCAACAAGTATTACATCAGGTGGTGGTTTGACTGTTGTTGGGGGTGTTAGTATAGGGAAACGATTAATAATAGGTGGTGAAGTAGATGTGAGTGGTAATTATATAAAAAATGTGGCATACCCTATTAATGGTACAGATGGTGTGAATAAGGATTATGTTGATAATGTCGCTTCTAAATTATCTGGTAATTTTACGACTGGACAAGTTATTATCGCTGACTCGAATGGTGATGCTATTCGTGGTTATGATTTTTTTACGACAGATACTACAAGATTAAATTTGTCCATTCCATTTTACATTAGTAATACAACAAATACAGATGGTTTAGGAACTGGTGGTAGTTTAAATATATTAGGTGGTGTGAATATATCAAAGGATACGTATATAGGTGGTGTTTTGGATTTATCAGGCAATGTGATAAGTAATGTAGGTTCTCCAGTAAATTCTAGTGATGCTGCTACTAAACAGTATGTAGATGATCGCAAAATTAATGGAAATTTTACTACCGGTCAATTATTAATAGCTGATTCTGTTGGGGATGCTATTAGGGGGTATGATAATTTAACATATGATGGTGTAACAATTACATTAGCCAGTACTAATAACATAACAACGAGTATTGGTGGTAGTTTTGTATGTTATGGTGGTATATCAATTAGTAAAGATGTTTTTATTGGAGGAACTTTAAATGTAAATAATAATAAGATAACTAATGTGGGATATCCTGTTGATCAAACAGATGCAGCAAATAAACAATATGTAGATGATCATAAATTACAAGGTAATTTCACAACGGGTCAAGTTATTATTGCGGCAAGTGATGGTGATGAAATTAGGGGGTATAGTAGTTTTACATATGATGGTAGTAATTTAATATTAGGTACGGCTTCATCGTTTATAGTATCCAATACACAGAATGCGCTATCGTTATCTTCAGGTGGTGTTTTTGTTGTGGAGGGTGGTGCTATAGTAAAACAGGATGTTTTTATTGGTGGTGGATTAGATGTGAGTGATAATATTATAACTAGTGTAGGTTATCCAGTTAATCAAACAGATGCAGCGAATAAACAATATGTAGATGATAATAAATTACAAGGTAATTTCACTACTGGTCAGATTATTATTGCAGAGACAAATGGTGATGCGATTCAAGGGTTTAACAATTTAGTATTTACTGGTGATGGTACTAACGGTAGTTTGATTTTGAATCCTTATACAAGTATTTATTTAACAAGTACATCTGATTCTGCGGGATTAGGTAGTGGTGGGAGTTTTACTAGTTATGGAGGTGCAAGTTTTGAAAAATCTGTTTATATAGGTGGTCAGTTAGATTTGAATGTTAAAAGAATTACAAATGTAAGTAGTCCTTTAGAAGATTTAGATGCAGTGAATAAAGTTTATGTTGATGCATTATTTAGCAGTTTAAGTGATAGTTGTTGTAGTGGGGGTATTATAAGTGATAATGCATATGAAAATACTTTTATTTTGAATAATAATGTTACGTTGACAGAGGACATTAGTAAATTTAATTTTGACAATAGTGTAAAAGCTTTTATATCATATGTGTACATTCAAGTTAATAATGAGAAAAATGCTTTTTATACTATAAGAGGTATTAATAGTGGTGCAAATTGGGAAATAACGAGTACATATGTTGGTCAGAATACCGGTGTTGACTTTTACATTAAGACAGATGAGGGACAGGGGATAATGCAATATACAAATTCGAATTATACAGGTGTTGTTACTATAAAATTTAGAACTATTACGCAAATCAATGATGTAGCTGGTACTACACAAAATAATTCGACTTTATTGAATAATGTTTCTAGTTTTCAAGATATTACTGGTTTGTCGTATATAAACAGCGAATTGAATTCTGTAAAGGTAATTGCGTATGTGTCAAATGATACAAATGATAAATATTCATTGTATTTCTTGAGTTGTTTGTTAAAAGGAAATGAATGGGTAATGCAATCATATTATATAGGTGACAATACTGGTATTTCATTTGCAATAAATACTATTAATTCTATTGGTAAGATAAAGTATACAAATACGAATGATGATGGTGTTTATACTATTCGATTTCAGCAATTCAAAATTTTCAAAAGTCTAAGTAGTATTATTTTAACTGCAAATACATTGATTCCAAATGTGATAAGTAATAAATTAGTTTTTAGTAATTCTTCAAATACATTTCAATTGACAATTTACGTTGAAATAGTTGAATTATCAAAATATGCAATGTATGAAATTGAGGGGTATTTACAAAGTGATATATGGAAAATAAACAGTAGATATATAGGTGATAGGACTGGTATAGTATTTAATATAAGTACATTAGAGGGTGATGGTTATTTGAGATATACTAATCCAAATGTATATGATGCTAAAATTAGATATTTGAAGAATACTCCATTAATATTTGAGCCTTTGCAAGTATCAAAAGGTGGTACAGGGAATACTGAGTTGACACCTTACGCTGTATTGCGTGGAAATGGAACTGATCCTATAGTAGGAACTGATGATTTTATTTATAAAAATTATCAGCTAATTTTGTCAAAAGAATCTAGTATAATATTGAATAATACAGCAAGTGCTACAAACTTGACAACAGGTGGTACATTTACAACATACGGAGGAGTATCGATAGGTAAGAATTTGTTAATTGGTGGTGGATTGGATGTGAATAATAATACTATAACTAGTGTAAGTTATCCGGTTAATCAAACAGATGCAGCAAATAAGCAATATGTAGATGATCATAAATTACAAGGTAATTTCACTACTGGACAGATTATTATTGCACAGACAAACGGTGATGCGATTCGAGGTTTTGACAATTTAGTATTTACTGGTGATGGTACTAGTGGTAGTTTGATTTTGAATCCTTATACAAGTATTTATTTAACAAGTACATCTGATTCTACGGGATTAGGTAGTGGTGGGAGTTTTACTAGTTATGGAGGTGCGAGTTTTGAAAAATCTGTTTACATAGGTGGTCAGTTGGATTTGAATGTTCAAAGAATTACAAATGTAAGTAATCCTTTAGAAGATTTGGATGCAGTGAATAAAGCTTATGTTGACGAATTAGTTAGTCGTAAAATTTGTCCTATAAGTGATAAAATAAATGTAAATGTAAATGCTTTTATTTTGAATAATAATGTTACGTTGGCAGAGGATATTAGTAAATTTAACTTTGACAGTAGTGTAAAAGCTTTTATATCATATGCGTATATTCAAATTAATAATGAGAAAAATGCCTTTTATACTATAAGGGGTATTAATAGTGGGTCAAATTGGGAAATAACGAGTACATATGTTGGTCAGAATACTGGACTTGAATTTTATATTAGGACGGATGAGGGACAGGGGATAATGCAATATACAAATTCTAATTATGCAGGTGTTACTAGTATAAAATTTAGAACTATTACTCAAATCAATGATGTAGCTGGTACTACACAAAATAATTCTACTTTGTTGAATAGTGTTTCTAGTTTTCAGGATATTTCTGGTTTGTCGTATATAAACAGCGAATTCAATTCTGTAAAGGTAATTGCGTATGTGTCAAATGATACAAATGATAAATATTCATTGTATTTCTTGAGTTGTTTGTTAAAAGGAAATGAATGGGTAATGCAATCTTATTATATAGGTGACAATACTGGAATTGCATTTGCGATAAATACTATTGATTCTATTGGTAAGATAAAGTATACAAATACGAATGATGATGGTGTTTATACTATTCGATTTCAACAATTTGAAATCTTAAAAAGTCTAAGTAGTATTACTTTAACTGCAAATAGATTGATTCCAAATGTGATAAGTGATAAATTAGTTTTTAGTAATTCTTCAGATACATTTCAATTGACAATTTATGTTGAAATAGTTGAATTATCAAAATATGCAATGTATGAAATTGAGGGGTATTTACAAAATGATATATGGAAAATAAATAGTAGATATATAGGTGATAGGACTGGTATAGTATTTGATATAAGTACATTGAAGGGCAATGGTTATTTGAGATATACTAATCCAAATGTGTATGATGCTAAAATTAGATATTTGAAGGATACTCCGTTAATATGCGAGCCTTTGCAAGTATCAAAAGGTGGTACTGGGAATACTCAGTTGACACCTTATGCTGTATTGCGTGGAAATGGAACTGATCCTATAGCAGGAAGTAATGATTTTATTTATAAAGATAATCAGCTCATTTTGGCAAAAGAATCTAGTATAATATTGAATAATACAACAGGTGCTACAAACTTGACAACAGGTGGTACATTTACAACATACGGAGGTGTATCTGTGGGTAAGAATTTGTTAATTGGTGGTGGTTTGGATGTGAATAATAATGCTATAACTAGTGTAGGTTATCCAGTTAATCAAACAGATGCAGCAAGTAAACAATATGTAGATGATCAAACAATACAGGGTAATTTCACTACTGGTCAGGTTATTATTGCACAGACAAATGGTGATGCGATTCAAGGTTTTGACAATTTAGTATTTACTGGAGATGGTACTAGTGGTAGTTTGATTTTGAATCCTTATACAAGTATTTATTTAACAAGTACATCTGATTCTACTGGGTTAGGTAGTGGTGGGAGTTTTGTTAGTTATGGAGGTGCAAGTTTTGAAAAATCTGTTTACATAGGTGGTCAGTTGGATTTGAATGTTCAAAGAATTACAAATGTAAGTACTCCTTTAGAGGATTTTGATGCGGTGAATAAAGCTTATGTTGATGCATTATTTAATAGTGTAGGTGAGAGTTGTTGTAGTGATCCTATAAGTGATAATACATATGAAAATGCTTTTATTTTGAATAATAATGTTACTTTAGTGGAGGATATTAGTAAATTTAACTTTGACAATAGTGTAAAAGCTTTTATATCATATGTGTATATCCAAGTTAGTAATGAGAAAAATGCTTTTTATACTATAAGGGGTATTAATAATGGAGCAGAGTGGAAAATAACAAGTACGTACATTGGTCAAAGTACCGGTGTTGATTTTTATATTAGGACAGATGGGGGACAGGGAATAATGCAATATACAAATTCGAATTATACGGGTGTTGCTAGTATAAAATTTAGAACTATTACACAAATCAATGATGTAGCTGGTGCTACGCAAATTAATTCTACTTTACAGAATAGTGTTTCTAGTTTTCAGGATATTTCTGGTTTGTCGTATATAAACAGCGAATTGAATTCTGTAAAGGTAATTGTGTATGTGTCAAATGATACAAATGATAAATATTCATTGTATTTCTTGAGTTGTTTGTTAAAAGGAGATGAATGGGTAATGCAATCTTATTATATAGGTGACAATACTGGGATTACATTTGCGATAAATACTATTAATTCTATTGGTAAGATAAAGTATACAAACACGAATGATGATGGTGTTTATACTATTCGATTTCAACAATTCAAAATATTCAAAAATGTAAGTAGTATTATTTTAACTGCAAATACATTGATTCCAAATGTGATAAGTGATAAATTAATTTTTAGTAATTCTTCAAATACATTTCAACTGACAATTTACGTTGAAATAATTGAATTATCAAAATATGCAATGTATGAAATTGAGGGATATTTACAAAATGATATATGGAAAATAAATAGTAGATATATAGGTGATAGGACTGGTATAGTATTTGATATAAGTACATTGACGGGTGATGGTTATTTGAGATATACTAATCCAAATGTGTATGATGCTAAAATTAGATACTTGAAGAATACTCCATTAATATTTGAGCCTTTGCAAGTATCAAAAGGTGGTACAGGGAATACTCAGTTGACACCTTATGCTGTATTGCGTGGAAATGGAACTGATCCTATAGTAGGAACTGATGATTTTATTTATAAAGATTACCAACTCCTTTTAGCAAAAGAATCTAGTATAATATTGAATAATACAACAGGTGCTACAAACTTGACAACAGGTGGTACATTTACAACATATGGAGGTGTATCTGTTGGTAAGAATCTATTAATTGGTAGTGGTATAACAATTTATAATACACACGCTGCTATAAATTTAACAACAGGTGGTACTATAACAACATACGGTGGTGTTAGTGTAGGTAAGAATTTATTAGTTGGGGAAAGTTTAATTGTAAAAGATATTGATGTTACTCCTAGTCTTGGTGATATATTGGCTGAAAGATCATTTAATGCATCTAATAATCAAACTTTCCCAGATAGTATTGACAATTTTGAATTTACTAACGCAAATATAAAATCATTTTCTGGTATCGCTTGTATAACTATAGTTGCTGATGCTGTGGAATATGATACTTTATATGAGATAAAAGGTATAAGAAAGTCATCTGGTTGGATTATGAATTCTACGTATATTGGTGATAATACTAATATAAAATTTACAATAACACCATATGGTCAAATGCAGTATACTAGTCCAAATATAACAGATTGGATATCTACAACAATTAAATTCAGGGCAATGACTACAACTTATTGATTGCATTTTATAAAAAAAAAGTTTTTATAAAAAAAAAAAGTTTTTATAAAAAAAAAGTTTTTATAAAAAAAAAGTTTGTTATGTTAATTTTAAATAAAAAAAAGTCATTACCGTTTATTTTCTAATTATATTTACTTTTGCAATAATAAGTAAGTAATCTATGTCGGATTATTATAGTATTTTGGGTGTTTCAAAGGGTGCATCTGATGATGAAATAAAAACGTCATATAGAAAATTAGCTAGACAACATCATCCTGATAAGGGTGGTGATAAGGATTTTTTTCAAAAAATTCAAGAAGCATATGAAACATTATCTGATAAAACAAAACGTCAACAATATGATAATCCGATAAATACGAATGCAAACATTGATAATATGTTTCCTTTTGGTTTTGAACATCCTTTTTTTAAACATCATAGAAGACAAGATCAAATTGTAAAAAAATCTGATCATGCATATTCATGTAGAATAACATTACAAGAAGTTTATACTGGAACTATTAAAAAATTAAAGATTAATAGAAAACGTGTTTGTAAGAGTTGTATGTCAAATTGTAAAACATGTGGTGGAAACGGTGTTTCTACGCAACATATACAAATGGGTCCTTTTACACAGGTTGTTCATCAAACTTGTGGTAAATGTAGTGGTAGTGGTAAGTCGAATGATAATACAATTAGTTGTAGTAGTTGTGATTCATTGGGGATTATTAATGAAGAAAATGTATTTGAGATTAATATAAAAAAGGGTGTAACAGAAGGTGAAAATTTTGTATTTAAAGAATGGGGTGAACAAGCTGTTAAAGACAATGAAATTTCGGGGAATTTTGTAGTGAATATAATTATTGAAAATGATAAAAATTTTAAGAGATGTAATATGGATTTATTGTATACTATAGATTTAACATTTAGGGAATCCGTAGTTGGTAAAGTTGTAACTATTCCTCATTTTGGTGGAGATATTGTATTAGATACACGTGGGTTTGGTTTGATAAATCCAAATAAAGAGTATATTATTTATAATAAAGGTTTATTAGATGAAAATGAAAAGTCTGGTAACTTGAGATTAAAATATCAGATAACATATCCTGAGAAAGCATTTGATGATTTTGATATACATACTTTGGTAGATGCTTTTAATAAAGTTGGGTTGAAATAATTGATTGTAATCTAACAGCTTGTTTAAGAAATCTGTCCATAACGTGATATTTTAACAGGTTTGTTTTTGTAAATTTGTGCAATGTTTTCGAAACAAGTGTTTGTATATGTTATGAGTTCTTGTAATTCATAATAGTATTTTGATTCGAAAGGTACCAATGTATTTGCGGTAAGATCAATCAGGGCTTCTTTTCTGTAATCTGCAAGAACACGATAAATAATATCTGTAACACAATGAGTATATGTTGCAAGTATGGTTCCAATTTCTGATTTCTTTTCTGTTGCTTTGAATCTTTTTTGTAAAGTTTGTTTAAATATCTTTTCTGTAATTTGTGATCGTAAGTATCGAATTCTGAGATCAGAGTTGTCATTGAATCTGTTTACATCATATTTTGGTAATTCTATTGCGCGAATATGTAATACCTGTCTTGCAATTATATAAATATCAGTGTCACATATACGTGTTAATATGTCAACGATGTCATGATCAATTTCCCTTCCACATTGTATTTCCAACAAGTTTCTTTCTTGAGTTCCATTTTGTAATCTCCATTCAAAATAATGAGGATTATGTATAACACCTGTTTCAATACGACCTGTATTCCAACTAAAAGCGGTATGACATTGAGTACAAAACATTTGATCACATCCTTCAATTTTTGAAATTGGAGTAGTGCATTTAGGACAACCCTTTGTATCGCGCATTAACAATTTAGCAGTTTTTACATTTTCTGGTTTACAAGTATGAGCTGTGGTTCTTAGTTCACCTTTGACTTCGTGACATTCTGGGCAACTCCAATAATTACATAATCCACATTTCCAGTTATTGTTTAAGAATCCTCGACATTCTCCATTTGAACATTTTTTGACAAAATGTTGTTTTTGTATTTCCGGTTGTCTATTATATTCCTCATTAAGAGTCCTTAAATGAGCATTGAGACTATATATTTCATTTTGTATTTGAGTAATTTGTTTTCGGATGTTTTCTTTTCTTATTTGTTCTTCGACTAATGGTTGAGTAGCAGGAAGTAAAGCGATTTCTCTTTCATATAATACTTGTTCGTAATGTTTTTTATATCGATTATCGACAAAAGTTTTTGTAAACATACTTCTCATCGTTTTATAATCCCAATTGTATTTGCAATTCATACAATTGGCATCTTCATTGGATCCTGTCAAGTATGTTTCACAACAAGTGCTACAACTTTGGAACTCGCATTTTGGGCAAGTAATACATAATCGATTTGAGCGATTGAAATTTTCAACACAGATGTTACAAGACATTATAATTTTACAAAGTTTTAAAAAAAATTCAATTTTTTGTTTAACAACATTCTAGTATTTTCATCATCATTTTGATTTTTATTTTGTAATTTTGCTTGTTTCATCGTTATTAATTGAAGAATCATTTTTTACTTTTATATATATAATATATAATATATAATATATAATATGAAATATATTGTGGGAGGTATAATAATTGTTGTTATATTTATAATTATTTTATCTAATATACCAGGTTATATATTACTTCACTATGTTAATTATATATATAAAAATTGCGCAACAGAAAATAAAGAATACTATCCAACTAATTTAGATTGGTGTAAAGAATTAAGAGATAATTATTTAGACATTAAAAATGAATATGTCAATTATATTACTAAACATAAATTAAAACGTTTTAAAGAGATAGATAAGGTACAAACAAAATATGATATATCCGAAATTCCTTGGGAAGTTCTTTTTTTAAGAGTTTACAATAAAGATACTTCTAAAATAAAATATTTTGCAAAAACCTACTCACTTATATCTAAAATACCTGGGTGTAGTTTAGCTATGTTTAGTGTATTACATTCAGGTAAAATTATTCCACCGCACGAAGGTCCATATAAAGGCGTATTAAGATATCATTTATCATTAATAACACCTAAAGACCATACAAAATGTGAAATTTTAGTAAATCAAATACCCTATAATTGGAAAGAAGGTACTGATGTATTATTTGATGATACATTTTTACATTCAGTTAAAAATGAATCAAATGAAACAAGAGTTGTTTTATTTTTAGATGTAAAAAAAGAGTTTAATAATATATTTTTGGATTCATTAAATTTTACTGTATTATATTTTAGTCAATTTCATGAAACAGTTAATAATATAGTTACTAACACTGATAAAGACAATTAAAATTCAACAACCCTTCATATTTAAAATTCCATCATTTGAAGTAGCTAAAGGTAGATATGTAGTAGATAAGAATTCGAATAGAAAAGAAATATTTTCTGGTAATTTGGCAAGTAACTTCTTAAAATTTTTCCGTACTGATTAATAACCTAAAATTTTTCCGTAAATAACTCTGTAAATAAAATCCGTAAATAAAAAATTGAAAAATATAAATTTATATAAAAAATTATCATATGGATAACAAAAACAATATATTAATAACAAGACAAGAAGTTGAAAATATTCTAAATTATTTCGAAAATATAGGAGATAATGGAACTAGATTGGTTATAAATAATTTAGAACACTATCAGCAAGCATTTGTTCATGAAAGTTATTACCAAGCTGTTCAATATTATTTTACAAAAGGTGAAGCAGTGAAGGAAGATAACACTTTATTTTCATATGTGCCAAAAGAATCTAGTGAAAGATTAGAGTATTTAGGTGATCATATTTTAAAGGCTGTTATGGGTCGCTATTTGTTCGAGCGTTTTGAGAATGAACGAGAAGGATTCTTGACAAAGCTTAAGATCAAAATTGAAAAGTGTTCAATGTTACACAAGATTGGAGTAACTCTAGGATTTAAAAAGTTTTTGTTGTTATCCCTCCAGGTCGAGAATCAAACTATCCTAGATCTTGACAGAGGACGTAATACTCCAAGTTACTTTGAAGATGCGTATGAGGCATTTATTGGTTCAATTTTGTTAGATTTTGGAGAAAAAGGATATCTTTATGCAGATCGTTTTGTAAGATCTGTTATAGAGAATGTTATTGATTTTGCAGAATTAATTTCTAAAAACGATAATTTCAAGGACTCACTTCAAAGATACTTTCAATCTTTGAAGTTCAAGACCCCTGTATATACTTCCTTAAATGAAGAAGGTCCTCTTTATAGAAAAGTTTTTACAAGAATGTTGGTATTTGCTGAAGAACAATACTTGGCAATGGATAAAAATGTTCAAAATATTATAAAACAATATACTACAAGAATTATGGAGGAATATCGTATAAAAAATCCATTAGTTTATGCAAAATTGTTTGACATTTATCAACGTCGCAATTATATTTTAGGTATTGGATTTGGTAGAAAAGTCACCAATGCTGAACAAGAATGTGCTAAACAATGTCTCCTTAACTTGCAACTTGATTTGAATTTTTAATAATGCTGTTTTATTCAGTTGCGTCACTGCTGCTATACAAAAATATACAAAAATATACAAAAATATACAAAAATATACAAAAAAATACAAAAAAATATAAAAATATACAAAAAAATATAAAAAATTACAAAAATATAAAAAAATATAGAATAGAGAATAGAATAGAATTATAGAGAATAGAATTATAGAGAATAGAATTATAGAGAATAGAA
>Ga0208133_1000114_pt1 | contig 30750 bp, 21 predicted proteins | sample ColrivemetaGS535_FD_187595 | JGI IMG/M metagenome (GOLD analysis project Ga0208133, IMG submission 187595) | Estuarine microbial communities from the Columbia River estuary, USA - metaG S.535 (SPAdes) (version 2) | ecosystem: Environmental > Aquatic > Marine > Intertidal zone > Estuary | place... | reverse complement strand
AACTTTTGTGTATAGTATCATCTTCATATCCAATCCACACAATATTATCAGAATTATCTAATATTTCTTTTTGCCATTCCCAATCAACCTTAGTCATTAAATTCTCATACTCATCATTTAATCCCAACATATCGGGAATGAAAGCATGAACAAAGGTTGTATGAGCTTTGTGTAGATATTTTTTGATTATAGGATTTGGTTTGTAAGAATGATGTAAGAAAACTATCTTATCACATTCATTTAATATCCTATTTATTTCTTCATCGTTTTGGAAAGTATAAATTGCATCTTCTTCTGGCAACAAAGGTCTACCATCAACCACAATTTTGTAATCTTCTGTAACTAATGGTAAAACGTTCTCCATAAAGTTGTTACACCATATATCCGAACCTCCTACTATATTTTTTCCGTAACCTGTTGTTATGAATACTATCATACATTATTTTTTTGCACATTTCTAACTAGCGCATCATCATAGTAAATTTTAATAGAATTTAAGTGAACCCCATCTTTAAAATTTTCCTTATTAAAATTTTTTATATATTCATTTATATACAAATCTAATTCGTTTTGAAATTGATTATCGGAAAAATCTTTTTCATTTTTTAAAATTTGTTCAATAGAAAATAAATTAGAATCTTCTATTATCATTTTTAATTCTGTCATTTTATTCCGGTTTATTTGGCCAAATAATATCAAATGGATTACCTTGTTCGGTTATATCTCTTAAAGCCTGTCTATATTCTCTCCACTCATTTGTAATTGGATAATCGGAATTACCCATATAATCAGTTTCTTGTAATAGTTTTAATCTCTTTGTTCTAAGTGTAATCCATTGATGTTTATAATGAATATCCAATTCTTTTTCTGTTTTTTTTCTAATAGTATATCCTAAATAATAACAAGAGCCACTCTCATATGGAGTAATATCCATATCATATGTTTCCTCTTCGGAATGAGATGTGGGCATGAGTTTATTTAACTCATAATAACCATAAGATTTTAAAAATTCCGAATTGAATTCGGTACTACCGGTTTCTATTCTTTTTTCAATTTCTTTCTTATTTATCGGCCACTCCAATAATGAGCCGGATACATAAACGTAATCAAATTTGTAAGTATTATTCATAATTTTTTATTTTTTACCAAGTATTATCAATTTGAGAATAAATAATCCATTTATAATCCATTGATGGGCCATCGATAGAAGAACTACCAAGATATACTACAATTATTCCTGTTCCACCCGGTAATTCATAAAACCCATCACCTGTACTGCCGGGTAAAAGTCCTCTAACAAAAACAGATGCTGCATCATTTTTATTGAATAAAAACAATGTAGTACCTTGTGGTAAATTTATTGCGCTATTACCCACCGGTTCGTATGCACCTGTACTAAGTTGGTTTGGTAATGCGTAATATCTACTTGTATTACTACTATAATATAACCAATGTTGCATATTACCTTGAGATATATAATAAGCTAGACTTTCAGGAGCTGCTGCTGTGCCGGGACTTACAAAAGAATAAGTTTGCTGAACCATTCCAGCCATATATGGTAATTTTGGGCTGGCTCCAATTGCATCATAAAAGTTTCCACTATAAAAACTGCCACCTAAATCAGTTTTTCCAATAAATGTGCTTTTTCCGTTTACATATAAAACCTCATCGGTAGCATCATCTTGATTCAATACAGTTCGTCCGCCCTCTACTTGTAAAAGGGTTACACCATAAGTTGAGCCAGGAGCTTCTCTAGTTATTTTAACAAATTGGTCGGAGTTTGTAACCGCTTGAAATCCTCCACCGGACATTTCAATAAAGTTTGCTGGTTTATTAAAATTAACAGCTCCATAAAGCGAACTCAATGCAACTCCACCAATACCAGAAACAGTAAAATAAGTGTAAGTTCCATTTTCAGTAGTACCATCTAAATAATATTGATATCCACTTTGTGCACTCATCACCGATTTATATCTAACTCGATATGTTCCTGCTGATGGGAAATTCACAACTGCAGTAATTGGTGGTGTTGTAGTACTTGACCAAGAGTTACCGCCAGATGAATATCCCGCAATGTATTGCCAAGCTGTGTTTGAAATACTGTTTGCGTAATATTGATTAGTAATTGAGTATCCACCTCTTGCGTTTGCAGTTGAAACCGTAAGTGCGGCGATTTCAGCTCCGGTTGAATCATTTTCTATAACAAAAAATAAGGTCTGACTAATAGACTTACCATATGAGGTTGAGGAATAATAATCACCTGGATAATTAGGAGTAATATAGCCATATGGATTACCCGTACTTACACTCACTGTACCAAGTGAAGATACCTTACTTGCTAAATTTATTGTTGGTGGTGGTGAATATGTACTAAATAATTCGGATAATTGATATTCTCCAGCGGTTGGTATAGTAAACGTTGCAGCAGTACTATAAATGGGAGTTCCAACAACCGCCGTTAAACTTCCTGCATCCGAAGTGGGGCCGGAAGGGGCACTAGTATCGTTTCCAATACCATATACATAAATGTTACCTGCCCCAATTGAAGATAGTGTATCATCTGCGTTAATTTGAGCTTTTAATTCACCTGATGAATTGAACATTGATATCCTCTTATCAGTTGGATTTAAAACAATTCTACCAGTATTATCTTTCAAAGAACCACCAGCCGCCGGTGGGTCAACTACCCAATTACCTAACAATCCCGATGTTGCCGTTATTTGCCCGCTAATAACCGCATTTGTTGCGGTCATTATACCAGCCGAGTTTACTTCAAATACCGGATTCGTTGCATTTGGTACATGTATAGTACCTCCAGCCAAATTTGAACCCACTATACTACCTCCCGTAATTATACCCCCCGTAATAGAACCCCCAATTATAGTACCACCCGTTATTGTTGCAGTTGATGTTATAGGGCCGCTAAAATTACCAGATGTTGCATTAATTACTCCCGTAATATTAGCGGAAGTTGCTTTTAAAGCTCCAGCTGCACTCACACTAAATGGTGCATCTGCAAATACTGCGTTTCCTAACCAAATACCATCGGTTGTGGCTCTAAAAATACTATTACCACTACCGATTGAAATTGTACCACCACTAAGTGCTCCACTAAATGTACCAGCACCATTTATAGTTAAAGATGTACCATCCCATAAAAGTGAATTGGAAGCACTCTTTAATGACATTTTATATTCCGTATTAGTACTACCACTAATAGCGCCTATAAAAACACCGGTAGCATTATATACACCAGCGGTAGTTTGTCCTAATGAAAAATATGGATACGCAGTACCGCCTGCGAGTGTTATATTTGCAGTACTTACTCCACCATTATTATTACTACCAATATTTAATGTACTTTGTACATACGAATCTTCAAATAAACCAATTTTAGCTGCTACAAAGAAATCTTGTGCTCCTAATGATTCCCAATAAGTACCAACTGTTGGTGGGCCCGTTACTCCGGTTGGAGTCGATGTATGTTGTACTGTTGCTGCATAATATGTTCCTGCTGAGCTAGCTGGATAAAGAACAACATCTCTACGACCTGTCCCTGCTCCTGCACTAAATTGATAAGCTCTACCTGTTTCCCAATTTCCTGTAAAAACAACTCCAGGTCCGGTTTGCCCATCCAATGTTACCGATACTTTATGAGTTTGTGGAATTGTTACTGATGTTCCAGCTGCATTAGCATATATAACATTAAATGATACGATTGTACCGGATATTGTTGTTGGGGTAGTTGGTGTAATTGTTCCGTTACTATTTGTTCCACCAACTAAATCTGATATTCTAAATGTAGATACTGCATATGGCGATGTACCATCGTATGTATATGTAGTAGCTCCTTCAACAACACTAACTACAAATGTGGCTGGTGTTCCGTATGTTCCCGTATTACTTCTTGTAACAACTTGTGATGCCGGATTTAAGTTTACAACTACTCCACTTTCTCCTTGCTTTATTTTAGAAGCTCGTATTGTTATTGTTTGAGTTTGCCCCGTAGTACCCTCACTATCTGTATGAGTTACAGTCAATGTTACCGATGCTTCATCTGCGTTCATAATAGCCGATGTCATTGTTAACGTTGCACCACTAACAGTTGGAGCAGTTGAAAATCCAACGGGTGTTCCTTGAATTACCATTGATGTAAATCTATCGGTAGTTCCTTCTAAAGCACTTATTGTTACATTTGCCAATGCGCCGGTTTGCGTACCAGCTGCATTTGCTGCAACAGTTTGAGATTGTGGAGTTGCCGATATTCTTACGCTTGGTACTGCTTTTTTGGTTTTTGCTAATGATATACTACCATAAACATTTCTTGTTGTATTTTCCGAATCAACTACTGAACCTGCTATTGTTATATCAACCGAATCCGTACCATTTGCCATATTTGGTAACGCAATTGTGGTAGCCGTTTTAGCACCAATTGTGTATGAATTTGTAGCCGTAGTAGTAGGTGCCGCAGTTAATGTTTTAGTAGAACTAACACCATCATATGTTTCGATTACTGATAAATTTGCAGTTACAAATGAATCAATTTGTGCACCCGTTGATTTTGCAGTAACTACTTGAGTATTGTTACCAACTATGAAACTTAAAACTGGTGCAGCTTTTTTAACTTTTGAATATGTTATTTCTTTTGAAGAACTTATTATAGTTCCGCCTCCATCTTGATATTTTACTAATAGAGTTAAAGAACCACTATCTGCACTTAAAGCATTTATCGAATAGTTTGTTCCGTTAAATGTATTTGCGGTTAATCCGGAGGTTGATGAAATACTTGCACTAAATTTATTATTTGCAATAGGAGATGCATAACTTATATCTTCATTACCAACTTTAACTGTTATAGAACCACTACTTGCAGCAAACCCACCAATTACTGAACCAACTGAATTAGCAGGAAATGATGTATTTTCATTACTTGCTCCAATTGAAAACCCATCTAATATTTTTACAGGTGTTATTTTAATTGCATCTGAAAATTGGTTACCAAATTGGTCTGAACCTGATATATAATAAATACTTTCATTCGTTCCAAATGGATATGTTGAGCCGGCTAATGTGTAAGTATCTACTCCATTTGTTGCATTCGTAGATACCAATGTCAATGGTGGTTTTCCACTTCCAGAATTTACAGTTAATGGAGTTGTTGCTGATGCTAAGTTTTTACGTTTAGCTTCTATTGTAATAACTTGCCCCGTTGGATTTAATGATAAATCGGTTGCTTTATAAATGAATTGATTAGTATTTGCCGTTACAAATACACCGGGTGCATTATCACCATCCTCAAATCTATATATGGTTTCATATTCTTCAAATCCTTCACACGATGCAGTATATACAATTGAACCAACTAATACACTACTAACACTTCCACTAAAACTTGCAATACTTAAAAGCGCACCATTATCATTTTGTGATGTAAACCAACCAGGATAAGTTCCTGCATACGAAGCTGGTGTAATATAAGTACCACCAACATCAAATGCGGATGATGCATATGTTATTGAGCCTGTAAAATTTGTTTTTATTGTTTTAAATTTTACATTTTGATTTGGTGGGTTTGCATATGAGCCTGTACTAAAACGAAATGCCGTTCTATCCGATTCAAATGTTAATAATTTTGTAATAGCGTTTGAACCTCCCGTAAAATTTGCACTTCCGGTAACCATAACCGGAACGTAATTATTATTTACATCATAAAATTCAAATTTGAAATTATAATCTTCATTACCAACAACAGTTGGCATTGTTGTTACAAATGAAACTTCATCTGGCGAAAATGCGGTATCTTCCGATAGCCTTAAACTAATATTTCCTAAATTCCATTCTCCCTGTGATTGTGAAAAATATAAAGTAGCGGGAGAAAACTCTTTATCAAGTTTAAATGGAATAGTTGTATCTAATAAATTTTTAGTTGGGCTAATTCCATTTAATGTACCAATACTACTGCTTGTTGAGCCTGATAATATGTATATTCCTAAATTACTTGGAGTTGATGCTGAATAAAATGCATCTAAATTTAATTCGTAAGTATTTGTACTTTTTAAATCCAAAGATGCGGAATATGTAAAATTACCCGCTCCTTTTAATTTTACGCCTGCTTCAACTCTAGTCGAATCTAATGTAGCATTTAATGAACCAGTATTCCAATAACTTTTAAAAGTTTCAGATGTTAATGTTCCCGTATTTCCAACTACACTACCACTTAAATCATATGATGTTAATAATTCCTTTGATTCAACTAATATATCCTGAATCATATCATAATCAGAAATATCTCCCAATGATGTTCTAAAAACTTTTATACGTTTAACATCTCCGGCAAAAGTTTCTAAATTTGATAATTTGATATTGGCAAACGATTGGTTTATTCCCGTATTTATTTTTAAACCACTTTCTATTCTATAAACCGGTGAAATTAATTCATTAATAGATACGCTTGGTCTTCTATAAAAACGTATTTTAGTGGTATTTGCTAATGTAGGATTTACATTAATAGTTTTTTGCCACTTAACATTATATTGTCCTTCCCAATTTAATGGTATAGGTGATACTAATCCATTATTATCATAATATGAACTTAATTCTCCTAAAATTGTAATTGTACACGGCCCGTATGCAGTATCGCCTGGGTACACATATACGGATACAACTTTAGATACCCCTTCATAATATTCACTTGTAAATTGGTCGCCATTTATGGTAGTTATCATACTACCTTCGCCAGGCTCGTGATATATAATATTCCCAGCGGCGTCTTTAATTTCTATTTTTATTAAAGTATCGGCTACCAATTCAGGTGCACCAGCTATAAGAAAAGCATTTTTACCACCTGTGAATGTATCAGGTAATTCAGTTATATTGAAATATCTACTGTTTGGGGTTGTATCTTCTACAAATACATTGTATCTATCTAAATTTTCGGGAAATAAAGTTTTTTGTATTAATGCCATTGTATTTGAAATATTTTATACTAATAAATATCTTCAAAAAATAAATAACTCATATTTATATAAAGAAAACTAATAAAAACTAAAGAAATATAAAATTATGAAATATGCAATGCTTCAAATAAAAAAAGAAACCCATGAACTTCTCAAAAATTATTGTGAAGAACACGGGTTTAAGATGGGGAGTTTAGTTGAGAACTTAATTAAGAAACACATTGGTGTAACTAAACCTCAAGCGGGTGTGTTAAGAGCTGATAAGGTAAAAAGTCAATCTTACTAATCCCATCTATATTAAAGTTTTTTTCTCTTTTCTAAAATCATAACTATCATATATTTTATTATATTTTTTAATAAAATTATCAGTACGTTTTAAGTTACATTCTATATGCTTACTTGAGTTCAATCTCTCTAATTTAAAAGGGTTTCCCAATTTATTCGATACCCATTCTTCTAATTCATACAACTTATCAAAATCGAACCATATAATATTTGGATTATGCTCATGCCATTCTGAAATTGCGTTAAATTGGATACCAAGCATAGTCGGTAAATATAATTTAGCAAAATCCGTTTTAGGTTCTATTGAATATTTTTTTATAAACGAAGTAACTATTAGATTCATACTATCAATATCCACTATATCGTTTGATGTATAATATAAAATATCATTTTCATCTAATTCTTTTAAAATATTTGCAATATCATATTCGTTTTTAATTTCAAGCTCGTGAATAACGTGTTCCCAACAAGATATAAATCGCATATGCCTATCTCGTTTTACCGATATTATTTCATAATTATTTCCAAATTTATCAAATAATTCTGAACAAGATTCGTGATAATGGGGTGTATTATCTTTTAGAGTTTGAATATCTAATAAAGTATTTGTTGATGATATAATGTTATCGATAAACCCTCTAGCGTGTTGTATGTTTATATTATTTTTAATACAAGATATTTGAAATGCGGTTGATGCACATCTTGGTAAACTAATATAAAGGAATTTATTATCTACTAACATTAAAAATCAATTTTACTGAATCCATCTACTTTCTTTATCTCTATTAATCCATCTACGATATCTCTCATTTGTTCTAAGTGAGAAATCATCCAAATGAAATCGAATTGAGTTTTCAAATACTGCATCATCATAAATAGTGATGATAAGTTATTTGCATCCAATGTACCAAATCCTTCATCAATTACTAAGAAGTTTGGACGAGGTAAGTTACATATATTGATTAGAGCAACTCTGATTGCTAATCCACTTACAAACTTCTCCATACCACTACACATCTCCAACGGCCATTCTTGGTCTTCGTAAACAATCTTTGCATTGATATTCTTACCATCAATATCCATTACAATACTAAAATCAACAACCTGTCCTAATATATTATTGATTTCATTTTCAATAACTGGCATTGCTTTAGAAATCAATTCATATGGAACTCCATCACGCTTCACAGCATCTAAATAATAGGTGTATAGTCGGTTCTTTTCTTCCAAGTCCTTAACATCACCCATCTTTTGCTTTATCCCCTCTATAAACGATTCTAATGAAGAAATAGAGCCATTTAATCCTGCAATATCTTTATTGATTGATTTGATTTCCGATTCAATTTCACTTTTAGTTTTATTCAACCCAGTAATTACCGATTCTATTTGTTTATTACGTTTAATAGTATCTTCATTATCGTGATATTTTTGAATATCAGCTTTAACTTGTTCCAACTGATTATCATACAATTGTTGTTGAGTTGTAAATCCGTTTAATTCTGCAATAGTTTTTTCTTTGATTACAATTGCTTTCTGATATTTAGATTTTAACTCAACCAAATCATCCCATTGCTCATCAACATCTGCTAATCGGCTTGCTTGGTTAATTAACGAATTTAATTTACCATGCATTTCTTCTAAATCAGCTATTTGCTCTTCAACTCTTTGTTCGGTTTCTTTTGCATCCTTTACAAACACATTGTTCATACAAAAGTTACAATTCGGGTCATATTCGTGCTGAGCCAAATGTGTAAGTTTTTCTCTATTAGATTCCAATGATTGTTCTACTAATGCGATATATCTTTCGGTGTTATTAATTTCACCCTTCAATACATCCCATTCCTTTTTAGCTTCTTCAATTGGTTGCTCATTGATATATTTCTTTTCTTCAATCGATTTTGAAATTTCAGATATAGATTCGGTATATTCATCTAACTTTCCTTTTTTAATTTTCTCTTCCGAAAGTACGTGCAATATATCTCTACCAATATCGTTTTTTTTCTTTTCTAATGTTTCTAAATCTAAATTACCATCTACTGGCACCAACTCTTTTGTTAATCCCAATATTCTATCAGATAAGTCGGTTACATCAATTGACCTACTTTCTAAGGTTTTTTCTAATCCCCTTAATTCGGATTTTTTAGTTTGTTTCTCTAATGCTTTTTCAGCTAATTCGGATGTGAAATCGGTTTTCTTAAAGTTCTTAATAAGAACTGCTACTTCTTTAATATCTTCGGTAGCTGTTTCATATAATTTATCAAAAACATTTAATCCCATAAATTGAGCAAGCAAATCCTTTCTCTCACTTTGCGATTTATCAATGAATATAGAGTTATTGCCTTGCAACGATAGAGCAGTCAATACGAAATCTTCATACTTACCAACATATTGTTCAATTACGGCATTTGTATCTCTACGTTCCGTACCATTTAAAGATGTTCTAACTCCACCCTCTTCTTTCCAAAATTGAACATCTACTTTAACGTTCTTTCCTTTGTTAATTGTTTTAGCGGTTCTGTTAATATAGAAATCGATTCCGTTTACTTGAAAATGTAGTTCACATTCGAAATCCGATTTACGATTGTTCATAATATTTTGAGCCTTATAAGCTCTACTACTCTTATCGTATAAACAAAATGATATCGCATCAAATAGAGAAGATTTACCGGCTGCATTTGGAGCAAATAATCCCATCAATCCACCAATCTTTTGGAAATCAATTTTATTTTTTTCACCATATGAGAACATATTACTGAATGTAAACTTAATAGGTTTCCAATGAATATTTCTATGTATTTCTTCTTGCGTTATTCTACTATTGATATCTCTATTGATAACTTCCAACGCATCCAAATCTGGGGTAGTTGTAAACGGCATCATTCTTTGAACGTAATCTCTTATCAATGTATTTTGATGATTAATATCCGTTACATCTTCAAAATCTAATTTACTCAAACGATTGCCAGTCTTTTGCTTATTAAATGAGTCGGTTCTGATGATTGTGAAATCTTCTACACCATATCTCATTTTAATTTCAGTAATTACTTTTTTGGTATCAGCCGAATCCGTATTTGATAAACGAACTCTTAAACGAGGCTTCTTTGGCATATCGGTTACAATTGGAACTTTACCATTATCGATATCCAATGTATAATAACCATATTCGTTTGGAATATCAATTGCCTCATATTTCATAGAATCTAAATCCCAAGCTAAAAATCCGTGTCCATTTAAACTCTCACCAAAGTTTTGCTGTACTAATGAACCAGCATAAACTACTTTACATCCGCTTGGTGAAATCATAGTTTGTCTTTTATGAATATCCCCCAATAGAGCCAAATCATATCCATCGAACATATCGGTAGTGAAATGACGAGATGATACTACATATCCAACATCGGTTTGTGAATTATCAACGGGTCCGTGAAATAAAGCAATCTTCTTATTGCCCGATAATGTATCAGCTTTTGGCCAATTCTTTTTATCATCAAAGATACTAAACACGCCAAAATCAATTCCACCAATAGAATATATTTGAGTATCTCTTAAATATGTAAAGTTTGGTAAGTTTAATGCTTCTACGATTGGAGTAAGTACATCTAATCTATCGGAGTTATTCATATTACAATCGTGATTACCCGTAATAAGGATTGTTTCACAATGTTTAGAACATTCTGTAAATAACCAACTTATCTCTCTAACTAATTCAGGAGATAATTCCAATTTAGCATGTGCAATATCGCCTGCTAAGTAGATGAGTGAATTTTCCGTTCCTCTTTTGCGAATTTCTTCAAACATTGTTTCAAATACTTTTCTGTACTCTTTATGTCTTTGTACATTACGAATATGTACATCGGCAATGTGGTAGATTGTTTTTAATCTTTTCATAAACTATTTATTTTGCTTAATAGTAATTCTTCGGATGAAAACTCTTTAGTTTTCTTTAGTTCTTCATAAAAATTTGTATAACCCATTTCCGATGCATCTTTATCTCTAAGATACATCATCTTTACACATATTCCCTGCTTTCTGAAATAATCAGCTGCTTTAAGTGCTTCATTAATAGCATCATTATCCAATGAAATAACGATATCAGTAACTCCACTCATAAATATTTTCTCAACTAATTGTTTCGATGGGAACTTACCCAATAATGGGATAGCATTTCTTTTAATTGTTATTGCATCAAATACACCCTCACATAATATAATTGGTTCATTCCAATTAACTTGCGATTCAAATGCTATTATATTTTTACTGATTGGTGGATTTTTATATTTCATCTTCTCTTCAGAATAATATGAACGAGAAACAAAGTAGTTTAATTGACCATTTAAATCATATGATGGGATAATAACTCTCCTACTATATAATCCATCTTTGCAATATCCAATATTATATTTAACTATTTCCTTTATACCAATTCCTCGTTGAGTAAGGTAAAACATAGCATGTTTATATTCTGGGTTAAATCCCTTTGCTTCTTCTGCTAATGAAATAAATTCTTTTGGAAGTTGGATGAATACCTTTGTTTCAGCATCTTCTTGTTGTGGTGTCCAATTACTATCGCCATAGATTTCTCTAATAAGAGATATAGTTTTTCTATCTACATCTAATTTACGAAGTAAAGATGTCAGTTTTTTACCACCACTATTGCAAGTCCAACAATGCCACTTTTGAGTTTCGGTATTGACTTGGAGTTTCGGCTTATGATGATTGCAGAATGGACAGTGAAATGCCAATTCGTTGCCTCTCAACGTAAGACCATGGCCCAATACATTAGTAAGGGCATTAATTACCTTATTCTTATCATTATTACTTAACACATCACAAATATACTACAAATATTTGATATTACCAAATTTTTATGGTTCTAAAAACCATAAATCCGGTATTTCCTTATCTGCGTACTTATAACCATTTTTATCGCACCAATCTGCGTATGTGGTTTTGGAGTTTTTTGTGATTTTGTTCTTAGAGTTGGAAAATACGAATCGTATATCCAAATTGGGGTTTTGAGCCTTAACTAACAAATGTTTTTTCCTATCGGCTGCTACAAACCTACCCTTTGTCTCTACTCTAATACCATTGGGTAATTTAAAATCGGGACTATATGTGTGGTTTGATGCTGGAATTATGTATGGAACTTTTTCAGTTTCATATTCTACAACAATTCCTTTGGACTCTATTTGTTTTGATATGGTTTCTTCTAAACCAGACTTAAATCCATATTTTTTAGCAACCCATTTTGGATTACTCTTTTTTGTAACTTTTTTAGCCATTAATTTTTTTTATTTTCTAGGAGTATCACCATATTTTTTCTTATCGGTATATCCTTTTGCGTTAGGGTATCCACCGCCAAATTCTCCGGCGCCATATCTATTACCTTTTGCATTTCTCTTCTCAACAGCTAATAATCCTTCCTCATCTATATCTTTTTTACCGGCAAAGCCATTACCCAAAGAATATGGTGTTTGGTCTTTACTAGCATTTGCTGCTATTATTTTAGGCTGAGGATTATCCAATCTAGCCGTATCTTTGTTTGCTTCGTATAATTCTAAAATCTTTGACATAATGTTATTTGTTTAATATAAATATAAGTTAAGTATCAAAACGGATAATAAAGTTTACAGGCATATCCGGTTCTGATTTAATTGGTTGTGGTAACTTAGCAACTGCTACTAAATCACAATTATCATCATATAATCCAATTGTTGTAATAAATGGTGCTAAGAATGAACCCGTACTATCTACCGAACCACTTAAATCATAATGTTCAAAACCACCACTCACCGAAGATGTATAATTTGATGCGAATCTATAATCTAATATATCTCCGTTTTCCAATGTAGATTTTTTCTTAATATATTTTGCACCAGGGTTAGTTGTAACTTTATATATTTTATTATCACTACCTGTTATAAATTCGGTTACCTTTCCAACTTCAACAACTGCTGATGGGTTTTGTGATACATTGAATTCATCTTCATTTGCAATCAAAAGATATTCATGCTCATAAATTGTTTTGGTTGATTTATAATCCAATTGCCATCCGTTTACTAATCTACTAGCAACATCTTTTGTTATTACAATTAATCCTTGATTATAAAATACGTTACCAATTTTAATACCTTGCGCTTGTTCGGGTAAAAATGGAATATCTTCCGCTATTGCTATTCCCGATTCAATATCTAAACTAATTAAATTTATTGTTGGTCTTCGAATTCCATTATATATAATATCCAATGTTCCTGCTTCTATATCAAATTCTCCAACTTCTACAATTGGTACTAATGAAGTAGAATATATATTTTCATCTAAATCTATAAAATTGAATAATCGTTTTTCTACATCAATTCTGGAAATATTAATTTGGTCTCTATCATCTTGTAGATTTCCAAATGAATCATCCATATAAGATACCTCATTTAATTCATCCCGATTATCTATTAATACTACCGAACCTTTTTTTATCCCCTCACCAACGTATATATTTGGAATAGATAGTACTTTAGCAGAACCACTTAAAAATCTTTCTTTTGCCAATTTAGCATTAGTATATGATTTTTTCTTATGCCCACTTCTTAAAAATACGTTATCACCCGAATCAAAGTAAAATTGAGCTCTTAACTGGCCATATATCGAATTTTGTGGATAAGTGGAACCTGTTAAACTACCCGTTGGTATTAAATTTAAATTTGTTGAAGTTTCATTTGCTTCCAACATAGTAATTGAACCAGAATCAAAGTTATTAAAACTCCATTCTTTATACGCCTTAAATGGGCGAATACTAATATCGGATTTCGGTATTCTTTTTAACATATCGTATATAAATATCAAATTAACAAAAAACCCCCATTGAAGGGGGTTGATTGTTAGTTATATCCTCTGATTAGAAATCTAATTTAACTTTAATTGCTATCTCCTTATCGAATGATTTTGCAATTGGTTGTGATGTTTTAGCTACTGCTAATAATTCATTTCCATCATCATAAAGTCCTACAGTAGTGATGTACACTTTAGGGTCTTTTTCAAATGATGAATTAACAAACTGACCAGTTGAACCTGTAATGAATGTTGGGTTATTTGAGAAGTTAAATTCTCTATTATTAGCTCTTACAAAATAATGTGATGTAGAAACGTTTTCGGTTCTACGAGCTTGGAAATCTGCTCCTTTATTCAATGCATCAAATAATTTTAATGAACCAGATGAAGAACCCGATTGATGGTATAGACCCGTTGTTGCTCCAACTGCTGCCATTAGATTACCACCTACTGATGCTGATAAAGCTGATGGATTTAATAATACGATACCCATATCAGGATAGAATAATCCAAACCCTGCTCCGTTTGATGCTACATATGTATTGATTGAAGCAGTTAACGCTGAACCAATATTTAATGAACCACTAACTAAGTTATAAACTCTACCTGCGGTTGTTACATTTTCATCAGTTCCACCACTATCATCGATTAATGTTACCAATCCTACTGAACCCGATAAATCGATTGAGATATTACCTGGGTCTAATTTTTCTTTATATCTAGCTCTATTTACGTTTAATGCGTAGAATGATTTCATATCGTTTCCAGCATAATCAGTAAAATATGGGTCAGCTGAATCTAACAATACATTCTTCATTTGATTGTATATTGCTTTTGTAGGTAACGTAGATGAATCATCTTGTGTTAACGTAGGTGAACCCGATGCTGCTGCATCTCCATATGCTATTGAAAACTGAACTTCAGCTATATCCGATGTTAATGGATTTTCATTATAAACATCTAAATAATACTTACCCGTTGCGGAGTTAAGTTGTGCAGATGAAGTATAAAATGTGGTTAAAGAACCGGCATCACCACTCCAAATTCCCGAAGTTACAACTTCTGTTCTATTAGTTACTTTATCAATTGCACCGAATTTTTTGTAAATACCATTCGTTACAGTTGTTAAGTCAGAGCTGATTTGCTCTCCTTCACCCAAAAATTGGTTTAAGATTCTAACCATTTCGTTAGTATCTATTGGAGTGCCTGCGGTATTTGCTGCGCCTGCTAAGTATTGTGATAAATTACTTGCTAATAGGGCTCCTCTATTGTCTCTTATTAATGCCATAGTTTAAATTATTGAACGTATGTTACGGTTACCGGAATTGTTTGTGAACCACCCGTTTCGTTACCATAAACAGTTATAGTTGTTTTGATAGTCGAAGTTAATGATGGGTTTGGAATAAATTTGAAAGATAATCCTTTAGCGATTGCTGCCGTTGCAGATACATCATCACCAATAAATACTGGCACTGTACCCACATCCGCACTAACGCCTTCACCTACTATATCACCAGCGTTTTTATTAGATAGTATAATGGTATAACCCATTCTTCTATTTCCGGCAGGAGATGTTGTTGGAGAAAGTGAAACTTCACCACTTCTTTGATTAACTGCAATATTAGGAATACCAAACTCAACCACAGGAATACGAGTTGTATTCTTAGGTAAGGTTACCAATTTGTATTTCATTACTTGCGTTTCATCGGGATTAGCTTCTAAAACTGGCATATTTTTAATTGCCGAATCATAAAAAGCAGAACCCTTTGGGTGTGCTGGTTCATAAAGTGTGTAATCAATCTCATCATCTGCTAAAGCAAATTGAGTGATGTTTAACCCTTGTCCTGCTGCTAATTTTTCTCTACCTTTTTTGGTAAGAATTGCATCAACAGTCAATTCTGTATTACTTAAATATCCCATAGTTTGTTATTATCTTTGTTTATAAATATTATATTTTTAAAATTCCGTTATTCTACTTCCAAAATTGGTTCACTCGCATCTCTACCAGATTTATTTACCTTCAATGTATTAGGATTAGAAGTAAATGTTTCAATTGGAGATGAACCATCCAATGTTGTTGCTGCTGTATTTTTTGAACCTCTAAAGAATGAGTTTTGCATTCCTCTCGTTAAATCGTTTGTATTTCTGTAATGAGTTGATAAATATCCATCAACATTTTTAATATCGATTATATTACCTCCAATGATTGGTACTATTGAACCCGAAAATGGTTGAATATTTAATGTAGTTTCATTATATGTTTGAATATCCGAAACATATCCCCCACGCGGGTCACCCATTCCCGTAGCAGATGCGGTTACAGCAAATTTAGTTACAACTCTTTCCTTTTGTTCGGTTACCAATTGTATTCTAATTCGTTCTTTAACTCGTCTACCTTCTTTATCAAAATAAGTTCTAATAGCAGAACCACTTTGTGCATAAATACCAAATCCTACAGTTTCATATACACTTTGTCCAACAATGGTATTTGTATCATATATATCAATTTCCGTCAATATAGATGGATTCCCCAATCCTGCGTTTATCGTAATTTCTTTTTGGTAATATTCGGATGATATATCATTTTCGGCATCATAATCGTATTTAGCTTCAATTTGATAACTATCAGCGGTTGTCGTTTGTAATGATGCAGTGTATATAGTAGCACTATATTGATTATTTTCTGCAATCAATTGTTCTGATAAATCTGAATTTATTGTAGCAAGATATTGATTTGAATCTGCTATTAATTTAGTTGTATCCGAATATTTTATATTTGCCTCTTTTTGATAATCATCAGCCGTAGGTCTTTTTTGTTCAATCTTACTTCTTTCTAAAATATGTGGTTCAATTAATAGACCAGTAGTTGCTTTAACTCTTGCTGGTAACATATTCTTAATATCCTCAAACATAGATTTCTCATATAGTTTGATTAGATTAATATATGCGTAAATATCTCTACCATCAAATCTTTCAAAATAATAATTTCTTAAACTATCTAAATTTGAATAATTTGATTTATAATTATCGGATGGGTCGCCAATATAGTTGTCTAAATTAATTCCACCCAATGATTTTGCAATATCAATATTCAATTCTTTTGTAGGAGAAAAGAATAATCCAACTCTATTTGAATCGGTTGGAGATTGGTCAAATGCTTTTTTAGTTGCTCTACTTTTTATAGATAAATCAACACCACCACTTACATCATTTCCACTAAAATCGGTTTGAGATTCGAATCTAACTTTATTAGTTGAATATCTCGTTGAACCCATATCAGGTATCTCCAATACAACACTTCTATCTATCGTTTCAAAATTATAAGGATATGATGTAGATGGTGTAAATCCAATAGCAGATGCACTTATTGGTGCATTTAGTGTTGATATTACATTTACAATACTTCCGGTTTCTTCAAATTGATTTCTTACAAAATTTTTAGGATAAAAGATATTATTCGCAACATTTATTAAAGATTGCGATACTGCTAAGTTTTTTGGATATTCAAAATCTAAACGGAAATATAAATCGGTAGTTGATGCAGAAATACTATTACCATTAATCATTTCGGGGAATGAAACGTGTTCGTAAAATCTTTCTTTATCCAATGGCGTATTCCATATACGGAATTCATCTAAACTACCTACAAATCCATTACCAAATTCTAAAATAGTACCATTTTCCCAATCGGATAGTACATTACTAACACTAGCTGAGATTGATTCCTGAAATATAGTCTTTTCTTTATTGGATTGTTTTACATTTAATTCAAAACTACTACTAGAAGCGTTTAATGTTCTACTAATCTCAATGCCAAAGAATTTATCATTAAATATTGGCAATAAGGATGAAGATATTGTATTTACCAAATCATTTGAACCAGAATATGTAAATTTAACTTTACCATATTCATCACCCACACTACCACTTAGCCATAAAGCCATACTATTATCCCCATCAATAATACGATATTTGCCAGCCGTAGTTGGTTTTACAAATAATTCTATTGTATCGGGTTTTCTAAGTTTGTTGGTGTTTTTCCAACCCATAGAAATATAAGCACTACTATTAAATTTAAGAGCAGTAGTAATGTTATCATATACCAATTTACTCTTAGTTGTTTCCGTTACTTCCGGTCCACCAAATTCTAAAATTGAAAGATTTGATGAAGGGATACCATAACAACTTAATAAGGCATAAACACCACGCCTAGTACCTTTATGTTTTAACAAATATGGTATGTTATTTACAATTCTTCTCCATACTTCATTTGTTCTTTGTTTTGTAGGATTAAGTTCGGTTTCACCATTCGTTTGGCCAAATACATATGACCATAATTTTGAATCTGCATCTAAATTTTTTGCATCCCAACTAAATGATTTTAATGCATCAAATAAAAGTTTATCTGATATTCCTCCCGTTTGTTTATAACCTAAACCTCTACTTTTTTCGATTGATTTTGTATAATAATAAATTGAATCAAAATGTTGACCAATCATTGAGAAAAATAATAATAAACTATCATTATTCTCATCGGATACAATATATTGTGGTATATTGTTTAATATATAGTTTTGGTTATTGTTATCATATATGGTTGCTAACTCTATAATATTATTATACCAAGGTAAAACGCTAGATGTATCATTTGATGATATTCTATTACCATTATTGTAAGGCCAAGTTATAGAACTACCATTATTTGTAGTGTATGCGGATGATGATGTATATAAGAATTTTTCAAATCCATCAAATCCATTTACAAGTTGATTCTTTTTTGTAGATTGTCTTTCTAATTCTTGCTGATTAGCTACAGAATTAATAAACCCCGTATTAGTAATATCAGTAGATGCGGATGCTATTAATCCATCATATGCTTCTATTAATTGAACTTTATATAAAAAGTTATCAACTCTCTCTTTGGCTGAACTAAAATGAACAAAATTATTCCATAAATATGTTGAACCATCTGTGTATTCTATATTTAAACTATCATTATTAAACGTAGAACCACTTAAATACGTTGATATTAATTGTGCGGAAGATGATACCGATGAACTAAGAATTAAATTATCTAATGATTCAAAATTAGTTGAATTTCCAATTGTATAATCCACATCTACATTAAAGTTTGGTCCCTTTAATGGTGGACATTTTAAATTAGCTTGGTCTGCTAGTACGATAGTTTCAACTAATGGATTAGCCATTAATTTAGTTATCCAAAACGTTGTATTTGGTACAATGTTAGTTGGAATTGGTTCGTATAATTTTAGTAAAATACTATTTACTTCATCTTTAATTACAGTATTACCCAATTCATCTTGCACCTTCGATGATAATGTAAAATTATCATTTTCCCAAGTTGATATTAATATTTGTTCATTATTATCAAAATTAGCAAGATGCGTTAGATATCTACTTTCTTTCTCCGGCTCAATAATTTGCAATTGAGATAAGAATGAATCGAACATTGCTGCTCCAAATATATTTTCATCTATCTGAATAGATGGTAAAACTAATTGGGTTTTTATTTCATATTCATTACCTATTAATTCTTCCGAACCTGCTCTATTGAAAGGTTTAAATATTAAACTTAGTCCATCATTTCCGGACCAGTTAGAAAACTTATCTCTTAATGTTTTTAAATTTATAGAGATATTTCCGTTTGGCGTTAAACTTTTGAATAATGATATTCTACTACCATCGTTTGCTTTTAAATCAACATCTATTGTTGAAGTTGCAAAAGAAGAGTATTCATATGTTAAATCTATATTTAAATCAGAAAATGATGGTACATCTATTGTATCTGCGAATGTTATTTCGGTAATGGATGGAAAATCATTTACGGCTGTAAATGTAATTAACGCTGTTACCGAATCACCTGTACCATATTTATTACTTTCGGCAACTAATACTATTTTTTTAGTACCATATACTTCGGAAAAATCTTTCTTAAAATATAAGGTTACAAATCCAGCCGAAGATGGAACTAATATTGTATCAGCTCTACCATCTATATATACTCTTACGTTATCGGTATTAGATACTTTGAATGGAACATATATTTCTCTTTCTACATCCGAATCTTTTACCTGTACACTATATTGAGTAGTATCTAAGTTGATAATAGGTCTATCTACATTTATCTCCTTTTCAAATAAAACAACAACAGATATGCCAGATTTAAGTTGTTCAGCTGGTAAAGAGAATGATGAATTTTGATTACTCCATTGGTTAAAATCGATAGAATTAGGACCAGCTTCTGCTAATTTAGCAGTATTGGTTGTTTGATATATGTTTATTAAACTATATTCTGTCGGCTTATTTACATACTCTATTTTAAAATCAACTCTACCCTTTAAAGCATCTGAATTTATTTTTCTAATAATATTACTATCAGCTAAAGATAATTTTCCACTATCTGATATAGTACCATCATTTTGAAATATTGTATAATTTAATATTACATTATTTGCTAATTCTTGTCTAAAGTTTGATGAAAATGCTACTTCATATTCTAATTCAGTAACAACCTTAATTTCATCAGATGCCTTTATGGCTGTTAATTCAAAATTTAAACTTATCGAACCAATTTCGTATGTTTGAGTATTAGTTGCATTATAAGTACCATCGGATTGTAAATCAAATTCTTGTACCGAAAGTATTTCCGAATAGTTATATTCTATTGCATTGGTAACCGGTTTAATATTTAATGGAGTTTTAACTTTAAACTTTTTAGATTTACCAAATAATCCACCAAATAATGTATTTTTTACAGGTTGGATATCTAATCTATCTCTCAATCTACCAAAAAATCCACGCCTTACGGGCACTAACGGAGTAGAAGGACTATCTTGTGCAATGGTATCTTCACTTTGATACGATTTCTTAATAGAAACTTCGTAATATTTGGTTGATTTTTGTCCGGTTTTAGATACTTCGTATTTTTTAGAACTATTAAACGTAGTAGATGGTGAATAGTTAATAGTAGTATTTATACCATATCCTTTTGATACACCATTTTCTAAAAATTCTACTTCGCCTGAATTAGATATTAAATTTATCTTAATAGACTTTCCTACAATTTCATTTGAATATGTTGGTGGAATAAATGTTGGATTTGGTTCTACCGGTGGGGTATATCCTCCCCCTCCTCCGCCGCCTCCGTCTATAAAGCTGGTATATTGACCCATACCATCATACGAATTCAATGTAGGTTCTCCTCCAAAAATATTTTCTAATGCTTTTACCACTCTTTATTGTTTAGTATAAATATCCTATTGTATATTTTCTCTACCACCTTCGTAAATTCTATCTCTACCAATTCTAACATCACCACGATCAACTTCGGTAAACCCACCCCCACCACCGCCACCACCATATGATGGTGTTGGTATAACGTCTTGAATTGGCTTTGGTTGTGGTTCTGGCATTGGTTCTATTACTTTAATAGGAGTTGGTTGTATTGGTAATGGCTTTATCGGTAATGGTTCTACTTCTATTGGCGCAGGTGGTAATTCTATCGGAACTATAATTTCTTTTGGTGGATTTGTACCTTTAATCTCCAATTTAACGTTTTGTGGATTATAAACATTTCTAACTTTAGTATCATTTATTACTATATTACCAACCAAATCTTTTATTTCTTTTTTAAGTTCAGCAATTTCAAATTCTTTTGGTAATACCTTTATAGTGATATTTCTTCTATTTAAAGTTTTTGTATTATATTCTATACAATTTCTTAAAATGTTTTGAATTTGTGCCGTTAATCTACTAAACTCATATTGCTCACAATCTTCAAACCTAGTTATGGATGGTTTACCATAATTTGATTCCGAAATAATATATTCTTTATTTGTTAACCAATAGGTTACGCTTGTTTTGAAATCTAAAAATATTCTTTTTTTGAAAGCACTAAAATTAGATAACCCAAAATCTTTACGCAGAATAGATTCGAAATCTTTACCAAATCTATTAACCATTAATGATGTTATCGATTCTAAATAATTTACTTCAAATGAGTCCAATGAATCTAATATATTTTTTTTATAATATTTAAAATCTTTACTTAAATTATTTATATTTGTAAATTCTTTATTGGTTATAGTATTAACATTACTATTTTTTGTTTTTAATGGTAATATTCTAATTTCGGTTCTTGATGGTGATATTTCGTGTACCCATACTCTTGTTAGCCCATTATCACTACCTACTTTATTTCTAACAAAATTAACATTAACTTTTAGAATTCCATTTGTAAATCCTAAATCATTTAATAATTTTTCAATATCAATTGCTAACTCTTTTTGTCCGCCTTTGTTTGTAAGGCTATACATATAGTTTTTAATATCTCCCGTTTTAATATACGCAACGTTATTTCCATTCTTTTGTGGTAATAAGTTATTATTTATATCATAAACAGAAACTTCCATTACGTCATATCTACAATCGCCAAAATCAGTATCTTCTATTTGATTTTGACTTACAATAAATAAATCTTCAGTTTGCAAAAATTGTCCTGCATTTTCTGAATTGTTATTTATATTATCTATATTTGTATATTTTTTAATACTCATAATTTATTAATATGAATCTGGGTGATATTTACCAAAACCGGCTTCGTATGTTTTATCTTTAGAAGTTCCATCTGAACGAGTTATTACTACTTTCAAAGAACCATCTAAATAATCTTTAGAGTGGCTTTTTCCATTAAACCACCCTCCCTTTTTGCGAGAATCCAAATCACCAACCGCATCAAAGTTTAAAGTAAATTCTACATCTTTACTCGCTCCCGCATCAACTGTAAAGCTCTTTTGTGGTATTTTATAAAATTCTCTATTTTGTGGATTTTTAGGAGTTAGCGTTACGGTTATTGGTTGCTTATCATTATTAGTAATTGATAATGATTTACCATTTTTCCATTGATTTGCACCCGTAGCACTAAATCTAGCAAATATTTTTGGTTTATTTGAATCTTCATCTGGAGATATTTTAACAATTGCCACATCATTAACAACATCTGCTCCAGCTGCCATTGCTTGTGCTTGTGTACCTTGTACAATCGCTTGCTGATTTTGTACCGCTCCTAATTGAGATTGCAAACCTTCTATAATTGAATTCAATGAGTCAATTTGTTTAATCAATGCCTGAATTTGTGCTTTAAACCCGGTATTTTGGGATTGTAATGATGCTCTAAGAATTCCTTCCTCTACTGATTTTTGTAGTGAATTTTGTATTTGTAAAGCAAAATCATCAATGGTTTGTACTAATGTATTTAGTTGATTAACTAATGCATCATTAGTTTGTTCAATTGCTAATCTATTATTTATTTCAGATTGTACTTGAGATTCTAAATCTGATATAGTTGAGTTTAAATTGGATACTTCTACGTTTAAATCAGCTACTTGCTTTCTTAAATCTTCATTCTGAAGTACTTCTTCATCATATAATGGTTTAGGAACTAAATTTAAATTTGGAGTAGGGATGTTTGGTCTTAATTCCTTAATATCCAAATCGATTGCTTTTAATAGTTCAGCTTCATCGTATTTATTTTTATTTAATTCCTTAAATACTAAAGATGATGCAATGTTATTTTCATCAACTACCGTAATACCATATTGATTTTTGGCAATAGCTTGAGAGCCGGATATAGATAATATTGATTCTAAATCCGATTTTCTTTTTTCATCCAATTTTTGTGCAATCGCCTCTAATGTTGTCATTTTATACTATTTCGAAAATTAATTTATCATCTATAATAGTAGATATGCCACCTTCTTCTATTTTAATTTTTAATTTATACGTTCTATTGATTGGTAATGCGTTTAAACTTATATTAAAATAATTTGATATTGAATCACAACTTATTTTTGTGTATTCGCCAAATGGATATACTATCTCACCCGTCTTATAATCTTCCAATTGATAATAAGATGCTATTGGTAAATATTTAGTTTGGTCATATTCAAATGTAGTGCCAAATGTTTTCAATGGATACATATCTCTAGCCTTTACTCTAATCTTAATAGTTTCGTTTGCTGGATATTCATTTTTTAAGTTTGTAAGTACAACCTTATATCCATCTTCGGCAGAACCTGTTGTTGGTGCTAAACTTCCTGTAATTTGAGAGAAATCATTCCAAACTAATTCCAATTTTGGTTCGTATATAGTATTGGTTTCTTTTGAAAAGAATTTTAATACACCATAATCTAAATCATTATTTTCCGCAGAGGAACTATGATGTATAATGAATCCGTTATTTGGTATAGAACCACTTAACCATAAATTAACTATATTCGTTACATCCATTCTAATATCAGCATCTTCATAATTATAAGATTGAGATGCCATCGATGCGGTGTACCAAGTACCACCACCACCATTTGATATAGAGCCTGTATCAGAACCACTTGCATATGAATTTGGAATTGCTACATAATCCATCCATTTATCAACGCCATTTTTATAATACCAACTCACACCATCCGATGTTATATTATCAAATTTTGTGCCAATACCCATATTCCAACTTTGAGAAACAGCATTAGCATGAATAGTATATTCCAATGGAATTTCTTCTGCTTGGGATGATTTTAAGTTTAAATAGACAATAGAGCCGGATGGTATTCCCATATTGGCTACATCGAATTTAATTAATGTTCTAGCTATATCTTTTGTAGACCCGTAATATAGTTTGCCAACCTCTAATATCTCATCTCTACCTGCGTTTTGTTCGGGTTGTTGTAGGTAGATACTGGCATCGTATGATGATGTGAATAATTTATGCATATTATAAAGCTCTTCCTTTTATATCTTTGTTAGGGTATTTTACTTCGAAAATGCAAGGGTCTAAAGATGGATATATTATCTTACCTTTAGTTGCTTCATCGATGTTGTATCTATTTGGTGAATAATTTTCATTACCATCGCTTTTGCATATGTTTGATATTTTTACTGATGGTACACTCATTACACCTTCCACATTTGCTAATATTAATTCTAATTCAGAAATATTAATTGGTTTATTGAATGTCCAATTATCTATTTCAAAATAGTTTTGCATTTCGGTTAAACAAGCTGATAGTACTTCTCTTTTATTATAGTTTTGATAACATATTATTTCAAAATCAACTCCTATGTTGATTACAAATCCATCTATGATATTAACGGCATCTGTCATCATTCTATACTCACCCAAATACGTTTTAAGATTTTGCTTAACCGCTTGATTTATTTGAGTAAGCTTTTTATCACCATTATACCCTAATATATACATATTAATTGCAAATGGATTGTTAACTTCGGCAATTGATGTTTTCTTTTGTGTTAAATATTTTACTAATTCAGTTTGTATTTCTAATTTAGATTTATTTTGCAATCCCTCCACAACACCTACGAATTCTGCAATATTATTTGGAGATGCTAATATGGATGATGGTGAATTATTATCAATTTCACCATCCGGCGAAACATATACCTTAGCAACACTACCATATCTTTCTGGCATACTTAATGCTCTTACAATATAATCTTGCTTAGTTACTGCTCTATTTTGAGAACCAAACATTCCCAATGCGTTTTGTCTAATTTCCTCAATTGATTCACTTCCTCTACCACCAACTGCTGGTTCTAAATTTTCAACTGCTACACTACTTTTTATTTGAGAATAGGTTGTTATATTATCCACAGACAATAAATCTTCTTCAAATTCTATTCTAGATATAGTAGTTAAATCGCCTGAATTTACATTCGATTCAACTCCTCCACCAACTAAATACTTTACATTTAATGTTTGACCAGAAGGTGCAATTCCAAACGTATTTGTTTTTAGAAAATTAGATGGGTCAATCCCCTGATTTAATCTTTGTACCGAATTAGCTAATCCCAATCCTATATTTTTAGGGTTTGGTAGAATTTGCTCATCATTCATAGTTACATCCCCACTACCAAATTGTAAATCTATTGTGTTATCGGAATTTACTTTAGTTGAAAATCTACGTGGTACTTTTTGTACTTCTAAAATATATGGTACTGTATATGATTCGTCACTTAGCTGTCCACCATTTGATTCGGTGTTTGGTTGTTCTACAAATATACTTTCTTGTGCCAAATATGGAACTTCATACCATTTAGCATTCGTATCATCGGTTACTACCGATGTTATTCCTATTATGTTTGTTTCATTTATTGTTGCAACAGGATAATCAGTAGTATCGGTAAATGAAATGGTTGTATCCTTTTCTCTAGCAGAAATTGCTTTTATTTTTTTACTAACTAAATAAAAAGTTGGCTCTCCGGTAGCACTATTTCTTTCGTAAACATCTATTTCTCTATTAGTTTCATTTGAAAAATCAACAGAATCAGTTGTTCTAAATATGATATTTGGATTGGTTGTTGATACGATTTCCATACCATCTTTTATTCTTAAAAAATAAGATGGGTTTGGTGAATATTGATTTGCACCATTGCTGATAGCTGGAACTAACTGATAAACAGTTAAAGTTGTAACGGCTGGGGTTGTTACCTTTGGTTTATACCCCATCGATTGTGCTAATGCTATTACATTTTTACGTTCAGTAGCATGCGATAACATTGATTCTTTTAATTGTGTATCTTGGTAGAATGATAAAACATCGCCAATTGCGGCTGCCATTTCTACAAATACCATACCCGGAGATGCTTCATTGAAATCCGAATATTGGTTTGGGAAATATGTTTTTGTAAATTCTACTAAATTTTGCTTAAAGCTGGCAAAGTCCTTACCAACATATGTTAGTTCTCTATTACTACCCCAATTCTTATTTAACGGTTTGATGGCCATTGTGTTATTATTGATTTATCGTTACTTCTATTGTTTCTGATATATTAGGATTTAATCTTAATGAAAATTTTATAGAAACATTTATTTTGTTATTATCTATATCATTATCATCAAATGGAAATTCTATATCGTTTATTGATACAAATGGCATCCACATAGCTACTGCATCTTCAATCGCATCGATTACTCTATCTTTAATATCTTCACCATATATTGGTTCAAATATTAATCTATGTATATCACATCCGAAATCGGGCTGCATAACCCTCTCACCCTTTCGGGTCATTATTAGATTTATTAAATTATCTCTAGTTTGTTTGATAGTGGTATAGTTTGTAGCAAATATACCATTAGAATCGGAACGTCTATTTATTCCAATTCCCAATGATTTATAAGAATTACTTGTTAAATCCTTCGTACTTACTCTACCAATCTCTATTGCCATTATTAAAATCTTTTAACTAATTCCGAATAATTTCTTGTCAATGCTTTTATTGTAGCATCTTGTAATCCATCACCCGTTGATTCGAATTGAGGAGTATTTTGTGGTATATCTATATCTCTAAAATCCATAGTTTCCCATTCGCTCTCATCTACCCTCAATTCGGGTTTAATCATATCCAATACACTACCAACCGCTTGAGCGCCTTCTTTACGTTGCTCCGATGTAAATGGTTGTGTCATATTAAGAATCTCATTAATCATTGGGTCTTTTGTAAATTCCTTTTTGATTTGAGGTGTTTGTTGTTTGGTATTTACCATTTGCTGTCTAATAGGAGCAGTAGTATTTACCTCCGTCATCTCCCTTAATGTGGGACTAGTTGTTTTTCTTTGTGAGTTTAATGTAACTGCACCAGATTTAATTAATTTAGCTAATTCTTCTTTAACTTGTTGTTTTACTTCGTTTTTAACAACCTCCTTAATTAAACCTACTAATAATTTTGAATCCATAGTAATTTGTGTATGTTTATAATAAATATTGAAAGAATAAATTTAATACAATTGTATTATCCTACGATTTTATACCCATTCCAATTTAATATAGCAGGAGCGGGTGGAGCAGGTGGCGGATATTGTGACATAACGGACATTATACCACTAGCTCCCATCAAATGGGTTTTAGCTACATTAACAAATGGGTTAATCATTATATTTGTTTGAAAACTGAATTGTATTGTTGGTGGTATAAAAAATATGTTGGGAATTTGTGGTATTTTATCTTTAATCAAATCATATGCCATTGCCAACAATTCTTCTTTGGTTGGAGTTGCATCATCTATCATTTTTTGCAATTCCTCCTTTGTAGGTATCTTTGGAATACTAATACCCGGTAGTTCTATATCCGGTACTGCTCCATCAATTGTATCTTTTATAAATTTTTTAATTTGAGGAGGAGTTGGTTTTGGTGATGGAATACTATTTGATAGTTCCACAGCCGTTTGAATAGCAGCTTGAATTGGTGCCAATATAGTTGCCTCAATTGGTATAATTAATTGCTTTTTTAATTCTTCAACTGCCGCATCTAATAAAGATTTTTTAGCTTTTTCAATGATTTCTTTTTTCTTTGGTAATTCTGGAAATGGAAATTTAATAGCTTTTTTCATTTGAGAACCAATAGATGGTTTCTTCTTCTTAGCCGTTTTTACTTTTTGAATTATAGTTTTACCTGCTTTAATTGCGGGATGATTTGCTATATTCGAATCAACCGGCTCTTTCTTTAATATTTTTTGAATAGTTTCATAAACATTAACTTCGCCAATTTTTGGTATATTAATAGTTTGTTCTTTTAGTTTATCTTCTAAAGCCTGCATTGCTTCCACTTCAGCTTTATGTAATGCCGCTGATGCGGCTAACATCATTGGATTAGGTCCAATATTCATAATTGTACCGGGAGCAGGTGGAGTTGATTGCCAACCAGCTGGCTTTAATAGTGGGCTTGGTATTGGTGCCATTTCAGCTCCCAACCAATATGCATCAAATGCTTTTGGATATATTTCGGCTAATATATTAAAGTTTTCACCATCCGAATCTTGTCCTTTTTTAAGAGCTGCTTTAATTACATCTATCATTCCGGAAACATTCCCATTTATAATAGGAACTCCGTAAATCATATCTCCACCTCTTTTTATACACCTATCATATTCATTTGCATAAAATTCAGCAAATCCATCCATATCCTTTGCGAATTGAAAAGATACCATAGATTTTAAAACATTTATTTTGAATAGTGTCCAAGACATTATGATTTACTTAAATAGTTTTTAGCAGATAATAAAGTATTCAACTTTCCTTTTATAGCTTTAAATGCTGCTGCGTTGGTAGGACCGGGTGCAGTTGGTCCAACAGGAGTTGCGTATATTTGTTTGGTTATTTCATCGATTAACTCTCCCATTATTTTAACCAGTTCACCACCTAATACCATTTTTTGAACAGCTGCTCCAGCTGCTCCTTCTCCTTTATTTTTACCTAAATATATCTTACCATTTTCTGAATTTAAAAATATTTGGTTAGCTCCTTCGGAATGAATTGTTACATTCTTTTTATTGTGTATGTAAATTTCCTTCTCAGCATCTATCGAATAATTACCATCTGTTATAACACCGGTGTTACCCTTACCAAAAATAATAAATTCTTTTGCCTTTGCCGATAATACGATTCTGTCTGAATTGATAAATAATTGGTCACCACTTAAATCTTTGGAGTTTGGATATTCTTTAAATCCTACTTTAGTTTTTTTAATAGTTTCGGTAAATGGTACTTTTACTTTATTGGATGTTATATAGATGGATGTACCATCTTTATTAATATCTTCATCTACCAATGTACCAATTGGCTTTGAATCTAATTCAGAATTTTGTCTATTACGAATGAATATAGATGGAGAAGATGTTTTACCATCTTCGGTTAAATGGAATTCACTAAAACGAATGGTATTACCAACTCTACCAGTTAATATAGTATCACCATCATTTGGTTTTAAAAATTTAATACCCTCTTTAATAGCGTATTCTGGCTTCTTTTCTTTTTGACTACCGGCATTAGATGTAGATATTCCCGTTTCCTTTTGCTTTTTATAATCACTAGATTTTGAAGATGTATTAGCATCACTTAACTCCGATTTACTAAATAATTCGGATGTTTTATAATCTTCTCTAAAATTTGGATAAATGGTTAAACTATATGGTAGCCAAAAATACTGAGCATTTAGGTTTAAAACTAATACAGTTTCTCCTACTAATGGAAATGTAAAATTATTTTTATCAAATGGAAACGCGTGATATAGTTTATCCGAAGAAAATGTATCGTTGGTTTTAAAATCTATTGCTCCATAATATTTGGTATCTTTATCCGATATATCCGAATTATCATTATAGACACTCACATAATCATTATCTTTATCTAATTCTAAAAAATCATCTTCAGTTTTAAATACTCGATTTACCTTAGATAAGAAAATCTCTAAGGTACTAGATTTTTTATTTAATGATTCATTATTATTTGTAATATCAAACATTATATTTTAGATTTAATTTCATCTAATTCTATCTGAATATCAACCAATTTTTCTTCGTTCTTTTTATCTAATTCATTTACTGTATCTTCTAATTCAGTAAGTAATTGAGTTTTTTCATGCTCACTCAACCAACCATCTTCACCAATTCCCTTAGCTTCAGCAGATGCTAATCTTTGTGCGATTGTTGCAAGTTTAATTAAATGGTCATCGTTTTTAACGGATGTATCTATTAAATCTCTAATGATTGGAGCAAGTACAGTTGCTTCTCCTACATTCTTAATCAACTTACGAAGAGATTCAATCATTTCTGAAATATTCTTCTTTTTAACTTGTTGATTATCGTATATATC
>Ga0208133_1000113_pt1 | contig 30758 bp, 40 predicted proteins | sample ColrivemetaGS535_FD_187595 | JGI IMG/M metagenome (GOLD analysis project Ga0208133, IMG submission 187595) | Estuarine microbial communities from the Columbia River estuary, USA - metaG S.535 (SPAdes) (version 2) | ecosystem: Environmental > Aquatic > Marine > Intertidal zone > Estuary | place... | reverse complement strand
TCAGTATAGTACGGATAAACATGGATATACAACTGATGTACCTGAAGAAGGCTTAGACCATTTAATGGATGCACTTAGATATGTTGCATTAATGAAACTAACACAAACTGCACAAAAGAAAGGAACATACGCACTTTCTATTGGAGGAGTTCGTTATTAGTTAAACAACTAATTAGTTAAACAACTAAATATGACTGGAAAACAAACGTGGACAGAAGAGGAGTTAAAGGATTTAATCCTCTTTGCACAGGGAGTAAGATTAGAGAATGAAGAACTTAAAGCAAAGATAATAGCAATGGATGCGTATGTAAGAAACGGAGATGCGAAGATAAGACAACTCACACTTACTATACATCAGTTAATGAATAACACAACAAGATTTAATTAAAATAACAATATGAACAAACAAATAACACTAACAATTCCAACAGATTGGAATGGTATATCACTTAAAACCTATCTTGCACTTCAAAAGGAATTAACTAACTATGGTGATGATGAAGAGGCAATGGTAGCAGTTATGTTACATACCCTTTGTGGTTTAGATGCACAATATCTAAAAGGTATAGCGATAAACGATTACAATATGTTAAGAAATGAATTGAGTACATTCATCAGTAAGGTAGACCACGAATTAGTTCCGATAGTAGAATGGAAAGGGGTTAAGTGGGGATTTGAACCTAACCTATCTCAAATGAGTTATGGTTCGTATTTGGATATTAGTAAGTACGATACACTTGCAATAGATGATAATTGGGTAAAGATAATGAATATACTATATCGTCCTATTACGGAACAAACAGGAGAGTTATATAGTATAGAACCATACACTTCAGGTATTGATAATACCAAAGAGATTAGTCAATGGGGAATGGATATCCACTTTGGAGCATTGTTTTTTTTTCTTCATTTGTCAACGGACTTAGTAACTTCTATCCCGAACTATTTGAAGGAGCTGGACAATCATCCCAACACCAAGCTAATTTTGCAAAAAAGTGGGGAAGTTACCAAACAATTATTGAACTTGCAGGGGGTGACGTTACCAAATTCAACGAAGTAACTGGATATCCCTTAGAGATGTGCTTACTTTATCTAGCATATAAATCAGATAAAGCAGTGGTAGATAATCTAATCCATAGAGAGAATATCAAAAGGCAAGGGGCATAAGTATAATTGGGATTTGCGTTGTTATTAAAGATAAACAAATTCATCTAATGGGTAAATGGTCAAATTCACGTAATGGAAACCTTCGCTATTCTGTTAATAGAGAGAACGAAAGTGGTATCTATATAGGACCTACTTTAGGTTTATCATCGCCAAAGAATAATAGAAGAGGTTGTCTATGTCTTAATGAAGATATATATGATGTTAAGTGTTGTAAAGGACACTTAATGGAACAAGGTATCGGAGTAATTGAATCACCAAGAAGAACAATAGGTGGTGCATTCTCCGATGGATATAGTAGTGGATTTGAAATAATATTCGATTAAATTTACAAATAAGAATAATATGGCAGAATTAAGTAAAACCCAACTGAAGTCAGATAATAATCAGGACTTTCCTAACAATAACATTGGTGCAATCACACCAGCAATCTTACGTTCATTCAACGCGGATATGATTGATTCAAATGTGAATCAAACCATATATAACGCAGATAGTGCTAGTTGGACTAGTGATATAGATGTACTACAAGCATTTAGTGCATCACAATACAATTTAAATAAAACTCTAGCAACCACAGGTTCTAATACCTTTGTTGGTAATCAAATCGTTAGTGGTACTATATTCACTAATGCACTTGATACTACAACTGGTAATACACTTACCATTTATAGTGATTTAGATGTGAGTGGTAGTTTTGTTTCTAACTTACAGGCAGGATATGTTTGGTTAGGAAGTACTAATGGAAGGGCAGTAGCAGTTCCATCATCTTCTATCGCAGCAGGAGGTTCAACTGATTTAAGTGCATTAAACGCATTTACTGCATCACAGAATACAAAGAATACTGCAGTTGGTGCATATACAGCATCATTGAATGCATACACTGCATCTAACGATACAAAGTGGAATACGATAGGTTTACTAACTGGAAGTTATGCAACTACTGGTAGTAATACATTCGTAGCTACTCAAACAATCAATGCTGATTTAATCGTTAGTGGTACAATCAGTGCATATAAAATTAATACAACAATAGAATCCTCTTCGGTAATTTTCAGTAGTGGTTCTAATATATTAGGTGATTCTACTTCAGATACACAAACCCTTAACGGGACAGTGATAGTATCAGGGTCACAAAGAATAACGGGTAGTACATCAACTACTGATGCAATCACAATAAACAAAAGTGGTGGTAATGGATTAGTATTATCTAATAGTGGAATACAATCAGCAGGAGCAATAGTAAGTAACGATAGTATATCAATATATGCTTCAGGTGCTCCTAATGTAAACGTTCAAGCAAATGCAAATGGAACTGGTTCACAATATCCTGGTATGGCTGTTACAGTAGCACCTGAATTATATCCAACTGATATCTATGGTGGTTTCTCAATCAATAGTAGTGGAACTCCTGGTAGTCAACCAACAATTGGTGGTATGATTACTCAAACCTATTCAACTCAATATGGTACAACTAATACATTTATGATTGTTGGTGAAAACGCAACAACTGCTATCGCATTCCCTAGTGGAGCAATAGAGTTGTGGAAACCAACTAATGTTAAGAGTGGATTATCTATAACAGGTAGTGTAGGAATAACTGGTAGTGCAACAATAAGTGGTAACCAAACAATAGGTGGTGCACAAACTCTTAATGGTAATAATAATGTGGTTAGTGGTAGTATAACCTTTAACGGAACATCAAGATTTAATAATACTGCATCACTTTTCAATTCGGTTAAATTAAATAATTCAATTTTTAATGTAAGTAATTTCTTACAAATAGATGTTGCATCAGGTTCGATAGTTTTACAATCACCTAATGCAGCTGGTGGTATTAGTGGATTAACACATTTAAGTTCATCTGCTGTTTCTACTCAAGTAAACTTAATATTCAAAAATAATAATAATACCGGTGATACAATCATCTCAGGTAGTAATAACATATTTACCAACCCAAATACACCAACAACTGGATATAAAAGATACATAGGAGGTAATAATAACCTTTACTTAAATCAGACCAATGGTATAACCTCGCAGGTAACCCAATCGGCAACTACGATTAGTGGTGCAATGCCGGTAATGAATAATAATATATTCACGGGAACAGGTAATTTTATTATTAACCAAGCACTAAATCCTGGAACACATACCTATTCACAAAATATAATAACTGGAACTGGTACAACTACCATTAATGCATTAGGATTTACAGGCTCGTTAAACCTTCTTAGTAACTTTAATAATAATGGAACGATTACAATCAATGCTGCATCTGCATCTAATAATGAAATAACAGGTGGATTAAGTGGTAGTGGAACTGTTACTATGAATAGTAATGGTATTTTTGGTGGAACTATAACAAATACTTCACCTCGTACCCTACTAACGACTAATACCCAAACTACTAATAATAATTTATTGGCAGGTGGTAGTATTACAGTCACTAATATATCCTCTTCTGCCGCTTTTACTTCAAATAATAATATTGGAGGTGGAAACTTTACCTATACAAACGCTGGTGCAGCGGGATTAGGTTTACATACAACTGCAGGTAGTATGAGCACTAACTATGGTGCTATGAGTTTAATAGCATCTGCATCTGCAATTCAAGCTGCTAATAATATCTCACCTGCATCAATGACGGTAACTAATCGTGCGTTTAGTGGCTCATTAGGTTTAGGTGCATTAGGATTTAATAATAATCAAACACAAGGTGCTAGTAATACCTACACTGTAAGTGGTAGTTTTGGAGGAACAGGTGCTGGTGCAACAATGCAAGCGAATGGTATATTCGGTGCGAGTAATACCATATTCACAAATGTGGAAGGTAGAGGAAACTATGTTGATGTCCGTAACAATTTAATAGGTGGCACTTTTTTAATACTAACGGGTTCTAATAATCTATTTATTACTGCAAGTGGTGGTGGATACTTTGGACGTTTTAATGCTAATGATGGTTTAAGAAACGGAACAGGTGAAAACATCTTCGTAGTAGGAACAGGTGGAAGTGAAACGACTAGAAAGACTGGTTTCTTAATTGATTCAGGAAGTAATACATTCGTAGAAGGAACTCTTAACGTAAGTGGTAGTACTTCTATGACTGGTAGTTTAACTATTAATGGTAGTACCATAGTAAGTGGTAGTGTAAGAGGTAATGTATTAACACAAGCGATTACATCTACAACTGCATCATTTGATTTCAGTACTGCAAACTTCTTTGAATTAACCTTAGTTAATAGTACTAACACAAGAGTAGAAGCAACTAATGTTCAACCAGGTCAAACAATAAACGTTTTAGTAAAACAAGCATCTACTCCAGGTAATGGTACTATATCATTTAGTGCACCATTCGATTTCCCTGCAGTATCACCATACACTGCATCAGTAATAGCAGATGCTAAAGATATACTTACATTTGTAACATTTGCAAACACAGGTTCAATATACGCTGCAGCAGTTAAAAACTTAATATAATATGAGATTTTCACCATTTTCATTTCAAGGTTCAACCGGAGTACTTTCTGAATACTTAATTGTAGGAGGTGGGGGTTCTGGCGGAGATGGATTAAGTGGAGGAGGAGGAGGAGGAGGTGCAGGTGGTTTTGTAACCGGCTCACTTACTTTAGATTCACTTCAAACATACCCAGTAACAATTGGTAGTGGTGGGGTATTCATTTCAAATACAGTAACCGGTAGTAATGGTCAAACATCATCCGTATTCGGTGCATCCGCTTTAGGCGGAGGTGGTGGAGGAGGTTCATGGGCTTTCCTAGATGGAGGAGTATATGTTCAGACTGTCTTAGACGGAGCTGCACCATCTTCTGGTATCGTAGGTTCAGGTGGTGGAGGAGCAGGTGGAGTTCAGACTGGTAATAACGGAAGTAGTGGTGGACAAGGAACTACACCACAAGGTACAAGAGGAGGAGACTCAACTTTCTACAATCCTAGATATGGAGGTGGAGGAGGTGGAGGTTCTGCAGTGACAGGTTCAAAACCAGTCGTTGTAGGAGGTAATACGACAGTAGGTGGTAATGGTGGAAATGGTACACTATGGTTAGATGGAAACTACTACGCAGGTGGTGGTGGAGGAGCAGGTGGAGATGCATCTGCTAATGCTGCTGAAGATAGTGGTAGTGGTGGATTAGGTGGAGGAGGTAATGGTGCATCAGGAGGAACATCCCAAGCACCAACAGCAGGTTCTAATGGAACTGCAAACACAGGTGGTGGCGGAGGTGGAGCATTTGGTAAATTTCAAGGAAGTCCAAGTGTACCTGTATCAGGTGGACCAGGACGTGGTGGTAGTGGTATCGTAAAGATTAGATATGAAGCAGGAATACCTCTTGCTACAGGTGGAACTATTACATCAGGAAGTGGATACATTTATCACACATTTACAGGAAGTGGAAACTTTACATTTACTAATTAGTGAAAAAACTAATTAGTTAATTAACTAAATATAAACTAAAATAACTATTTTTTAACTCTGCTGTGTTATTACAGCTATAAAAGAAAAACAAACAGATATGAACTCAAAAACAGTCTTACAAAAAATAATGACCTTACTTTCTTCAAAGGAAGTAACATTTACATACGCGAGATTGAAAGATGGTACGATTGTAGAATCACCAACTTTTGACGTAAATGAAACATTAGAAGTAGTTTCAGAAGATGGAACTAAAACCCCAGCACCAGACGGTACTCACGAATTAGAATTAAAAGATGCTGAAGGTAACGAAAGTTATATCAAAGTAATCTCTAAAGATGGTGTAATCGTTGAAAGAGAAAATGTAGAATTGGCAGATGCCGAAACTAAAAAGGTAGAAGATACTCCTGAAGCAGGTAATGCTGATAAAGAGAATGTAATGCCAGAAGTACCAGGTGAAATCAAATCAGGTACAATTAAAGCAGCTGAAATTGATGAAGTTTCAGATGTAATGCCAGAAACTGATGGTGAACCTTTAGCACCTATTGAAGATGAAACTGAAATGGGAGTAAAAATCGAAAAGATGGCTTATAGAATCGCTGAGATGGAAAAGAAAATCGCTAAGATGGAAGAAGCAATTGTTCCTCCTGTTAATTCAGAAGTAACTGAAGAAGTTGCTGGTGTTAAGGCAGAAAAGGAATTACCAAAATTAGATGGTGCTCCAATCGAATCAGTTAAGATGTCTACAATAGAACAAAACTCAAAAAATTATGGTAAGAAGATAGAAAACTCACAATCAAACTTCCTATCTAAATTATACAAATAAAATTATTTAATTTCAAAAGAAAAAAAACAATGAACAGAAAACAAAATTTCGCATTGCCAACGATTGACAACTCTACCTATAACGGAGAGGCAGCATCGGGATACATCGCAGCAGCGTTGTTAAGTGCAAACACATTGGATAAGAAATTGATTACTATCATGCCAAACGTGAAGTACAAATCAGTTATCCAAAAATTAGACGTAAGTGGTATCGTACAAGATGCTTCTTGCGATTTCGTAACAAGCGGTTCAGTAGCAATATCTGAACAAGTCCTAACTCCAAAAGAATTACAAGTTAACTTACAATTATGTAAGCAAGAATTTGTAGATAGCTGGCAGGCATTACAATTAGGATATAGTGCATTTGACACTATTCCAGCATCATTTAATGATTTCTTGGTATCTTATGTAGGTGGTAAAGTTGCAGAAGCAACTGAAACTGCAATCTGGCAAGGAACTGCTTCAAATGGTTCTTTCTTAGGTTTCCAAGCCTTATTATCTGCTTCAGCAGTAACAACTGGCTCTACATCAGTAGTAGCAGCAGGTGCTAGTTCATCAACTTCTAACGCTGGTGCAATCTCTGGCTCTGTAACATCTACAAACGTAATTTCTAAATTAGATTCTATCGTATCTAGTGTTCCAACTACTGTCTATGGTAAACAAGATTTAGTTATCTATGTTTCTACAAACGTAGCAAAGGCATACCAACAAGCAACTTCAGGTCAAACATCAGCAACATCTTATGGTGCTAATGGTTACAACAATCAATTCACTATCGGTGAAAAACCATACAACTACAATGGTATTGATTTAGTACTTTGTCCAGGTTTAGGAGCTAACGTAATGGTAGCAGCTCAAAAATCTAACTTATTCTTCGGTACTGGTTTATTATCAGATTACAACGAAGTAAGAGTGTTAGACATGGCAAATCTTGATGGTTCTCAAAATTATAGAATTATCATGAGATACACCGCAGGTGTTCAATATGGTATCGGACAAGATATCGTATACTACGGAGCATTCTAATAAAACTTTATAAAAGGTGAGGAGTAAAATAAAAAAGAAACTCACCTTTTTTTAACTAACACAATAAACGGGAAAATATTATGGCATTAACAGGTCTAAATTGTCAGTTATCTGCAGGACGTAACGAAGTATGTAAGGAATCCGTTGGAGGTATACAAGGTGTTTATTTTATAAATTACTCAACAGGGTCATTTACTAAAGTAAATAACGAAGTAACCGTCATTCCATCAGGAAGTACTTTATACTATTACGAACTAAAAGGAACATCGGCATACACAGAGACAGTTAATTCATCAAGAGAAAATGGTACAACATTCTTTTCACAGGATTTGACATTGAACTTGAAGAAATTGACTAATGAGATGACTACACAATTGAAGTTGATGGCTTATGGTCGTCCTCAAATCATTGTATGGACACAAAACGGTCAAGCGTTATTGTTAGGTGAAACCGAAGGATGTGATGTAACTGCGGGAACTATTCAGACAGGTGGAGCATTGGGTGACCTTTATGGTTATTCAGTTACGCTTCAGGGTCAAGAGAGATTACCAGCAGCATTCATATCAGGCTCAACTACAACAAGTGCGTTAGGTGGATTAACTCAAAACTTCTCTGTTGTATATGGTGCGTAACTAATATACAGCATAACGAATAAACAAGGTGGGACAGAGTTCCACCTTTTTTTATGCCGTAACTATTTTAAGTTCAAGCGGTGTTATTATTAGTAAATAATAAGATAATGCTACCATATTATATATCACAATCCAATTCATACACCTTTAGAACCGAAAATACGGGTTCTACCTATAATCAGTTCACTATGAGTTTAACTGATATGATGGGTTTAAACACCTTCACAGGAAGTATGAGCGGTACTGGATTTACATCCTATGAAAACATACTTGCATTCACTGCATCAATTAGTGGTGCATATGTAGGGTCTGAATACCGAATGAGAATGTTAAATGGTGATTCCGTAATATGGGATGGTACTATACAGGTATTCGCATCACAATCACAGGATAAATCAGTATATGAGAATAAGAATACTCAATATATTTCGAATACATCCGAAAACAAATATGTAATATACGAATAATATGAAACAACAACAAAACTTTGCAATTGTAAATGTAAACAATAATCAATTACCGGTTATTAACGAAGATACAAAAACTCGTTATAGTTGGGTGCCTTTTGGTGTTTATGGTGGAGATGATTTCTTTGATGCTATAGTTGCATCATGGAATGTATCTACTACTAACGCAGCAGCAATAGAAGGTATCGCTGATTTAATCTATGGTAAGGGGTTATACTCAAAGAATGAAGGGTTCAATGAACAATTACAAAGAATCATACCACAAGAGGAAACAAAACGTGTGACGTTCGATTTAAAGTTGTTTGGTAACGCGGTATATCAAGTCTATTGGAATGATGAACATACAAGGGTAATCAAACTATACCATATACCAGTACAAACAATTAGAGCAGAAAAGATTTATAATAATCCTCGTGTAGAAAATTACTACTATTGTACTGATTGGCGTGACCAACGTAAAGTAAAAGATAAGAAAAAGATTCCTGCATTTGGTACATCAAATGAAAAGATGGAGTTATTGTATATAAAGAACTATTGTCCTGGATTATACTACTACTCTCTACCAGATTGGGTTTCAGCATTACAACTTGCTATAAGTGAAGGTGAGATTTCAAATCTACACTTCAATAATATTACTAATGGTTTCTTACCTGCAGTAATGATTAACTTTAACAATGGAGTTCCTGCACCGGAAGAAAGACAGACTATTGAGGATTTAGTTAGTGCTAAGTTTACAGGTACGGATAATGCTGGCCGTTTTATGTTATCATTTAATGATGACCCTGCAATGAAACCTACATTAGATGTAATTAACATTGAGAACTTACATGAAAAGTATCAATATGTTGCAGAATATATTCAGGATAGAATCCTAGTAGCACATAGAGTTACTTCACCCTTATTATTTGGTATCAGAACTTCTAATAATGGTTTCTCATCTCAAAGTGAGGAAATGAAAACAGCATTCTCAATCATGCAAACAATGACAGTATCTCCATTCCAAAATCTAATACTAAACGCATTAGATTCAGTTTTAAATGAAGGTGGATATACTGCTACTGATTTATACTTTGAACAATTAACTCCTTTAGCCATATTATCAGAACAGGCTGCAGAAACTGATAAGACAGTTGCACAAGTGGAAGATGAAACTAATAAAGCAATGGAGAATCCTGCTATAACCGAAGATGGTGTAGATGAAACAATTAATGATGCACCAGTAAACGGAACTGAAGAGAAATTCATAAGAAGTACACAAGCATTTTTCAAACAAAATTACGAATAAACAAAGACTATGGCATACGCATTATTTATAACAAGAAACGATATCATTAAGAACTCACCCTTACAAGGTGCTCTTGATGCAGATGCTCTTCTACCATTCGTAAGAACAGCACAAGATAAATACTTAAAGAATCTATTGGGAACTGTCCTATTCTTTTATCTTCAAGATAGAATTTTAGATAATACTGTCGGTAGTTTAAGTTCGTATTATCAAGACCTCTTAGATGATTACATTAAGAATACCCTAATATGGTATGCTTGTGTTGAATACATCCCTTTTAGCAGTGTCCAATTCAAATCTAATGGTAGTGTTAAACAGACATCAGAACAAGGTTCAGCACCTTCTAAAAGTGAAATAGATTACCTTTTAGGTAAAGCACTAAACAACGCAGATTATTACGCACTACGTTTACAAAACTATTTAATCGCATATTCAAATAATATACCACAATATCTTGAATCAGTTGGTAATCAGACTCAGATTTATCCTGACCAATCGAATCAATATTTTGGAGGTATTCAACTTTAATAACTTATGGCAGCAATAGTACATAATTCAGGTGTTAATTACACGTTGTATTACAACACAATCAATTTCTTTAAAACCATAATGAATAACCATCCCTCTATTGAGGTTGTTACTCATGGTGATATAGTAGATTTTGATGCTAGAGAATATCCTGCATATCCAATTGGTAACGTAAACATTTTAACTGCTGATTTTAGTGAGAATACAACGAACTATTCGATTGTATTAACCATTGCTGATAAGATTAAAAATCTTAACAATGATTCAGGTGTTAGAACGAATGCACAAACAATACCCTTTAAGGGAGTGGATGATACAGTTGATATACATGCTAATACGTTAGCAATTCTAAACGATTTAACATCATACGTTCAGAGGGGGGTGGACGGGTTTGAAATAAACGAACTCATAACCTGTACCAAATTTGAAGAAAGGTTCAATAATGGTCTCGCTGGTTGGACAGCAGAGTTCACATTAACTACCCACAACGACCGCGACCGTTGTCTTTTTTTTTTGATAACGCCGGAGCAAGTTAATGATTATAGAATATCGGCGTGTTTAAGTGGGATGGAATATTACGCTACCTTCGCAAGTGAGGTAGTACCAGGACAAGTAATGAGTACGGTCAAAACACCGGGAGCATCAATTACTTATCCAAACTTAATTTGTTATAGAATAGAACAACAGGTGGATGTTCCTGAAAGTGAGATTGATTATTCAAATCTTCCAGTCTTAGCATTACCGGTAGCAAATTATGGAACGTGTGAAGAATGTGAATTATGGATAAATCCAAAGGTGTGGAAAACAACACCAGCAACGTGGGGATTAGCTCCATACGCTGATTTTAGGACATGGGCAACAACATAAAATAAAAAAATAGAATATGGGTAATTTAAATAATCTTTATATATCAGCATCATTTCAATCCCTATTACATTTAGGGAATGATAGTATTATATCTTCTTCATTAGTAGGAATACAAGATGGATTTGGTAATTCAGTTGGTATTGCAGTAAACTCTGCAGGAGATTTATCATTAAGTGGTAGTTTAACTGCATCTCTTCAACAAGGATATGTATGGGTAGGTAATTCAGTAAATAAGACTGTTTTAGTTCCAACATCATCATTTGCTGGAGGTGGTAGTGCAACTTGGCCAGTTAGTGGTACACCATCAGGTATCGTATCAGGTAGTTCTCAATTAACATCATCTTACGATAGTAGATATGCACTAAGTGGTAGTACAAACTTAACTTCACTAAATGCATTTACTCAATCACAAGAAAGTAAGAACTCTACTCTAGCAACTTATACTGGTAGTGTTAATACTCAATTAACTAATTTAAGTACATCACAATCAATCGATAACCAAAAGTGGATAAACATATCTACTCAATCAGGTAGTTGGGGTGGTGGTGGAACTATCAATACAGGTAGTTTTGCAACGACAGGTTCAAATAGATTCGTAGGTAATCAAACAATCACTGGTAGTGTAAACATATCAGGTGGTGAACGTTTATACATTAAACGTGAAGTAGGTGGAGCACAACAGGAATTAAGATTAGGTTCTACTGATAATTTAAATAACTTTGCATTCATAGTAACTGGTAGTGATACTAATCCCGGACAACAAGTTTGGGGTATTAATGTTGGTGGTGGGGTATGGGCAAACTCATTTGATGCCGGTGTAGCATTTAACTCTTATGTTTCTGCATCTAATGGTTTACAAATTGGTAGAGGTAGTGATGATGGAGCAGGTAGAAACGCATTAAGAATTAGTAAAGCAACTGGCACAGTTGGATTATTAATAAATGAAACTGATACAACAAGTAGTTTCTTTATTGGTACAAGAGATAATGGTAATGGAAATCTAATTGTTTCATCATCAGCAAATGAGAGATATATAGAATTTGGTAAAGATAATGGTTGGATAGAAGTAAACTCAACTATTAATTTTAATAATAATGCTAGTGCAAGAAGTAGATTAGATGTTAGAAATACATTTGTATCTCAAAATTATCAAATTTATTATCCAACAGGTTCTAACCAACAAGCAGGAACGGCAGTATTAAATGGTGGAAACCCTGGCACAGTGACCGTAAGTAACTCTTTGGTAACTGCAAATTCAATTATAATGTTGACTAAACAAACTCTAACTAACGCACATAGTGTTGCAGTTAGTTCAAAGGGAGCAGGAACATTCACAATTTTATCAACAGGAAATGGTGATAGTGACACAGTTGGTTGGTTTATTATAAATAATTCATAAGTAATTAATGGCAGAGTTAGATAAAGCAGTTAAAAAAACTCCTACACTTGCACAAGTGGCAAACCTTATCAAAGATAAGGCAGTTGCACTTGCACCAAAGAGGACTGGTAATCTAAAAAATAAATTAAATACATACAATAGGCCATCTGGGATGGTGAAACAACAAGTGAGTGGTAAGAAGAGTATATCTCTTTCATTTACTTTAGATGTTTCACCTCCTGGAGCAGAATATGGTAAGTATTGGAATGACCCTAACGTATCTGATTCAGTTCGTAATGGTAAAACAAAGAATATTCCTGGTAGTATTAACTTCGCTAATAAAGCATTAGAAGATGCAGAAGTTAAACGAATGATTGATAAAGTCATTTCAGATATGACAAATGATATAGTGGGTTATTTCAAAACAGAAGTGAAGAAGTTATAGGCTTCCACCATTTTTTGAAATTTTATGGTTATTATAATTATACTAGAATAAAAACATATGTCATTATCAATAACACAAACACCGGCATTAGTATCCCTTGCACAATCACCGATTATATTTACTCTATCGGAGAATACACCTGTATATACATCATCTTCATTTCAATATGTAGGTGAATTATATTATTGGACAGGGTCACTAACTAATTCGGCTTCACTAGCACAATACACAATTTCAAAATATCCTAACTCACAAAATGTTGGTATTTTTGATTTAAATAGAATTATCAATTCTACTCTTACGAGTTATGCACAAGCAAACTCATCATCAGTTGAATATTTTGCAGTAGATTTCTATTGGCAATACTATAATGGTACTTCATATGTAACAGGCTCTCATACTCGTAGTTCAACTTATAAAGCATTAGATGGTTATGGAATATTTCAAGAACCAATCGGACAGGCAGTTTATAATAAAACTCCCCATTGGCCAATAATGAGTGATGGACCGGTAACACAATCGGCATTCACAACAAATTATGGAGAGATGGGTGTATACGTTGGTGATGCTGGAACTACTACTCCAACAAAGATAGTTTATACTTCAGCATTAGGAACTGCAAATTATTCAGTTAGTGGAACAACATCTACTACTGGACAAATCGTTAGATTCCCCATAGGACCTGCACAGAGCGGGTTTCCTTTGAGTGGATTGATTGAATCGTATAAAGTTCAGGCATACAATGGTGCAACTCCTCTTGGAACTCCTATTACGTTTAACGTAGTATGTACTGACAAGTATCCTAACATTAGAATTAAGTGGAAAAACAGATATGGTCAGTTTGATTACATGAACTTTAATATGGTTAATCGTCAATCATTCTCAACTGAAAGAAAAACTTACCAACCACAATTAGGTAGTTGGGAAGGTTCAACCCTTTCATATCAAAACTATGATTCAGCAAATCTTGCGTATATCGTAGATTCTAAACAAGGTATTGCAGTAAACACAAACTGGTTACCAGAAACATATAACGAAATCCTAAAACAATTATTAGTAAGTGATGAAATATATTGGGTACAAAATGAATCAACTGATTCAGTAATGCCAATTACAGTTACTACACAAAATATAGTATTCAAAACTGGTGTTGTGGATAAATTAATCCAATATCAATTTGAATTTAACTTAGGTCAACCTTACAAACTAATCATGTAATGAGTATAATTTCAACACAAGGTTTTACTTTCCGATTAATGGCAAGTGGAAGTGATGGATACCAACAATTAGACATCTTTGATGATGAAGATATAACCATATCTAATAACATCACAGGTCTTTTTGATATTGGTGTTCTTCCATCAGATTTTACAAAAGATATAACTCTTCCAGGTTCAAAAGTAAACAATGCTTTCTTTGAACACGTTTATGATATATCAATTGATAATCCGTATCTATTTGCAACTAACCAAAAGGTAGCAGCATACTTTGATTTTGATTCGGTATACCTTTCACAAGGATATCTACAATTAAATTCAGTAAATGTTAAAGCAAATAAGTTTATTGAATCATACAATGTAACTATCTATGGTGCACTTTCATCATTTGGTAGAGATATTAGTAGATATTTTCTTACTGATTTAACTTCTCTTTCGGTATACAATCATACATCATCGTATGATAATATAGTAAAAAGTTGGAGTACAAGTAGTGCATTGTTTAATGGTGATATTGTTTACCCACTTGCAGATTACGGACAAGGATGGCAATATACACCCTCTGATGTCTACACAGGTATAGATTCAAATGAAGGTGCATTAAATGTACAAGATTTTAAACCTGCTATTAGAATAAAACCCGTAATAGATGCAATATTTAACGAAGCAGGATTTACTTACACATCTTCATTCTTAAATCAAGATTTTATTAATGATATCTATTTGGTTTGTAATAATTCCCTAAGATATCCAGAATACCCAAATGTGGATTTAGAAACATTAGGTGTGGTAAAATTATCACCTCTTTCAGGAAGTGGTACTGATTTAATTGTACCTCAAGAAACAATTACTAATTTACCCTGGTATAATGTTGAAAGGGACCCATCAGGTGTTGTTGGAAGTAATTCGTCTTATAAAATTACATTAGACCATAGTTCATCCTTATCAGGCATAATTAATTTAAATATCAATATGTCTGGCTCATTAGGTGGAGCAACATGTGAACTTATTGTTAGAGATACAGGCTCATTATCAACAGTATCTCTTACTACATTACCTAATATTAGTAATTACTTTTTTGCTAGAACATATCAAGATTTTGCTGCAGGTAATACTGGACAAAATCAAACTACTCAAGTTCAACAAGAATTTAGAACTAGTCTAATAGGGCCTGGAACTTATTATTTTGCATTAAATTGGAGAGACCAATTTAACGCACCATATAACAACTTTTTATTTACATTAGACCCTGGTGCTACATCAAAATCTTATATAGAAATTAAGAAAGTAAATCAAGCAGCTGATGGTGAAGTATTAGATATACCTTCAAATATGCCATTTGGTACAACTGGAATTAAACAAATTGATTTTATATTAGGATTACAAAAGAAATTTAATTTAATAATTTACCCATCTAAAATAAAACCTAATGAATTTTTAATAGAAACGTTTAACACTTGGTATAAACAGGGTGAAAGAAAAGATTTTAACAAATATATTAATTTAGATAATACAATAGAAGTTATTCCAGCAAATAATCTTGCTGTAAATGAACTTACTTTTGGAGATACATTAGACCAGGATTATATTTCACAACAATTTTCTAAAGAAGCAAATAGAGAATTTGGTAAACAATATTATATTGATACTGCTAATTATTTCTCACAAGGTAAGTTTGAAGTAAAAACAACATTTGCATCAGACCCTCTGATTAGATTAGCAGGAACAGGTTTATCTGGTAGTGTTAGTGGAATAAATCCACAACCAACTGAATACTTAGTTGGTACACTTCATTATGGTTATTCATATTATGCACCAGATACTTGTAATTCTTCTGCTTATATAATAACATATACTGATACTGGTAGATTACAATCAGGTCTTATAGCATATGCTGATGCATATGGTCAAAGTCCAATTAGAGGATTACAATTTGTGGTAGACCCATCATCATATGAAATTTATACTCTAAATCCTTCAACCGGTGAAATAGGATACGGAACAGGTTACTACTGTTAAAAAATACAATTATGGCAACACAAAGAATACCAATTTATATACCAGTTTACATAAGCAGTGCAACATTTCAACCTGCAAGAGTATTACCACGCATCCTATTTTTTAATGGAATGATAGGATGTGAGAGTTTTTATATTGCAGATGAAAATAATAGTTCAAGACAACAAGATGCATTTCCTTATTTTGATAACTATAATGTAGTATCAGGTAGTTTTCCAACAACTGATTCAGAATCTTTACTTTTTACAAATGAAACTGCTGTATATGGTCAAACACCAACTACAAGTTTGTATACTGAATATTGGAAAAAATATATCGAATTATTATATAATCCTAGAACAAGATTAATAAATGCTAGTGCAATAATTCCATTAAAGGATTATTTCGATATGGAATTGAATGATATAGTAAACTTTAGAGGAAACTATTATCATTTAAGAGCAATTAATGATTACTCACTAAAAACTGGTCAATGTAATATTCAGTTATTAGGGCCAATTATTACTGATTCGTTAAGTAAATAAATAAAAGTTATGAAGTGGATTTCATCCCAACCTGCAACACTATACTATGCATGGCAAGTAGAAGTGTACATTAAAAATTTTATTGAAAATGGTATTAATCCAAAAGATATACACGTCATATTTGTTTATGATGTTGAAATTCCAAATGAAATTAAACAGATTGCTGAGAAGTATTCTGAAGTGGGGTTCTATTTGTATCCCGATACTAGACCAGATACCAATTATATTCCTTCCATTTATTTTAATGGGGTAAAACAACACTTTAAAGAGTTTCCAGAGTTAGAGGAGGAAGTTGTGATGTTTCATGATTCCGATACAATTCTATTGAGACCATGGAGTTCTAATCATCTTCTAAATGATGATATATGGTATTTTAGTAATACCAATGCGTATATTAACTATGATTACATTATCTCCAAAGGACAAGATGTATATAGAGGTATGTTAAATATAGTTGGGTTAGATGCATCGATACCAAAATTGAATAATGCTAATAGTGGAGGTGCTCAACACCTAATTAAAAATACTAATTGGGAATTTTGGGATAAAGTAGAAAGTGATTCTATAGCACTATATAAATTCTTTTGTGAAATAGAACCATACTATGTTAAAAGACACGAATCTGATTATCCTATTCAGAAATGGACTGCAGGAATGTGGAGTTTATTATGGAATAGTTGGAAGTTTGGTAACGAAGTTCGTATCTCACATGATATGAGTTTTTGTTGGGCAACCGATGATATAAAGGCGAAAGAAGGAAAACAATTTCTACATAACGCTGGAGTTACTCCTGACCGGCTAGATTTGTTTTTTAAAGGAAAGTGGATAGATAATGTACCTTACCATAAAAACCTTCAAATAAACCCAAATTATTGTTCTTCTGAATATTATAAATGGATACTGAATGTGGAAGTAGAATCGCCACTCACTAACTTATAGAAATTAAATTGTTATTAAAGATATGATTAAATTGATTATTGACTTGTTGCAAATAAACCCATACTATGGTGTATCTAAAAAGATGAACATAGCTAAGGGACAAAATGCAATACCAAAGACTTGGAAAGGTTTATGGGAAAACATTAAACGAAGATTATGGCCGATAAGAAAGTAACTATCGATATAGAGATAAACGCGGATATAGAACCTACTATTGCGAATTTAAAAGTTTTAAAGAAGCAATTAAAGGAAACTGCAGCTGGGTCTGAAGAGTTTAAGAAAATATACAATCAAATTGATGATTTAGAGGATAAAATTAAATCAGCTAAAAATACATCTTCTGATTGGATTGATTCATTAGAATCTGCAGGTGGTCCTATTGGTGTATTAGGTGCTGGATTAAATAAGGCAAAAGTAGCTACTCAATCCTTTGGTGCAGCCCTAAAAGCAACAGGTATTGGTTTAATAGTTGCATTAATTGCAGGATTAGTAGCAGCAATTGGTAATTCAGAAAGAGCTACAAAAAAACTTCAACCAGTATTAGAAGGATTTCAAAGAATCCTTAATGGTGTATTTGCTGCAATAGAACCCTTATTTGATGCTCTAATTGATTTGGCTACTAAGGCAATGCCTTATGTGACAGAAGGATTTAAAGTTGCATACTCTGCAATAAGTTCATTCTTACAAGGTATTGGTAAAATAGGAAGTGCACTTAGTAAGTTATTTAAAGGTGATTTTGCAGGGGCATGGGATGATGCTAAGGCATCGGTTACTGAATTTGGTAAAAGATATGAAGAAGCAAATGCAAGATTTGAAGCAGGTTCAAAAGAGTTAACCAAAAAAGAAAAAGAAGAATTAGACAAACGAAAAAAAGATAGAGAAGAATTTCTTAAAAAGAAAGCAGAACAAGAAAAACAAGCAGCAGAAGAGGCTAAGAAGTTAAGAGAAGAAGATTTAAAAACAATTATGGAAGGCCAGAAAGAGGCATTCATTGAATTATTATCTGCTAGAGAAGAGGAAGAGTATAAAGCTAATGAACATTATGCATCACTTATTGCCCTTGCAACTAAATATGGTGAAGATACAACACTTCTTAAAGAGGCTCAAGCTCTTAAACTTAAAGAGATTGATGACAAATATAAGAAGGAAGAAACTGAAAAGGCTGAAAAAGAAGCTGAAGAACAAAAGAAGAAACGTGAAGATTTTGCAGCATATATGCGAGAGAATTACGAGAATCTTAAAAAGATGGAAGCTGAGAGGGAACAATTAACATTTGCAACTAATCAGGCCATAGACCAAAGTTGGGTAGATTTAGGTCAAAACATATCTAATATTATTGGTTCAATAAAGGGTGTATTCGAAGATGGTTCAGATGCAGCTAAAGCATTTGCAATTGCACAAATTGTAATTAATGCAGCATCATCTATTGGTCAGATATTAGTAAATAACCAAGCAGCACAATTTGAATATAATAAAGCAATTGCTACAGGTAACGCAGCAATTCTATCTGCTATTCCAAAATTAACTAATCCATTTACTGCACCATTAGGTATCGCTGAAGCAGCAGCAGGTAAAGCTGCAATTGCAGGAGCGATAGCAGGTAAGGCTGCATTAAAAGTTAGTACTGGTTTACAAATTGCTACTGTCGGTGTATCATCTGCAGCACAAATTGCAGCAGTATTATCTTCTAAGAGTTCGGGTGGTGGTGGAGGAAACACCGGAGGTGGAGGAGGTGGAGTAGCAACAGGTGGAGGAGCAGGAGCAATTCCAGCACCAACAGTTGGACCTACTGCAATACCACAAATACAAAGTGGACAGGGGGTTAATCCTACACAACAAATTGGAGAAACAATTGCTAAATCACAAGGGACAGTAAGGGCATATGTTGTAAGTAAAGATATTCAGACACAAAGTGCTTTAGATAGAAGAGCAAGTAGAGCTGCAACCTTCAATGGTGGCTAGTTACTACAATTTATGATTTAATTGTTATTAAAGATATGAAACTATACGAATTAAAAATACAGGATGACACAGATGAAATCTTTGCGATTTCATTAGTAGAATCTCCTGCTATAGAATCTGATTTTATATATTTTGGTAAAGAAGAGATTCATTTTGCTAGTGTAGATACAGAACAAAGATTGCTTTTAGGACCAATATTAATTCCTGATAAGCAGATACTAAGAGTAGATGGTGAAGGACAACCTTACCACGTTTACTTAAAAAGAGATACGATTAAGAAACTAGCACAGAATTATCTTAAAAACAAATATACTGATAAGGCAACATTAGAACATGGTAAATCCATTAAAGGTGTTCATTTGGTAGAGAGTTGGATTAAAGAAGGTAAATTAGATAAATCTAATAACTATGGATTAGCACTACCAGAAGGAAGTTGGGTAGGTGTATTTTCAATAGATAAATCAACTGAAGGTGAAAAGATATGGAATGATTATGTTAAGACTGGAAAGGTAAAAGGTTTCAGTATTGAAGGAACATTCACACATGATTTAGTTCATGCATCTAAAGTAGATATTGATAAAGATATAGATGAAATGAGTGAAGTAGAAGCAGAGATATTCTTATCTACTTTAAGAGCCCTAATAAAAACAGATAATCGATTCAAATCAAAAAAAAAAGTTGAGATGGAATCGTACTCTGATTATGGAGATGGAGTTAGAAATAACGCCAAAAGAGTATTAGAGTTTGTAAATAAGAATGGATGGGGAAGTTGTGGAACTCCAGTTGGCAAAATAAGAGCAAATCAATTGGCAAATGGAGAACCTATTTCGATAGAAACTATTAAAAGAATGTACTCATATCTTTCAAGACATGAAGTAGATTTAGAATCATCAAAAACCTATTCAGATGGATGTGGTAAATTGATGTACGATAGTTGGGGTGGTAAAACTGCATTGGGATGGAGTAGAAATAAATTGAGAGAGTTAGGTGTGTTAGTAGAAAGCGAACAACCTTCAATCTCATCTTCTTATCCAGGTGAAGTTGCTAAAGTTAAAAAGAAAAAAGATGACACCAAATAACGTATTTCAGAAGATACAAGAATTTGTAGGTACTGAAATTTCAGTAGATACATTCTTATCCTTACTAAAAACATCTAGTAAGAGTGATAAGATGAATGTTAGATGGAGAACGGAAGGTTCTGCAGATGGTAGTGGGAAACCACCACACACTGCACAATACTTAATGTGGTGGGATTCTAATGAATATGTAGGTGGAGATGCTGGAGGTAGTGATACTAAAGAATTACAAAACCAATTGAATCTGCGAGTAACAGATAATAGTGGTAAATGGAGAACACTAAGTTATGATAACATAGATAGTGTAACCTTCAAAAGAAGAAAATATATTATAAAATAAAAAAATAGAAATTATGAGCAAATTATTCAACCAACAATCTTATATTGAGAACGGACAGTTTTCAGGTGGATTAAATGTAACGGGTTCAAATGACCCACTTCCATTCGTGGCAGGTGGTTTATATATTGGACAAGTAGGTAATTTAGTTGTAAAGACAGTAGATGGTTCGGTATTAACATTCGTATCAGCTAGTGGATTTATTCCTGGATTAGTAACACAAGTAACTGCAGCAACAACTGCAAATTCGATTGTAGCATTAAAATAAAAAAATATGCCTCTATACATTTCAAATACTAATAGAGTAGAAACCCTTCAAGGAGTCCAAACTCGTGGTATAAATTCTACTACGACTACTACTCTTGTACCTCCTGTTGAATCATTTTGGTGGGCAAAGGCAGGTGATTTTCAAAGTGGCTCTATTGGTGGACAATGGTTTCAAGCTGATGAAATTACCCAATGGAATGTATCCGGTTCAGGTCAATTCTTTGGTGGAGCTAGAGCAATTAACTATGATTTAGATAATCCTCCTCCACAAATAAGTAATAACTTTGGATTAACCCCATATGGTGGAGCTGATAAATCAAATACAACAAGTATTTGGCGTTCTCCATTCTCCGTAGATTTTACAGTAAAACCATCTATCTTTGGTAAAGTTTGTACTTTTACAAATAGTTTTACCACTGGTTCTGGTAAATGGATGTTAGCAACTTATGTAGCATATAGTGGTAGTACTGCAACTTATGAATTTGTACCACCATCCTCTTCAATTCAGAGATGTGTTACATATCCATATTTAACTTATTTTTGTGCACCAATGATTGGTGGATATGGTGATGGTAGTTATACTGCATCAGTAGCCCCTTCTGCGTTTGGTGCTGATTGTCAATATGATACTGATTGTCAATGTATCTATTGTTATAACAATAGTGCATATGGAGGTGGAGATACACTACCATCAGGTTCTGCTCCATGTGCAGGTGCAACAACTACAACAACTACATCTACAACAACTACATCTACAACAACTACATCTACAACAACTACAACAACTACAACAACTGCATCATTAGTAACTTATCAAGTTGAATATCTAATCGTAGGAGGTGGAGGTGGTGGTGGTTCACAAGAATCAGGTAATAATAATTTAGGTTCAGGTGGAGGTGGAGCTGGTGGATTCCTATCAGGCTCATTATTTGTAACCCAATCACAAGCTTACTCATTTGTAGTAGGTGCTGGTGGTGGTGCAGATACATCTGGTGTTAATTCAACTGCATTTACTTTAACTGCTATTGGTGGTGGATATGGTGCACTGGCAGGAGCAACTGCATTAGCAGGTGCTAATGGAGGTTCAGGTGGTGGAGGTGGTTCACGTGGTGGAACACTTTCAGTAAATGCTCCTGGTACAGGAACTGCTGGTCAAGGAAATAATGGTGGTGATGGGACACAAGAATCAGTTGGAGCTGGTGGTGGAGGTGGTGGAGCTACTTCTGCAGGTTCAACTCCGGCTGCATCAACTTATGGTGGTGGAGGTTCTGCTAAACTTTGGTTAAACGGAACTGCATACTCTAAAGGTGGTGATGCTGCAGGTAGAGGTACAACTAAATTCTCAGCAGTTGCTGGAGACCCTAATACCGGAAATGGTGGTGGTGGTATCAAAGCAACAGGTGGAGGAAGTGGTGCTAGTGGAGGAAGTGGTATCGTAATAGTTAGATACGTTTCAGGTAGTGCATCAGGTACGGGTGGAACAATTACAAATTCAGGTGGATACACATACCATACATTCACAGGTAGTGCAACATACACAGGTTAAAACAAAAATTAAAGAATATGCCAATAGAAATTAAACCAAAAGAAACAGAAGAAGAATTTATCAGTAGATGTATTGGTGATGAAGTATCTTCAGGTAAGGAATCAGATGTTGCAACTGCAATCTGTTATTCTTATTGGGATAAAGGGAAGATGAGTAAAATAACTGATACCCCTAATAAAGTAATGGCGAGTGTAAACTATAACCAAAGATTCAGAGGTATCAACTTAATGGCCGAAGCAGGTGAAGACCCTTGTTGGCCAGGATATACTCAATACGGAACAAAGGATGATGGTGGAAGAGAAGTACCAAATTGTATACCAGATAAAGAATAAAAAATGAATTTCAATAAATTTATACAAAAATTACAAGAAGTAGGGTGTCCTCCGGCAACGCAGAACATTCCATTAAATCTTGCTAATAGACAAAGAGCAATCGATGAAGCAAACTACGGACCGCTTAATCCTAATGAACCCAACGAGGAATATTGGAAGAGTAAGGCGGACCAATTTGGTGGTGACATCAAATCGGCTAAAACAGCATTGTGTGGAAATTGTGCGTTTTTCGTACAAACCAAAAAAATGTTGGATTGTATTGCAGGTGGAATAAACGATGTAAACGAATGGGATACCATCGATGCTGGGTCATTAGGATATTGTGAGGCATTTGATTTCAAATGTGCAGCAAGTAGAACATGTGCAGCATGGGTCGTTGGTGGCCCGATAACTGATTAATTATGGATACATTAGAAACTAGATTATTACAATTAGAATTAGATTCGGAACATTGTAAAAGAGATATAGATGAATTAAGAGAAATTCTTATAACTCTTTCGTGGACTATAAGTGAATTAGATAAAAAAATAGAACAGTTAATAGAAGATATTAAAGTATAGGCAATCTCTAAACACCCAAGCCTATAGAGGTAAAGAAGTTAGAATAGGTTATAATCCAATTCCTAGCGGGCAAGGAGATGATGAATATATAAAAAGGTAAGATTACCTTAAAAAGAAAAAGGAATGGTAAAAACCACTCCTTTTTTAATGCAATCAAATTCAGATTACTTTGATTGTTCTTTTAGATTCTTTAACTTTTCTCTATAAATTACTTGTTGTTTCGCTTTACGTTTTAAAACTGATGGTTTAATAAATTCCTTACGTTCTCTTAATTCTATTAAATGTCCTGAGGCTTCTACCTTACGTTTAAATCTTTTTAACATCGATGCGATTTCTTCACTACCCCTTCTCTCTACACTTGCATAACTTATCTTTCCCATAATATTTTTGTCTTTATATATAAAACAACATTTTTGGAATTTGTAGTATATATATGGGTATGGTAGACGTGATACATCTTCCATATCGTATTGTTTATAACCCCTCGTTCCTAATACCGCCATTTTATACGAGGGGTTTTTGTTTGCCCAAAAGATTTTCCTATATTTGGAAATTCCATTAAAACTAATAAAATACTAAAATCGTTAGTTTTTCCACATTCGCCGTAACTTATTGATACTCAATTACATCGTATATACGGATATATTTATATAAAAATATATGGGTAAATATTTGGAAATATGGGATTTTCTTCGTAGTTTAGCTTTATAAGATTAAAACATAAACAATTAAAATTATTAAACAATTAAAATTATTAAACAAATAAGATATGAATTTTAATCAACTTAAACCTGAAAATTCGAATAAGTTCTTAGATTATTGGAATAATACTGATGAATTACCATATGAAGAATGGTCTCCGCATATGAAATTAAATACAAATGTAAAAAGAGTTGTATTTGATAAAGAAACACAAACCTACTTTCATATAGCATTATCAGAAGAAAAGTATCGTAACTTTTTAAATAAAGTATTCCCATTATTTAATGTAAGTAAATTTACCTATGCAAATATAGGATACGAACAAATACTGAATGTAAATGATGATGTCACAAAAGATAAATTAGGATTTCAAATGATGAGTGATAGGGTTTTAAAACTTGAATGTGATAAATTCACCATTATTTTTGTACCATATAACAATGGTGTTTGTATTCATGGATTTAATGTTAAATCTGAATATCGTAATAAAGGTGTAGGTACTGATATTATGAATAAACTTTATGATTTAAGTGAAGAATTAGATACACCTTTGTACTTGCAACCATATCCAGATGAAAATTGTGATAGAACTGAAGTATGGGGTAAGATAAATCAATTGCGTAATTGGTACGATAGATTAGGATTTGGTTCTATTAATAACGATATATGGATGTGGAGTAATTGGACAGAGGATGCAATTAAAGATATATGGTTAAAGGAATGGGTAAAAAATAAAAATAAATAAACTTATGAAAAATAGAGATAAGATATTTTGGGGATTAGTAATCATTTGGTTAGTGATTACAATCAGTAAATCTATTTAGATTCAATCTAAATTAGAAAAAGTTATCAACATTCTTCGTGTTTGGTACTTTTGCTGCATATATATGCTTGAGAACAAAGAACAACCTACGAATACATTTTTTAATCCGAATATAATTCACTTATATAAATTAAGAACCTGTCCGTAGTCTTTGTTCTCAACCGAAGATGTATGTTAGACAGGTTTTTTAATATCTCAACATCTTTCCTTAACATATGGGTTGGCGGAGTAGAAATCCAATTAAATCACTACTACTAGACTTCAGGTAACCACTCCTGTTGGACCGTGTAAATATATTTTAGCTTTTGCTTGAGGGGGGCGGTAACGCACCACTCAACAAACATTCCCTACTCATAGTAGTGTGAGTTGAGACCACCACCCCATAGGGTGGGTGGACATCTCTACTACACTTACTTAATTAGCTTACCACAAATTTGGTAATATGAATAATTTTTCGTATCTTTACATAAACAAATAACATTATGAATAAAAATCTATTCTTTATGACACTATCAGTAATAGACAAGAAACCTATAGCTGATATAGAAAAGAGAAACAAATACAAAGAAGTCGTTTGGGAATATATAAATGACTTATCTACTTTAGAAACTATCTTTGTTGATATCAATAATCCAGCATATAAACATAAAACTTATTTAGATAAACTATTAGTATTAACTGATAGGTGGAAATCATTAGGTGATGATGCTATACCAGATGATAAGGTAGAGCAGTTCTTAAATAACTTACAGGATAATATGAGAGATTACTTAAATAAAAATCTTCAATCAGATTTTTATCAATTAAGAAAAACTCATTATACTAAATTAGCTTGGGGACCAAAGGATTTAGAAATAGCTCCATCAACAAGATTAAATGATTTAAGGGAAAGAGCATTTAGTAATCTTAAACCTAGAGTTTCGGGAATGGGTTAATTTTTCGTAAACTCAGATTGTATATACTTATAGCTATACAAACACAATACAATGAATCGTATCAAACAATTTAAAGAATCCATTCGTTTAGGCGATTGGGTTGAATCAGGTATCCATTTCTTCAGTTTAGGTTATGGTGAAAAAATATCACTCTTTATTGCTAAAACCTTCTTCAATTTAAATGATTGCGGTTGCTGTTCTAGGAAGCAATTTCTGAACAGATTAACAAATCCTTCCTATGATGGAAGGTGTAATGATATCAAATTATTTTAAACAAAACAAACAATATGTCACAAATTACATCAGCAGTAAGTGGTAGTTCATTTTTAGATATAAATGGAGTACTAAACCCAGGTCAAACACCACAATCAGATAAAGCCTATATGATTGATTGGACTAAATTAACATCAGTAAATGATTTAGTTCTAATCCTTTCAATGTTAGGAATAGCATTTCCGGGTAATCATCCAGGAATTATACAAATCAAACAATTTTTAGATTTTAATAGTCCTATTGATATCAGTAATGCACCAACTACACAAGTTGGAACTCCTACACCAAAAGGTCCAACTCCTACACCAAAATTAAAATAATAGTTATGGAATTAAATGAAGCAGAATTAACTGAATTGAAATCGGTATTGAGTGAGATATCTACTAGAATACCAGAAAACAAAGCAGGTTACGTTTGGAATACGTTTAATCACATTAGAGGAGAAAAGGAAGTCCAACCATGCATGTGTCAATCCGCAGCAGGACATTGGGTTCGTGCAATAGATACTCTTCGTAACTATATAAGTAATAAATGATAAGTGGAAGTGAAGAATTAATATCAGAGTGTAGTAAAAGATTAGAAGTCCTTTATAAAACTAAATATAAATGGTTATTAAACGAAGCAAGGAAACTAACAAAGAATCGTGAAGAGAGTGAAGATTTAGTGCAGGAGTTATTTGAATATCTTCATGTTAAATGTAATCCAAAACTATTTTACGAAGATTCATATAATATATTCTATTGTAATAAATTCCTTCATAGTAGGTTTATGAATAAGACTAAGAAGTTGAATAAAACTATTATCGTAGAGAAGATGAAAGATTTACCAGATGATGATATCTACGATATTGAATTTGATACAAAATTAGAAATAGCACATAATCAAGTCCTAAGTGAACTAAAAGATTTACAAAGAACTAGAATGTGGCCATCAGGTAAAATCTTTGAACTATATTGGATGAGTTCAGATACCTTAGATGAAACTGCAAAGAAAATCGGTATAAGTAAATCAACCACTTTCATTGCAGTAAAGAAGATAAGAAAGTATTTAAAAACTGCAATTGATAATCCCTTTAAAGGAGATGATGAATAATATTACTAGGAGAGTATGAAAGAGAAACGGGGAATACTGCAATGGATTTTCAAAATATACCTTATATTTGCTTTGGTATGGATTTCCATTGCACTTTCCTTTGATGTGGTAATGTTAGTATTACATTTCTCTAATAGGGAAGATTTAATTAAAACGATTCTAAATAAGTTACGATAAAATAAATAATATGAAAGATGAAATATGGAAACCCGTAGAGGATTTCAAAATATATGAAATATCAAATTTCGGTAGAGTAAAAAGTTTAGAAAGAGAAACTCCTGTCGGTAATAGAGGTGGTAAGAAACTAAGACCTGAATTTATAATGAAAGGTTGTGATTTTGGATATGAGTATCTTAAAGTTAATATGAAACATAATAGTGGTAAGATAAAGAATGTAAAGGTACATCGTTTAGTTGCACAATACTTTATTCCTAATCCCTTACTTAAACCTTGTGTAAATCATAAGGATTTCAATCGTTGTAATAATCATATAGATAATTTAGAATGGGTTACACACGCAGAGAATAATAAACATCAGAGAGATGCAGGTAGACATAGTAATGGTAGAGGTAACAACAAAAAAACAATTAACAATGCCAAGTGAGTGGAAAAGAACTGCTAAATCAGGCAGAGTATATTATACTAAAAATAAAGCATATACCCCAGTTGATAAAAAGAAAGATATCAAACCCTTTATACATTCTAAAGATAATCCATACTATCTTGCGTACTTCGAAAAGAAAACCAAAATCCGTAGTGAGTATCCCTTTTGGAATAAGATGACAATGGAACAATGGAGAGAATACTTTGAAAGGATATACACCCTAATGCAAACTGATGAAGATTATCAGTATTGGATAAAGGTAGTTAATGCAACTGAAAGACAAAAGATTAATTGGAATATCTTAGATAGAAAGATACAAAGACAAAGGGAATACCCAAATGGATTTTCACATGATGAATAAAAAGAAAATAGAATGTTTACACTATATCATATAAAAGGAGTTAAGTGGGGTTGTACCAATGCATTAGGAGAAAGATTGCGTATGCAAGGTTATACTGAAGGAGATGTATCAGAAACCATAGAGGTTTCAGACATCGTTACCGCTACTGTAATGGAAGAGGAATTAAATAAAAGAGATGGGTATGGTTGGAACAAATCACAAAACTATATGAGAGTAGTAGAGGCAGGAAGGAAGAGAGGACCATTTAAAGAACACGAGTATAAGAAAGGTGGATTGGTTACTGGCCATAAATTAGTAGAGGATGGTAAGTGGGATGCTATTAGGAAGAATGGAGTTAAGAAGGCTGCAGAATTAAAGAGAAGAGCGGTAATAGTATTTCATGCAAAGAGTGGGGAAATGCATAGTGAATGGGATGGTATTGTTACATGTGCAATTGGATTAGGATTACATCGGGCAACGATTAATAAAATGTTAAGAGTGACAGAAGGTAAGATACACAAACATAAGGTATCAAAGACCTATAAAGGATTTACCTTTCAATACAAAACCCCTCAATAGTGTTATTATTGTAAATTACAACGCTAAACAAAACAATTATGGCATTTCAAAAGGGACAGAGTGGAAATAAGAATGGACGTCCAAAAGGTGCACAGAATAAAACCACTGCAGAGATTAAAGAGATTATAACAAGAATCGTTGGTAATCAATTAGAACATATTGAAAAGGATTTAGATAAGATAAGAAAGAGTGACCCTGCCGAGGCAATGAGGTTATCATCTCGTTTCATCGATTATGTTATACCAAAACAAACGAAGATTGATTTAGAAGGTGAACTGACACATAGAGTAGAGAAAGTAGTTATAGAAATCAAAAAGACTAATGATAGTAAACATTCAGACAACAGTTAGTTTTGAACATCTACAAGAATCCAAACAAAGAGTAGTACAATGCATTGGTGGTACACGTAGTGGAAAGAGTTATGGTATCGCACAATGGTTAATCGTGCAGGGTATAGAATCTAAAAGAAATATATCCATAGTCAGAAAGACAATACCATCTCTTAAAAGAACTAACATCAAGGATTTCAAAGATATACTAATTGAATTAGGAATATGGAAGGAAGATGACTGGAACTCAACTGAGAGGGTTTATGCGATGGAGAATGGTTCTACCTTCACCTTTGTAAACACAGATGACCCTGATAAGTTAAGGGGGTTTAAATCGGATATCCTTTGGTTAGATGAAGCATCTGAAATGGATGAGGAATCATATTTCCAATTATCAATCCGTACATCAGGTAAGATAATACTTTCATACAACCCTACTGTCTCGCCATATCATTGGTTAAGAACAATGGTAGAGTGTGATAGGTATGTAACTACCTATAGCGATAATCCATTTCTACCTAAAGAGATGGTTGATTCTATTGAGGCACTACAACATAAGAATCCAAAACTATGGAGTATCTATGGTAAGGGTGAGTTCACTGCAAACGATAAGGCAATATATCAGTTCCGTATTATAGAAGATTGGGATGAGAATGAAACTCAATTCGTTGGATTTGGTTTAGACTGGGGATATTCACAAGACCCTACTGCAGTTGTTGCGGTATATAAGGATGGTAACGAAAACCTTTATGTAGAGGAAGTACTTTATGAAAGAGGATTAGTAATGAAAGATATTGCGGATAGATTGAATAGATTCGGTATAGATAAATCCTATGAAATATGGTGTGATTCATCTGAGCCACGAAGTGTGGAAGAGTTATATCGTATGGGATTCAACACTAAGGCAGTAAAGAAAGGACCTGATTCTATTAAGTTTGGTATATCAGTATTACAAAACTGGAAGATAAATATCCTACGTTCATCACAGAATCTAATCAATGAGATGTATGGGTATCAGTATAGTACGGATAAACATGGATACACAACTGATGTACCTGAAGAAGGATTAGACCATTTAATGGATGCACTTAGATATGTTGCCTTAATGAAACTAACACAAACTGCACAGAAGAAAGGAACATACGCACTTTCTATTGGAGGAGTTCGTTATTAGTTAAACAACTAATTAGTTAAACAACTAAATATGACTGGAAAACAAACGTGGACAGAAGAGGAGTTAAAGGATTTAATCCTCT
>Ga0208133_1000105_pt1 | contig 31445 bp, 30 predicted proteins | sample ColrivemetaGS535_FD_187595 | JGI IMG/M metagenome (GOLD analysis project Ga0208133, IMG submission 187595) | Estuarine microbial communities from the Columbia River estuary, USA - metaG S.535 (SPAdes) (version 2) | ecosystem: Environmental > Aquatic > Marine > Intertidal zone > Estuary | place... | reverse complement strand
CCGATTGAAACTGTTACCGAACCTGTTGTTGTATCAACACCAACACCCGTTCCCGCATTAACTGCGGTTACTTTTGCTGCAGTATACGCCGTTCCAATTGAACTGCCGTTCCAAACACCTGTTGCGATGGTACCTAATGTCGTTACAGAAGTACTACCAGCCGCAGGTGCAAAATCACCTGTTGCGCTATTTGCAGCAGTACCAAATGTTCTATATGCTAAAACATCGGAACCAATTGCCAATCCTAAATTTGTTCTTGCGTTTGATGCAGTTGTTGCACCCGTTCCACCATTAGCAATTGCAATTGCGGTACCATTCCATGTACCACTTGTGATTGTACCGACTGTGGTTATCGCTAACGCATTTACTCTCGCTAAAGTTTCATCTCCTGTGTTTGTATTTGACGATGCTCCACTATGTGTTCCGCTAAAGTTCGCGGCGGTCATATTATAAGCAAATGTTGCAACACCTGTCGTTTGGTTTAGTGTCAACACATCAGCACCAAGTGATTCACTATAACATATATAATTGTTTGATGTTAAATTTTCTCTTAATCCAATAAACCATCTGGAAGATGCACCTGTTTGGTAGTATATACCAACATAATTTGATGTTGAGGGTCTATTTAAATTTAATCCACCTGTTGAAAAGTTAATTGTTATTGCATTACTTGTAGAAGCTCCCCTAGTGGTAACGGTAGATAATGTCTCACTTGTTGCGTTACCATCAATTGAAACTCCTGTTAAGGTTTGCGATGCAGATGCTCTACCAAGTGATATTGATGTTGTACCAATATTAAAAGATGAATTTGCCAAATAAGCATTTGCGATTGCTGTACCATTCCAAGTACCTGATGATATTGTTCCACTTGATACGGTTAAACCATTAATTGTACCTGTAACAACTAAGTTACCTGTGGCACTTTGTAGTGTCATTAATTCAGCGGAACCATTAGAGTACCAACCAAATTTAGGTGTGTTTCCACTATTTGAATATGCGGCTAAATTTGGTACATGGAATGATAATGTTCTATTCGAAATATCAGATGCAAGACCCATACCATATTGTCCTGAGCTTGCGCCTCTTGTACCAAAGCCATACATATACCAATCAGCTGTTGCACTATTGGTAATATTTGAACTAAATGTTTTTGCACCTCCAATTGTTTGATCACCAGTTGTATAAACACCATTTGTAACCGTCGCAGCATTACCTGATATTCCACCCTGTAGTGAACCTGTAAATGCTGTTGATGTTACAGATGTTAATCCTATAAGTGATGTTGACGTTCCTCCTAATGTTGTTGATGTGGAACCAATTGTAATTGTTTTATTGGAACCTATTTGTGATCCATCTATTTGTGCAGAACCACTAATAACACCGTCTGTATTTAATTTAGATTTAACACCTGTGGTAAATGTCGCTGACGCTGTATCAATTGCAATATCATCAGCATTTACTGTTATACCATTACCAGCACCAACATTAATTGTCCGAGTTGATGAGATGTCACCACCTCCCGTTAAACCACTACCCGCAGTAATTGAAACTGTTGTGTGGTCAATATGTTGATTTGCAACGTAATTTGTTGTTGCGTTATGATTAACTTGAATAGAACCACTTAAAACACCTTCGGTGTTTAATCTATTTTTAATAGTTGTATTAATTGAACTCGTAAATGAATTCAATGAACCTGTTGAAGTTTCAACATTACCTATTCTTGTAACGGCATTGTTAAATTCTGTTTCTCTAACTAATCTTTGTTCTGATCCTAATTGACCCGCAATCCAATAATCGTTTGAAGAATCCCATAATAATGAACCTGATACTAAATTTGGACCTGTTGTATCTTTAATTCGTATACCTGCAAATGATGCTCCGTTACCATTTAAGTTAATAAGATTATTATCAACATCTAATGTTGATGTATTAACGTTTGTTGTTGTACCTTTTACTAAGAAGTTGCCTCTAACGGTTAGATTTGAACCTGTTAATTCTATTGCCGTTAGTAAGGACGATGTAAAGGTATTTAAACTTCCAGTTGATGATTGAATTGCGTTTATATTAGGGTTAGTAATATTTCCCGTAACATTTAATGTACCCGTTATTTCTGTATTTGAATTTATGGAAACTAATGTACCTGTATCTGTGATATTACTATTATTCAAATGTTCTATACCAGTACCTTTGGGTATACGGTTTAATGTAAGATATGCCTCATTACCAAGGTTATTATAAGTCTCGGGACCCATTAATAAAACAGACGATGTTACTGACGATTGGTTTTGGTGAACGAATAACCATTGGTTATTTACCGAATCGAATAACATTGATCCGGATACTTGTGGAGATGAACCACTATCAATAACCGCCAAACCACCAAATCTAACTGATGGATTAAGTGCATTTACTGTTATAATATTATCCGCAATATTAACAATTGACGAACTAATGTTTTGAATTGATGACGAACCCGCAACAATTAAATCTTGGGAGATGTATAATGAACCTGTAATAGTTTGTGTACCTTGAAATATATTACTACCCGTAGTTGCATAACTACCTGTTTTTGATTCAATTGAATCTACCCGATTTTTTGTACCTAATGTTGTTATTGCAACTGAAGAAGACAAAGAACCAATACTAGATGATAGTCCACTTGTGGTTGTTGCAACCGATGAACTTAAACTTGTAATTGTACTTGTTAATCCAGATGTTGTTATTGCGATGCTTGAACTCAAATCACTTGTTGTTGTTGCAACAGATGAAGATAAAGAACTAATGCTTGAACTTAAACCACTTGTTGTTGTTGCAACAGATGAAGATAAAGAACTAATATTTGAGCTCAACCCACTAGTTGTTGTGGCAATAGATGAGCTAAACGTTGAATATCCTGTGGTTCCTGTTATTAAAATTTGTCCTGAACCAGATATAACCGATTCACTGTCTAGTTTTGATTTAATTGTTGTGTTAATGGAACTACTAAATAAATTCAACGACCCTGTAGTTGTTTCAATTGAGTCGACCCTATTCTTTAAATTAAGTGTTGTTGATGCAACCGAAGAACTCAAAATTCCAATTGAACTAGATAATGAGGAACTTAATCCTAATGTGGTGGTCGCCACGGAAGAGGAAAGACTTCCAATTGAACTAGATAAAGTATTTGTTGTTGTTGAGACACTAGAACTTAAAGAACCAATGCTCGAACTTAAACCACTTGTTGTTGTTGCAACACTAGAACTTAAAGAATTGATACTTGAACTTAGACCGTTAGTTGTTGTTGCAATAGATGAACTTAGTCCGCTAGTTGTTGTTGCAACTGATGAAGATAAAGAATTTACACTAGAACTCAAAGAATTAACACTAGAACTCAAATCACTTGTTGTTGTTGCAACTGATGAAGATATTAAACTAATACTTGTTGATATACTTGAACTAAACGTTGAATATCCTGTGGTTCCTGTTAATATAACTTGGACGCTTCCAGATATGACTGTTTCTGTATTAAGTTTATTTTTAATTGTTGTGTCAATAGACGACGTAAATGTATTCAAGGACCCCGTTGAGTTTTCTAAAGACAATACTCTACTATCGTTTGATGATGTATAAGATTGAAATATTGATTCGTCTAATTTACCTGTACCAATTGGTTGACCATTTAAAGTCATCGAACCTGTAATATCGACAGAACCAGTAAGAATAAGTGAACCACTAATTCCAACGGACCCCGTAACAGCTAATGACCCACTTATTTTTTCATTACCAATAAAATTATTTGATCCTGTTGTTGCTAAAATTCCTGGTTCTACAACAATAACGTCACCACTAGCCTGACCACTTAAAAAATCTGAATATACTGAAATACTATTACCCATACCAACATGGTGGTCACAGAAGTAATAGAATGTTGTTGCAGTTGCATCTGTAATCTCAATTTGAACATAAAAAGGGTCAGCATTAGTTGTTACTCCTGTGGTATATATTGTTCCACCATTATGTTCACCGTCGTCAGTTAAAGAAAAAAGTAATGGGTGAGTGTTATTGTTATTATAATAAAATCTATATTTGAATCCTTTAGTAAACGCTAACTTTGGATTTTTAGCACCATTAATGTAATATTTTCCACCGCCATCTGTAAGGGTAATTTCAACAATATCATCACCTAAATCTACCTTATTTAATTTTAATGCTCCTGTTATCTCGGTATTTGAATTAATTCTAAATCCGTTTGTATTTGAAACGGATGCTGTGGTAGCTCCATCGGCAATCCGTGTTAAATTAAGACCTGTAACTCCACTTGCTGGAATATTGTATAGATTTGTACCGTCTCCCTTAAATGAACCTGATATTTGTCCTGTAACCGTTAACGCTCCTGTAATTTCGGTGTTTGTATTAATCCTTAAACCGTTTGTACTTGAAATAGAGGCGGTAGATGACCCTTCCCCAATCTGAGATAGGTTTAATCCTGTAATCCCACTTGCAGGAATTCCATATAAACCTGTACCACTACCTGTAAAAGAACTTGATATTTGAGTGGCAATTATTGACCCTGTAACTGTTTGATTACCATTAAAATTATTACTTCCTGTGGTTGCAAATTCAGTTACACCTTTACCCGCAAGTTTATTTGCGTTGTCCGCATTTGTGATTGAACCGGAAATACTACCACTAATTGTTCCAAGTACTGTTAAATTACCCGAAATGAGTAAATTATTGGAGATTTCGGCCGAACTTGATACGGATAAGGACCCTGATATGTGTGCGTCAAATATATTCATCTAATTTTGGTATTATATACTTAGATAAATACTTTGGTTGTGGGTTATTCTTTCTTAATTAGTTATGAATTGAATTTATAATTTAAATCATTTTTCTGTTGGTCACGTCTATTCTAACCCTTCTATTCGGGGATAATATATATTTTTCATAATGGGTTCGGATTAATTTTAACCCCAAATATTCCAATAACTCGTTTATGGTACCCTCATCGTGCTTTTCATATATATCTTCGTAATAAAATAATGGGTATTTTTTATTTTGTGATAGGTTATGTAAAATATCACTAGATTCGTTATATCTTTTAATCATAGTTTCAATATATGAAGGTTTAATTTTTGTCATGTCATATATTTTTGGGATATGCCATCCAACCCCTCTTTCCCTACTCCACGTTTCATTGATAGTAAAACTTTCCGCCTGAAAGGTTTTATTTTTTCTATCTAATATCACAATTTTATCAAAAAATGTGTCACACCATTCAAAATATTCATGTACATTATTGAAGTTTTTCCTTGGGAATTCGTCATAACCAACTATTAATAAGTTTTTTACTAAAATATTATCATAACTTAATAACGGTTCTATTGTTTCACAATCAAATTTATCAAAATAATCTTTATAATTAGAATCGTTATATGGTTCCATAAACATTTTATAATTCGGTAATTCTATATGTGAATCAATAAACTTAGTCAAGGACGTTGACCCACTTCTTGGGGTTGCCAATATTAAAATTTTCATAAAAGATTTCTAGGTTTCATTCTAAACTTATGTATAAACATTGCAATTGCCCATCGTTCTCCGTTTATAATTGGGGTGACTTGATGAGGTGTTTGGGATTGATATATACATACATTACCCACCTTTTTGTCAATTACAATAGGTTCATCATTTTCATTGAATACTAGATAATCGCCACCTTCGAAATCTTCGTTTAACACAATACCAACATTCCATTCTTTTATTGGTTCCCCTGTGTCGATGTGTTTACCGAACTCGTCTCCGGACGTATAATGATGTAAGTTTAACTTTGTCGGTCTCAAAAAAATATGTAGATTCGTTTCTTTTTCGAAATAATTACACATTCTATTAATAACCCAATCGATATCGGGTAGGTAATCGAATGCGTAAAATTTGTATCTAAAATTATCAAATTCATCCCATCTACCATTTTCACCCAATAATGGGTATTTATCTTTTAAATTTATAATAGATTCACATTCGTCTTTTGTAAATAGGATAGATTGTATTAACATTTTCTTTATTTATATGTTGTTGAATTACTTATATTAGTGAGGTATAATTTTCTTTTCTAATATTTCTAATTTCTTTTATTAGTTGGTTATTTGTACCATATTCGGAATGTGGTTTCCAATTAGTACCCATCTGAATATATTGAAGTTCTGCATTCCATCTATTTTTATCAACACTAATAATATCTATGGTTTTAGCATATTCACCGGTCAACCACCAAAAGTTACCTGAATAAATTATATTTTTAGAGTTATTTACGGTTTCCAATAAAACACCGTATGTGTTAAAATCGGTTCTATCAAATATTTTAAATACATTTTTAACCCTTTCAATGTTAAAATATTGCATTAAATTTCTCCAATTTGACTCCCTCTTGTATTTATTTTTGTTTTTTAATTTGGACGCTCCCTTAGTATGAAAATAAAAAATATAATCCGAATTTTCAAATGTGTCTTTATCTTTTTCTATTAAATTTAAAGTAACAAATTCATTTCCTCTTGGGTAAAGGTCTCTTATTATATAATTTGATTTATTGTAATCATGAAATTTTCTTATGATTGAGTCGGTTGGTGGATTATCGTCTGATATTGAGATTCCCACATTTAAAATATATGGGAAATTAAAGTGTTTTTCTATTAAAGAGATTTGTTCGTCAATTATTGACTCCACTCCTTCTATTGAATATATGTGATAATAAATTCTTACCATTATAAACTATATTATATTTTTTTCCGTTTATAATCACTCATAAAAATTTCACTTTTTTATTGTTATTATAATTTTTAATTAAATCATAAAGATAATTAGACATTTGTTCGTGACCATGTTCGCTGAAGTGTTTGTCAGATATTTCACCATTCGTTTCATCAAATATTGTTTCTATTTTTTGTGTGATTGGTGTAACAAACATACCATCGGTTTCTTGTTTAAATGGTGACCAATTAATAATAACGTTATTTGGGTACATTTGATTAATCAATCTAATATATCTGTTTATCTCATCAATATAAATTTGGTTGTTTCTATTAACAACGATTTCATTTAAACAATCAACACAAATATCTGTCATATAAATGATATCGTTTAATTCATCGTTGCTTAAACTATTTGGTCTAATTGTTAAGAAATTACCTTTTTTGGATGCAATTCTAAATCTTGTTGTTGATGACCACCCAATAATAATAATGTCATTCGAATTAATTCTACTTAAACTATCAATTACAGTATCAATAATTGTATAATTATCTGCACCACTAATCCCCATGTTTCTATAGGTAATATTTAATTTATTGGATAAAAAATCTGAAAATACTTTTGGTACATACCCCTTCCTTTCAACATAACTAGAAACTAGTCGATTATTTTTGGCCGAGAATGAGTCGCCAAAAACCCACAGCTTTGACATAAAATTGCTAATTAAGAATGTTTATTTCTTATTGCTGTGAATATTGTGTGTAATATGTTTAAACAATTAATTTTATCTGTTGTTTGAACCTGTAAAATTGTTGGTCTTTCTAATAATTTTGCCATTTTGTTTTATTAAATTTTTTCAAATCGGTTATGTGCAATTACACTACCTAATAAATTAGCACCTGTTATGCTATTTGAATCGGTACCCGCAATGAATACGTCATCGGGCTCTATGTTAATTGTTGTAATATTACCACTATACCATTCTAAGTTTATTGATGTAATTTCTGCAGTTACCTGATCTGAAATAATCAACGAATCAGTATCTTCAATATCGGTAACTATTTTAAATTTAACTAATCCAGTATTATTTTCTTTAATTAGTAGTTTCTCGTTTGTGGTTACCAATGTACTTCCAGTTAGTGATTGGGAAGAGTATTCAATTTTAGGAAGCCATCCTTGAAATGTGGTGGTTAATTTGCTAACAACTGACGCAGTTGAATATGTCAGTAATTCAGAAATTTCTAATGTAGAAGACCAATTTAAACTTTCAGTAGAACGCTCATTTTTATCTAACCCAACTAAAGAAACGGATTTAACGATATCACCAATTTCAATTGAATTTAAATCAACGGAAATTTCTTGGTCATCAACAATTTTAATAACATCATATTCACTAGGTATACCAATAGAATTTACTGGATTAGAGAAATACATAGATCTCCATTTGTTGTCTAATTTAGTATTAGTATATGTAACATTATTTTCATCTAATGTCACCGGATTAGTGTAAACGCACCCACCTAAATAAATCATAGTTTCAACATCTTCTAACAATAATGTCCAAGTTCTTATGACATTTGAAATTCTACCGTTTAGTAAGGTATTTTCATTAAATTCATATTCTTGCAACATATTTGTACCGTTAACCGTTGATTTTAAATCATTTAAATCGGTTTCCGTATCAATTTTATAAAATGCAGGATATTCTGTTTTTTCAAAATCAGGTAATGTCTTTTTAAAAATTATATTTGGGTTTTGATTATTATCAACTAAGTCGTTCAAATTATCGAACATTTTACTATCATCACTTAAATCTCTAACACACGTTTTTGGTAAAAGGTCTTCGTGATTAGACTCAAATAATAATTTTACCATTTCTGCTTTATCTCGACAATATATATCATCGATAATTGCAGTAGAATCATATGCACATCTCAAATAAAAAGTAGTACTTTCGACATTTACCGATGGTGTAGTTATATCATTATTATTAATAACAATTAGTTCCAGTTCTATGTTATTACTATCACAAGCGGATTGGAATAGGTCTATAACAGATTGTACAATGTGTTTCTTTTTATAAGCAATAACCAACTTGGTGTACATATTTGTAGTCAAATATGTCATTAAATTCTCCAATTCCAACAAATGGGACGCCGATTCGTGTAAATCAACGTCTGTGTTTGTTTCCAAAAACTTTATATTATCGCCCAATTTCAAAAAATCGGACCCTATTAAAACTGCTTTCATGTGCTTTCTTTTTTATAAATATTTATCATTTGTCTTTCTCATTAGTTCTTCCAATAAAATCGGTACTTTCCTCATATATTAACAATTTTTTTAATGTATATGAAATAAAAGTACTTATTTACTTATCGTTTAACCCGTATTTTATCCATTTATACCAAATTCTTTCGTGTAAATAATATTGAATGGGTTTATATACCAATTCAGCGACTCCAAAAGCGGCACCTACTTTTATATCACCACTAACCCACCACATTATACCAAACCCAATTAAAGTAGATATAACTCGGTATGATATTGTTTTAGCTATGTGTCTTTTTCTTTGTACTATCATATCAATGTTTTTATATCTGAATGTTTAACAAATGATTTACCATCAAATGTAGTATATTTCAATTCATATCCATGTCTAAATGCCCTGTTATTACTATACGGTAGTGATTCCACTTCATCTGATGTAAGTTTATGTCTAACCGCGTTAAATATATAATCTTCAACAGGGGTTTGAAAAAAACCGACTATAGTTCCTTCTTTACAATTTGGTTTTACGTAATCTAAGAATTTAGAAATATTTGAATCTAAATGTGTGTCATGTAAAATACCGTCAAATTTTGATTGTAGTGTTGGTAGGACATCAACCCAATCACCTAAAATTATTTTTACATTTGGTTTGTCTTCCGCCCATAGTAATGCATTTTTAAACATCTCAGGATGGATTTCAATTATTGTGTGTGATGTCACATTTAGGTTAGATTGAACGGCATCAGCAGATAAATGCATACCAAATCCAATTTCAAGAATGTCTCCACCATTTTTGGTAACGATTTCAGCTAATTTACACATCAACGATTCTTCACCATTGTGCATTACATAGTCATTTTTTAATCCATCTATTCTAATATCATTAATGGATATTGATATTTTTTCGTCTCCCTTCATAAAAATTTATCATATTTTTCTGAAATTCTTACCTTTTTATCATCTGATATTAACCAACTATTAATCGATTCTTCAATGGGTTTTAATTCCAAATAATCAAAAATTTCATTTATTACTGAGGTGTTTTTATTAACAAAAATATCCTCATAATAATATATTTTTTTATTATAATTTTCTGAAAATGATTCTAACGCATCTGAAACAACTATCAAATTTAGTTCCCATTCATTAAATGTATCTTTAGGGATTGAATTTAAATAATAAACTCGTTTTCTTTTGTGTCTATCTTTAATTTTATTTACGGTGTGATATATAAAACTTTCACTTTGTTCTATTTTGTTTATTCTATCAAGAATAATAACTTTATCAAATGTTTCGAAAATAGATTCATAAAATAATTTCGAATTTTCTTTGACATTTGATGGTGCTTGACCCAATAACATTTTAAGTAGAACATTTTTATCGTCATCACAAAATGATAGATTTTCTTCAATTTTATAATGTCGGTCTAGGGGTTCCTCCAAGAAAGTATAATCATCAGTTAAGTGTTCTTTAATACAATTAAATAATGATGATGATCCACATCTACCTGATGCCATTATACATATTCTCATTACCCTTTAGTTTTATCATATGTTATTTTCCCATCTGAAGTCATATGTCCCGTTCTAATTGCGGTACCACTAATTTGTCCAATATCGGTTGGTGGTTCGTGGTAAATTACATCATACCCAACCCCTCTACCATAATTTACCGATTCAATGTCAGGAATAATAGATATTTGTATTTTATGTGAGTTATCCTTGTAGAATTGTGTTTCTACCAAATCCATCATAACTTCTTGTGCGGTTTTTGGGTTATTCTCATCGGTGGGTACATTTCTTATTGCCAACCATACATCTTTTCCCTTCTCTAATTGTTGGTTAAGGAGCCATTCGTGACCTTTGTGCCAATTTTGCCATCTTCCGATGTACATTGCGTACTTTTTACTCATAGTGATAATTTTTTTAACAGTTCATAATATGAATCTGTTTCGTTTTTTATTGTTGTGTCTATATCTATAAAATTCTCTAAAGGTGGTTCGTACTCCCCAACATGAAATTCATTCCTACCTCTATCCTCTGTGGTGTGTACATAAATCTCAACAACCGATGTACTGAACTTAAAAGACTCTCTTTGGTCTCTATACGGTGAAACTAAGGATACAATTACATTATGTCCTTTACTGTGCATGAATTGTGCAATGTATTGTGCTCTTTGGATGTTTAATCTTCTTCCTGTGATGGAATAGTCTTTATTCTTAAAGATGTCTCTTAGGTCGTCTCCATCGATGTGAATAACCTTGTCTTTAGGGAAATATTCTACTAAGTATTTTGCTAGGGTTGTTTTACCTGCTCCGGGTTGCCCTGTTAACCAATATATCATAATGGTAATATACTTAATTAATTAGAAAAAATAAAGACTAATGATTATAAACGAACGGATCTCTTTTTTTAAGTTCCTCCATACGTTTTTTAATCATTTTTTTACGTTTATAGTTCCTGATTTTGTCCTTAATATATTTGATGAGTTTTCCTATCATATCAATTTAATTATTCTTGTTTCATTATAAATATCCTTTATATATGCAACTCTGGTCTCATTTAAAAATGTGTAAAATAATTCGGCTAATAAAAGATTTCCCTTTTCACCAAAATGACCGTCATTAACCAAACCTTCCGTTTCTTGTTTAATACTTGTAATATTTCCTCTTTTATATAGGTAACCTAACTTCATTATGTTTATAATACCTTTAGATTCTCTTAATGGATCAAAAAGTGTCCAAAAATATACTTTATATCCATCTAACACCATTTTAAATAAATTAACATAGTTTTCAAATTCTTTTGCAAAAAGAGGGTGCATCCTATTCGTCAATATTTCAGATATGGCATCACTCGATACTGATAAGTTGTCATTACGTCCACCAACCGCTATTGACCTAAAATTAATTTTATCAACAATTCTAAAACGAGACGTATCAGTTAGACCAACAAAAATGACATCATTTTCTTTGTCAAATTTTTTAATTTGATAAAAAAGTGTTTCAAAAATACTATAGTTATCCGAACCACCCATTCCATAGTTTTCTAGTTCTAAGTTTAATTTTTCTGCCAATATTTGACTAAAGTTCTTTGGTTCATAACCTAAATAATCAATGTATGGTTTTACCCAATCTTGCAATTTCATTGTTCTATCCGTATATAAAGCGGAATTAGAATCTCCAAATACCCATAATTTACCCATTACTTATAAATTAAAAAATTTTCTATTATTAAAATGTCCAAATTAGTATTATAAAAAGTGTTTAGAGCATCTTTTGGTGTTAACACCATTGTTTTATCTTTTATATTAAACGAAGTATTCAATAGAATTGGGTACCCACTTAATTTTTCAAACTCTTTTAATAATCTATACATATTTGTGTGCTTATGTACCGATTGTACTCTAGCAGTACCATCAACATGTGTAACTGCTTTAAGAACATCTTTATATTCGGATTTGACTTGAACAATTTGGTTCATATATGGAATTTCGTTTTCCATAATAAAATATTTATCTTGGTCATCTACTGTTACCATTGGAGCAAAAGGTCTAAAGTTTTCTCTCTTTTTAATCAATTTATTAATTCTATCTTTCATACCTTCTTTGGTTGGGTCAGCAAGTATTGAACGGTTACCTAGTGCTCTTGCACCAAACTCACAATGACCTTCGAACCAACCAACGACCTTACCCTCATGTATTTTTTTCGCAACATAAGCTCTCAACTTGTTTTCAGATCTGAACATGTGGTATTTCCCATTACTTAATAGTTTTACAATTTCTTTATAATAATATAAAGGACCGAGAAATGGGTTTTGTGTAACCCGTTCGAATAATTGTTTATTTTTAACTAAATAATGTACACACGCTCCGATGGATGAACCCGCATCTGATGGTGCAACGGGTATCCATAATTTTTTGAATGATGTGTTACTTATAATTTTACCATTTGCAGAACCATTATACGCACATCCACCGCTTAAACATATGTTCCCTGTGTCATCAATGTACGAGATTGCCTTTAATAAATCAAAGAAGACTTCCTCATATACTTTCTGAATTGATGCCGCCAGATTCTCATGAGTTGCTATAATTGGTTCTTCTGGTAATCTAGGTTGAATACCTAAATGTTCCACCAATTCAGAGTTAAACATTATTTTATTTGATTTATTCCATGTGAAATATTTTAAATTACATTTAACACCTCCGTTTTTAAATCTGATTAATTCCCTAACCTTATCGAGATAAACATTGGGGTCACCATACGATGCTAACCCCATTACCTTATACTCACCTTCATTTGGTTTAAAACCTAAAAAGGATGTCATAGCAGAATAATATAAACCTATTGAATGTGGATAATCCGATACTGTTATTGTCTCAATCTCTTGGCCATTTGCAAAACCAACAGATGCCGTTTCATATTCACCAACACCATCAACGGATAGACAGGTTGCTCTTTTAAAATCAGATGTGAAGAAAGAATAGTATTGATGAGATAAGTGATGTTTGGAATAAAAAACATTGTCAGAAACTCTACCTAAATTTTTCTTAAGATTACTTATGTTTTTTTTTATTTTAATATAGGATTGGATAGAGTATAGCGGTGCACTAAGAAAATTTTCTTTTATGTTTTGTTTAACTCTCTTTAATTTTAATTCAGGGTCCTCATAATAACACACAGCACCGATATTTTCCTTACCAATTTTATATGTTTTGAATATATGGTCAATAGTTTTATTAGGAAATGATGAATCATGTTTTATACCTGTAAATTTCTCCTCCTCACAAGCAAATACCAACTTACCGTCTTTAAATAAACAGGCGGATGAATCATGATAGTATGCCGATACCCCAATCACATATTTCATTTAGTTATGTTGCGTATGTTTTTAATTTCTTGGTTTATTATTTTAAAAAATGTTTCATGTCCTTTAAGATCCCAATGACAGTCATTAACCTGTTTTCCCGTTGAATAATATATTGAATTTTTATATGAACAAAAATCATACTTTAAAGGTTTCCATATTATAGCATCTTCATCGTATTTATTCCATAACCCTTCCTTTCCATGATGTAAATTGATAAATCCCTTAGTGTTTATTAGCCTATCATGTATGTGTGTTTTTTCAAATAATGGTTCGATTTCTTTGTTATACCCAAACTGATATGGGTTCCAAAACCAATGAATTGGTTTAATGTTTTTCTCATCTAATAATTTATTAATAATATCAATCCAATTTAGTAACTCATGAGCAGAATTTGGGTGGTTTTCTTTATAAAGTAACCACTCTTTGAAAAATAATACATCTTTATTTTTTAAATTACTCATGGCAAAATTATCATTTTCGAAACCCATCAATATTGGTAAAAATAATTCTTCTCCAGTAACAAAATTATTAGTCTTCTCATATGATCTAACTCTATCTAACGTAGTCCAACCAAATATTGCGATATCATTTTCCTTTAATTCTGGTAGTCTTCGAAGTACACTCTCAAAAAGTGTTAAATTGTCTGAACCTGGTATAGAATAAACCTGTACTTCTTTACCTGTTTCCTTTAATAACTCAATCCAATCTTTTGGAATATCTCCGTTTTCTAAACATACCTTTAAATAATCGGTACAGAACCTTAAATCCAAGTTATAATTAAAATGGAATGGTGTTGAAAATGAATCTCCAAATATTCTAATTGACATAGTTAAAGTTCAATAAATAAAAATGGATTATTAACTAAAAACGGATTAGACTCTTCTTCAATATTTTGTAATAATGAATTGGCAACCGAAAAGTGTGATTCTTTTGAGAAGTGATAACTATTGATTTCACCATTTGTCACATCTCTGATGCTCTCAAACTTTAATGCGTCTTTATGTAAAAAAAATACATTTAAAAATGTATTCATATGTTCAACAAATTGTCTCGGTGGTACACCCGCATCTGAAGCCACCTTTAATATATCACTTTCAGAAAAAAATATATAGATTAGGTGAGTATAGTTTTTTGATGCAACATATGATTTAATTGAAATAAGGTCTTTCATGAACCCTTCGTAATGACTCTTATATGATGTAGTTAAAAAGAAATGATCTTTGATTGTATTAATCAAATGGGGTTCATCTTGTAATTCTCTATACTTTATGCTATTTTCATCAAACATCATGTTTGGATGAATAACATAGTACTTGTCATTATGACGGATTGGGTATCTATGACTATAGCTTAGTTGTGTTATAATTAATGGGTTCTTATATGCTGAAAATTCATCTACATCGGCAACCTTGATTTTTTCCTGTTGGATGAAATACCTTTCCTTAGGGAATAAATTAACATGATATTCAAAATTAGAATCTTCAAATAAATCCATATATCTTCTTAAAATGAATTCATTACAACTACCAGCTTGTGAAATGTTTAAAACGGGTAAATTAGATTTCTCACCCATGTGTGATCCCCAGTTATTGACATAGTCAAATAATGATGCAAATTCAATCTCCTTTGGTGTTAGTTCTGAGAAATCTTTTATAATCCTACCTTTCTTGTACTGATTTTCAATGAATTGACCATCACCAAATGAAAAGGAGTCACCGTTTATAACAATTAAATCAAAGTCTCTAATATTCATAATATTTTTTTACGTTTTTTACAAAATCCGGATTTGGATAATGGTGGTCCACATCTGATCCATCAATTATTGAATTGGTTTTTTCTGCAATACCCACCAATTCAAAAAGGGTATTTTTAAGTTTGGTTTTACCCCATTTAACTAATCCAGCCTCTGTATTATAACTATTGCTAAAATAAATATAATTTTGTCCCTCGGTTAATAGTTTTTCAACTTTATCTAAATCCAATACTAAATCAATTAAATGGTATTCGTGGTCTAATTTTCTATATCCATCCCAAAAACCTAACCATGACTCCAATCCACCAAATTGCTCAATTACCTTATCATGAGACTCCTTATATGAAAGATGAAACGGTTTGTTCCAATTCATTGGTTGACCTATTTCCTTCTCGAACTTGGTAACCGCATCAAACACATCAACCCCATCCCAATTATCAACCAACCATTTTTTAAATTGTAAACTTATTTCACTATAATCAATAAACTTAACTTTAGTTGAGGTTGTGAATAACGACCTATGTAAAATTAGATATGGTCTAAACGCCGCACAAACACTTATCAAATTGTCAACAACCACTTTAGGTGGTTCAAAATCTAAACTGTCTGTGTTAAATAAGAAAATTGATGTCTTTGCGTTATTGTAATCTATCGATGAGAAGTATTGTTTTTGTAGTGGTTGTATAAGTTCATTAACCGTTACTTTAGAATCAAAGTAGTCCATTAATACTTCATGATTTTCTGGATATAGATGATGCTTAAGTTCTCTAATTTCTTTTGTAAAGTTAACTACCTTTTTACCATTATCTAACCAGCATTTGATTAAACCGGTACCCCAACCTATTTGTTGTGTATTTTTAGTTATACCATTAACTGGTTCAATATAAAAGGGTGTGTAGTCATCGTGGAAATTTTCAATACTTCTGTTGAAATTTGGGAATGTTTTATCCTTTGGTGAAATCCAAGATGGATGACCATATTCTCTATACTTTTTTAAATCAACACACCAAAACTCTTTATAGAAATAAGGTATTTTATCGGTATATGAAATTATATGACCGACCAATCCATCACTATCTTTGCATAAATTAATTGAGTCAATAATAACATGTTTACCACCTCTTTTGGTTGGTCTTAGTAAATGACCAATCCAATTACCAATGGCATAATCATAGTCATCAATCGATGCAACATCGAGGAACTCTTGTTCTGATTTAAAATATAAAACATCTAAGGTGATACCATGTAGTCTTAAATCTAATTTGGCATTAAATAACCAAAAGTCGGTGAGGTTTAATAATTTTTCAATATATAACTCGCCGACTTTTTCTTTATCTAAATCATTTATTACACCTAATATTACTCTCATTTAAAATAGATGTTTATAATTTTACCTTGTCTTAATCCAAAAAAATATACCAAGTCATCAATGTTACCAATAGGCTTTGCTAACGGTATTCTACCCGGATTGTAAATAGGTTTGGTATAATCATAACCATATTTTATCACATCATTCTTTTTACACCAATTATAATATTTTGTTTTAATCCCTTTCTCATATGTTGGGTCGATGTCATCCATACCATCTAATTCGATATGAATTTCATTAGATATCCCCTGACTTTGTCTAACCAATTCCTTTTCAATAACCGGCATATCATCGTCACAAAAACAATGAAACAAATTCTTACCAGGAGTTGCATAACCAACATAAATCCAACCACCTAACATACTACATTTAAAATGTTCATAATCTTCTTCTTCATATGGTACTTGCATATGAGGTGTGGCGGTCGCTATAATTCTTTTATCTGGTCTAATTTGGTGTCTGTTCTTTTCCGCTATTTCGGTCAAGTGAACTAAATCATTTAAACGATGACATAATTCTTCTGTTTCTCTAACATTAGCATTTGGACTATCCTTTTCACATGTCTCCACATATTTGTGAAACTCCTCGTGAATTCTATTCAGTTCTTCTCTTGTAATATCATCATGAATATCAGCACTACCAACGTAATGTTCACCCAAAGAATCGATGATTTCAACCAGTTGTTTAATTTCTTTAATATAGTTAGAAAAATCTTCATTAGTTGAAGAGATAAACCATTTGTCTTTAAATTCAGGTACCCCTAATTTCCATTGGTCTTTCCAATCTAACATCAAATCTTTCCACGCTTTAGCGTATCTGGTGTCGACTAATTCCCAATCAAAGGATTGTTCTTCACCTTTATAGTTTTCAAATACAATTGTTAAAATCATTTTTTATCTTTTTAAAAATTATTTCAGATAACCATACATGACCTTCTTCAGATAAGTGGTAATCTTTTGTTTGTTTATTCGTTTGTTTATAAATTGATTTATCCGATTGATCTATTCTTTCAATCCAACCTATCTTTGGGTCGTCAAGCCAGATGTTATCATTATATTCTTTAATACCATATGTTTTATCAATGTTATCATTATACTCAGGAGCCGTTTCACCACCAATAGAACATATATTCCATAATATAACGTTTTTTGTTAAATTTTTGTAGATAAAATGGGTTATTTTTCTTATTAACTCAATATCATTTTTGTAGGTAAAACCTAATGAATGAAAGTTAATGAAGTAATCTTCAATGATTTTCCACTGATTAATATCCCACGTGTAGTTTTTGTTCTTCTTTATCTCGTCGTTATAAACACCCATGTCAGAAGAGTAAACGGTTCTATATTCGTTTTCAGAAACAGGGATATCCATTCTACCTGGCCCTGATATTTGTATAATGACATAATCATCTTTCTTTATATTTTCTAATTCGTTTATTATGGTTTTTAAAATAAAACTATTTGAGCAACCAACCAATCCTTTATTAATCAATTCAACATCTAATTTATTAGATAGTAGTTTGGTCCAATTTAATGTATCTCTATTTGGATAAAAATCAGTAAAGCTGTCACCAAATGTGTAGAGCATCTATATAAATTTAGGTGTTGCTTTATAATTTCTAGTAACCATCTCTGCCCATTTTTTACCTGATGGTTCATGGTACTGTGCATTTTTCCAATGTACAATTAAATGTATTCTATCTTCTTTAGAATCATTCCAAACAGCGTGTCTATTACATAAGTCCAATAAGAACCCCTTACCTTCTTTAAATGGTACTATACCTTGATTCTCCATAATAAAGTTACAACCCTCGGGATTGTTCAATGCAATGTTTATTGGAAACAATAATTTATGGTCCCTATCTCTATGTGGTAAAACGTATCCACCTGCCTTCAATAACATGAACCTAACTCGTGTGTAGGATTCATGGGGAAATATATCCTTAAAATATTCAACGGTTTTAGGGATTCTATCTGAAATTTCTGTCCAATCATATGGGACCAATTTCTCATCACCTAACGCTCTATATTCATCATAGCTATCCCAATTCATTGTATGTTGGGATGATATTCCGTGTATAGTTAAGCTAGCCCATCCACTATGTGACGCACCCATTTGACTTGGGTCGTTTGCTCTATGGTCAACAAACAATGACTTTAACTCTTGTGCTTCATTAAGCATCTCCTTATATGGTAAACCATCTAACGGTATTTCCCAATATGGTACACCACTCTCATTTTGTAACCATTGATATTTGTTGAATTCTGTTTGAAAATTTGGGAATTCAGTATGTTTTGGTTTTAATATTCTATTTGTTTCATAAAACTCGGTCAGTCTACTATCTATCATTTTATAAATGTTTTGTTAATTCTGGTGGGAACACCATTATTGATTTATTTCTTCTAACATCATATTGTAAGTAAAACGTTTTAAAATCATTCCAAAGTTTTATTGGGTCTTGGTCAGCATTTTGATGTGGTCTTTCAACGTCTGTTAAATAATCAACCAATCTTTCAATATCTGTTTGTTCAAACAAATGTAGTTTCTCTTTGTTCTTAATGTACCATTCTTCTAAATTATCTCTTCTTTCTTTTCTAACCTCTTTTGGTAAACTAAGTGATGATTGAAAAGCGGGAAATCTTAATATGTTAAGACTTAGATAAGGATAACCACCAAATCTTTCTTTTAATTTAATCATATCATCCATAAAGTCTGTAATGGTAAATAAACATAACGCATTGATTGTCATCATTATGTATGTTTTAGACCAATTACCCTGTTCCATGAATCTAGTTAAGTTATTTAACCAAGTTTCGTAAACAACACCATCTCTAATATAATCAGCTTGTTTACCTGTAGCTTCCATGCTAGTATATAAATGAAAATCCTTTAATCCTTTCGACTTTTCAATTATCTTGTCGATAATTTCTGGCTTACCCATTAAATTAGAATTAATCGCAAACCTCATATCGATATTCTCTTCAATAAGATAGTCAATTATTTTCCAAGTTTGTGGACTCATAGTTGGTTCACCACCTGTAATTCTAAGTTCTTCTAATGAATCTTTTAGTCCGTTGTGCCACCATTCCCAGAAAGCCTTTATATAGGGGTTATTTTCCTCGCTATCATATAAATCCTCTCTACTACCGTCTGAACCAAAAATCGTCGCTCCATAGGTCTCCAAATCACGATATGGACCATTCTTTATGATATCTTTAGCCCACGTGGTACTATAATCGGCATTACAATAAGAACAAGCTAAATTACATGCTCTACTAAAGCTAATTTCTAATGTTCTTAAGTTGACATTATCAGTTGTTGGTGCTGTTGAAATCCTGTCAATGTCTTCTTGTTTATAAATTATTGATTTATGAACTCTATCACTGATGTGGTCTTTACCCATATCCTCAATCTTCCAACAATACTCACACTCAGGTGGTCGAATACCTTTTAACATCATCTCACGCATTTGTTTCTTGTGTGATGTGTTATGTATAGCCGTGAAATCATTAGCTAGTTCATCTAATGGTATTTTTTGTTTGGGCGGGTGATGACAAGATGTTGTACCACCGCTGTTAAGCCATATACTGGCGTTCAACCATTTTGCAGCACAAAATGATGGACTAATCACATCCAATACCGATTTTCTATATTTTAAATGTTCATTCATCTAGTTAAAATTATGTACAACGTTTTTATATTTTTTTAATCTTTCCACCTCAACTTTGAAATCAGAATTTAACGGATGTGTTTCATCCCAAACTTTTATTTCATCATATATCTCATTAGAGAAGGTACCCCAATTAGCAACCTTATAGAAGAAGATTAAAACTTTTTTATTTTGAAATATGTTATTAACCATATCACAAAAGATATCCATCTCTTTATAGTTTTCTTTTTGTGCAACAAATGATAGTATAACTTGTTCTACCGTTGAAATGGTGTTAACAAACTTTAAATTTTCAATTAATGTTTCCCACTTACCACCTAACCTAACTTTCTCATATGTTTCTTTTGTTGCAGCATCTATACTAATCTCACAACTTTTAACATATGGATGAATGTTACTCATCATATCCCAAACTTTTGGTGTCCAAAGAATACCGTTTGTATGAAGGATAATGTTTTTTAGTTTAGGATATTTCTCTGAATTTATATTCATCAAGTATTCTCTCATTGGGACACTATAGAACGGGTCACCAGTACCACTAGTAAAAATTTCTTCTAGTTCATCACTATAAGCCTCTTCAATTTTTTTGAATATCAATCTACTTTTCTTTGTACGTTCTTCAGTATTCGGAACAATATCTAATCTACAACTTGGGCATCTTAAGTTACACGCAACATCAAAACATAATTTAATTCGTTTTGGTTTATTGTATATTTGGTTTTTAAATTCAACAATAGGTTTGATTGGACCAGTTACCGCTCCAGTCTTAACCAAGGTGTTTAATGATGGACAGTATTCGGTACTACAGTTTTTAAATGAACCATCTAACATGGATTCTCTAATCTCAACTGCCGGTTCACCAAACCAGTTATCCAAAAAGTTCTCACTTATTTGAATGTTAGTTGTGTTCCAATAAGGACAACACAGTGTTTGTTTATCAGTGTGTAACTCAGTGTATGTGAAAGGTAGTTCACAGTAATATTGTTTTAAATCAACCATTAGGATAAATTTTCGTTTACATGTTCAATACCTTTTATTTTCTCTATCTCCTTCAAGAATAAAGTATGCTCCGGATGTGTTGGCTCATAGATACATTGATCATCCCAATACTCTTTGGTATGAAATGGGAATTTGATAATCTTGAATAATTGTATCCTGGCTTTGTCACCAAAATATCCTTTAATCATGTTAACAAAATCAACCATTTCTCTATAGTTGTCCTTTTGGACAACCATTGAACAAATAATAAATTCAAAATTTGGTATAACTTCTTTTGAAAGGTATTCTAAGTTTGAAAGCAAGACTTCCCACTTACCGTTTAATCTAACCTTCTCGTATGTTTCTTTTGTTGCGGCATCTATCGATATGTGAGCACTCTTAACATACTGATGTACATTAGGCATCCTTTCCCACATATCCTTATTCCATAGTGTACCATTGGTATGTAGGTGTATTTTTTGTAATTTTGGGTATTTGTCTGGTTGAAAATTAATTAAATAATCTCTATAGGATTTGGAATAGAATGGGTCTCCTGTGCTTGTAATGTGTAATTCCTCAACTTCGTCACTATATGCCTTTTCAATATTCAAAACCTTTTCATCAATTTCTAAAATTTTCTTATTATCGGCATTAATTAATCCTGCACGACACGATGGACATCTTAGATTACAACTAAAATCAAAACAGAAATTAATCCATTTGGGTTTATTCCACTCTCTACTTTCAAAATCTTCTCTTGTAATGATGTTAAAACTTGGTTCATCCTTTTCTAATACTCGATGTAGATGACTACATTGTTTTCTATCACAATATTTGTATGAACCGTCTAATATTGACTCTCTAACCATCTTAGCTTTATCACCAAACCAATCTTTTTCAAAATCACCCGTCTCATGGACATTAACTCCCATTAAATTAGGACAACATAGATATTGTCTATCATTGTCATAAACTTCGGTGTACATAAATGGCCATGTACAAACATATTTTTTTAAATCAACTTCTTTACTCATAATATTTTGATATTTCGGGGATTGTTTGGTTAATATTTTGATTTCTTTTTATGTCTAACGTCATTGTGAATTGTCTATATTGTTTTACTTGATATTCATCACTTTCCAATGACATTTGATTTTTAATCGCCACCAATCTTTCTTTTACCCACATAACTTGTGATTTTACAGGGTAATTTTTACTATCGATAGTCTTTAACGTTTCGTCAATTTTTTTATTTACCTTACTTTTTAATTCGTTAGGCATGTGACGTATATTAAGATACGATGGATTTTGTAATATGTGTAGTATTGGTATAATTGATTTAGATAAAAAGAAATCAATTAATTTAAACATATTCAATATATTATATATTTGTACAGTAAAATTAGCATTCATACTAATGTTACTTCCTTTTTGGTCTCTGTAATTCTGAACCAAATCAATTTTATTATTGGTAATCTCCCATTTCATCGGGAAACGAATGTACTCATACACCTCCTCAATTCCATCAATAGAAAAGTCTATACCCACACTCTTAAATTTAGATAATTTCTCTAAAGTGTCTAATCTCATTTTCGTTAAATTGGTGTTGATTTTAAAGTCAATATCTTTACAATAATCACCCTCGATAAGGAAATCCAATAAATCATAAAACGAATCATTAATTAATGGTTCTCCACCTGAAAACCTTATTAATTTAAGTGTTGAAGCATTTGCTTTAATGTTCTCAATATAGTTTGTTAAGTCGTCGGTAATATCAAAATCAACAATTGGTAATATATTCTTTAAATCACTATTGGATTCAACTAATTCAATATATTCTTGATTTATTAATTCTGAATCTTGTGGTTGACACATTCTACATTTCAAATTACATTTGTTACTAACCCTAAGTTCAATTAATGAAGGTGATTCATTAAGGTGACCACCGTTATTTTTAGCGTGTTCAACTCTTTGTTTAAAATTACCATTATCCTTGTGAGTTTTCAATAAATCATTTCTTAATGATGTACCACCATTTCTTTCGGATTGGTAACATTCTTCACATCCCTTTGTTGGATTACCGTTAATTGAATTAATTCTAGCGGTTTTCATGTACTCACTATTCCAAAACGCATCCATCTTTTCATCCACGGGAACACCAACAACCTTATTATCTTTGATTGGTACATGTAGACAACACGTCTTATATACTCCAAAGGAGTCATTCATTACATTTAAGAAAAAACTGGGACACAATGTTTTGTTATCCATTACAATAATTTTTTAATAAAATTGCTACCATCTTCCCATCTCTCTTTTTCTGGGAATATTTCACAAAGTTTCTCATAATAATAATTTCCTAAACCATTGAGATATAGTTTCTTCTGTGATTCTAAAATCTCGGTTTCGGTATTACCATATTTTATTTTTTCAACCAAAACATTTAAATGGTCATAACCATTATGTTGTATTGTGTGGATATCTTTTAGTCTATCTAACATAATGTTATTAATATAATCATCAATCTTATGTTCGGCTAAATGTAGATAACCACATAAATTATGGTATCTTAGGTCTTTTAAGTCTACATCAATACTTAAAACATTTTTTGGTGGGTTTTTAGACTTACCAATCTCCATTATTCTCTTCACATCCGAATGTACCGTGAATTTATTATCATCACCTGATTTTGAAATTATAGATAATGATGGGTAGTCACTAAATAAGAATGTGTGTGCTTCAAACATCGTCCAATTATTCAAATATCCTTCTGTTATTTTATTATAGATAGGAAAGAACAACAATTGTTCAACTATCTGAGGGGATCTGAATGTATCGGTGTCTAATATTTCACGATTTGTAAAATAAAAATCAATTAGGTAGTCGTATGTTTTTTTAATATTCTCTAAATCGTAACCACCAAAGATTGACATATTTGGTATGAAATCCATTGGCATTGTTTTAAAAAAATCTGCCTCAAAACAATCCTTTATCTTTATAAACAATTCATAATAGTACTCATAAAAAGAAATGAATCTTGAATTTTCAATTCTATGGTCAAACCTTGGGTATAACATCACGTCAGGGAAGGCGAATATTAATTTCTTATTCTCTGGAATTTGTACCCTCTCAAAAAGAAAGGTATCTGTATCAATATGTAAAAATGGTGTATTCTGATGTCTATAAACCTCCATTTTTGGAATTGCAAAATTTGGACCGTTGTAATTTAAATTATCCAACAAATCTGTGTTTATTCTATTATATGGTAGGTCTAATGGTTTTATTATTTCATATATTTCACTTGTGGTATATAAATGAACATTATCATATAATCTTTTCGCACATAGTAGTGACATTATCATATGAAAGATAGTTCTTTTATTTGTATAGTCGGGTTTTGAGGTGACGTTAGCCCAAGTGTGAATTATGTTCATAAATAAAATCTATTAAGTAGGTTGAAATGTTGTGATTTATCCCAAACTTTTTGTTCTGTTTTTCTATTAAAATCATAACAACCGAGTATATTAATATCTATTTCATTTTGGTTTTCCAACGCTCTCATTTCATCAATAAAGTACATTTTTTTCGCAATAACCAATGCGTTCAAATCATATTCAATATTATCAGCATGTCCACCACCAAAATTGTAGGAACTACTTGGTAAGAATATCATTTTACCATTAAAACTATGTACCAATGAGTCATTTATATAAATGAAATTTTCATCACCTATACCGTTTATTAATACTTCAAATGACGTTTCATCGTTCATCTCAGCAAAAAACTTAAGGATACCTTTTTGTTTATCCTCCTGGTCATCAACGTGTCTAAACGTAAACTGTAATTCATTATCACATATTTGTATGCCCAATTCATCATTTCCTTTCCAAACAATATTGGAAATGGAATCTTGTTGTCCTCCCATTAAATTAAACTTAATATAAAAGGAGTATTCATTTGAGTTATCAAATGATAAAACATTACCACTATTCATACCATACGATATGATATCAGCGTTTAAACACCATGGTTCTTTATATTTTATTGTCATATTAAATGTGTTTTATAAAATTCTTCCAATTCTGGAAAGGTTTTAACAAAGTCCGTTCCTCTTCTTTCATCAATTTGTTTGATGTAGTGTGAGAATGTTTTTCTTTGTTTAAATAAATCGTTATTATCTATCGGTGATATTGCCCAATCGTATGTTCGTTTAAGTTTCTGAATTTCCATATCAGAACATCCCATATGTGTGTGGTCATATATAAGTGTGGCATTGAATAAAGCCAATTTAGATTGTTCTAAAATATTATGTTTCATTTCGTGCGGTAATATTTGAACACTCATAAAATTAGGATAACGTAAATACGATGTATCAAATATCGCCGGTTGTATCCAACATCTTTGTTCATTCTGATGTTTTCTTTTTAATTCTAATACATCCAAAATAAATTTATCAAATGAGAACACACTTAAAGCGTTATATGTTACCATAAAATCAATTGTCACTTGGGGTAACTCTGTTAATATTTTATTAACGTTATTCATGAACTTATTATAGTCCATACCATTTCTAAGATATTCAGCCTGTTTACCGTGAGCATCACACGATGTGAATATTACCAGTTCTCTAATTCTACCCTCACCCAATATACGTTTACACTTCTCAATTAAATTATCTATTAGTTTATCAGGTACGCCTAAATTAGTGTTGATTGCTAGATTTAAATTTCTATTAGGTTCTTTTTGTTCTAATATGTAATCTAAAACACCCCAGGTATCTTTTGATAATAGAGGTTCTCCACCTGTGATTCTAAATGTGTGTAAATCTCTATATAATTCAGGCCACCATTTCCAAAATGCCTCAACATATGGATTATATTCAGAATTTAAATATGGTGTAGTCTCTTCATTAAAATGATTAAATCCATTTTCATATGGTCCGTATTTTTTAAGTTCCTCAACCCACGAACTGGAGAATTGTGGACCACAGTACATACATTTGAAATTACATGTATTGCTAAACGCAACCTCAACATATTTCGGATTATAATCTGCTCTCCAATCTAAATCTTTAATTTCATTATAATGTTCCCAAGACCATGGTTCAGATGATTTAAAAACTCTATCAGAATATCTATCCGAATTGTCCTCTATTTTCCAACAATATTCACATTCCGATGGTCTACCCCCATTTAACATTTCACGTCTTTTCTCTTTTTTAAATCTCGTGTTATGTAATGCGGATGGATTGTTTTTAATTTCAATCTCAGGTATTTTATGTAGACTTGGGTGGTGACATGAGTGATTGTGTCCGGTATGTAATTGTAATGTCACTTGTGTCCATTTAGCTAAACACATACCATTACCAATCCCATTAAGAGACTCACTTACGTTTTTATAATGTTTATTAATGTCTATACTCATATTGATTTTATTTCATTTTCAATCCACGGACTCACACTTCTAAAGTCACTATTTCTTAACACATCCAATTTCTTAACAAAATCCAATGTATTATGTTCCGTTCTTGTTGGTTCGAAAACATTTAAATAATTTATAAACCCATTTAAATCATCCTTTATTTTTTGTGTTAATGTTGTGTCCTTTTCAATATTATCCGTAATAAACTTTCTAACTTTATCCTTAAACTCCTCACTGGTATTTCCCACAGATAAATGATATGGATATGTTACCCATTGTGTCATAATATTATCAAAAAACAAATCTTCGTGTTTAATATAATCAATAAAATCAAAGAAGTGAAACACATTGAATATTGATATGGTAAAGTTAAACGAGAAACTAATTGAGTGGTACTTTGTTTTACTTAAATCTCTCAGTTTCTTAACATTAGTAAAGAATTTCTCATGTGAGAATCCTGTTCTAATATATTCACCCATTTCACCATAACCATCACAAGAAACCACCATGTGACAATTTTTAAAGTTAGATAACAATTCTAATATATCGGTTTTCTTATACATAAGATTCGATAAATTAGTGTTGATTACTATTTCACATTCTTTAGCGTTTGGAAGTAATTGTTGTAGATATTGGAATGTTTCGTCCATAATCAAAGGTTCTCCTCCAGCCAAATAAACCCAATTTAAATTGTTGGTGTGTTTATCAAGTTTTTGTACAAAATTGTCCCCAATCTTTATTGACTTATTATCCATATTCACAATGTGGTTTGGGTAAACTACCTTAGCATCTTCGTACCAATTTGTTGAATATATCGGTGCACACATCCTACACGAGAAGTTACATAGATTGGAGAATCTTAAGTCCGTTGATTTAAGTTTAGAAATTGAATAGTTTTCATCAACCAACTCTTGGGATAGTTCAACATAGTTTTTACCAGTTATTCTTTCCCATAAATTATTGAAGTCATTTCTCATTCCGTGACCATTCTTAAAACAAATGTCACATACCTTTGGTTTCTCTCCATTTAACATCTGTTTACGTAATTCCAAGAATTTAGGATGATTGATTACATCATCAATATCACCTTCATTCACAGAAATATCCCAACCATCAGATATACAGCAGGGTGCAACTAAACCATCCGTTCTAACAAATAAATGTAGAAAGGGGAGTATACATATTGAATCTTTTAAAACATCATTTCTATCCATGGACATATATTTTTATAACTTGTATTTCTCATTAAATCTAATTTTTGAAGGTAGGTCTTCAAATCATTTCTATGGGAATCACCTTTTATTATTTTTGAATCGATTCTAACATAATCTTTAAACGTTTGTAAAATATCATATATGTTAGACGCGTATTGTTTTTTTGATAAGTTCTCATCAATATAATTGATTACTTTTTCTTTAAAGTCGTCGGGTGCCGCACCAACCGCAAAATAGTATGGTGTTGTTGCCCAATGGAAATGCATCTTTTCCTGTGGTAAGTAACCATTACCCGAAACATAATCAATAAAGTCAAAGATATGAAATATATTCATTAATGTTATGGTATATTCAACTTCAGCGTAAACATTTTTATGTGTTTTATTGAACTCAACGATTTTAGTTAAATTATTAAAGAATTTTTCTGAGACAAATCCTGTTCTTTGAAATTCACCAACTTCACCGTACCCATCACAAGAACAACCAATGATAACATTGTTAAACTTCTTAAGTTCTTCTAACACATCCCTATCTTTGTACTTTAGTGTAGATAGGTTAGTGTTAATATACATGTTAATACCTTTAGCTTGTTCTTCTCCAAATCTATCTAACAACTTAAAAATATTATCATTAATAAACGGTTCTCCTCCCGCCAAATATAGATGGTGAATATGTTTTAAATCATCATCTGTAAATTTGTCAACAGGGTCCTTACCAATATCAATAAACTTGGTGTGTGAATCGGAAAATCCTTTACCATATATTTCGGTAAGGTCATCATGCCATGAAGATGATAAACTTGGTCCACACATTCTACACTTAAAGTTACATAAGTTAGAAAATCTAACATCCAAATATTCTAATCTATTAACACTATAGTCGGGGTTTATTAATGTTGGGTCATCCATTTTATGTGACCACATTTTGTTCCAATTATCTTTTAATGTGTTACCTTGTTTAAAACACACATCACATGATTTGGGTGCACTACCCTCATCCATTTCTTTTCTTAATTGTTTAAACTGTTCACTATTAAACAACTCCATAATTGTTGGGTAGTCGTTAAAATTCAAATCCTTATCGAATTTACTAGAGATACAGCAAGGTCTAACGGATCCATCTGGATCAACGTAGATTGAGGTGTAACCTAATACGCATTGTGTGTCTTTCATTTCATTTTTACATTTATAAATTTAGTGTTTGGGTACAAACTATCATCGATATTTACAATATCCATGGTTTCTAAAATGTTTTTTAACCCATCTTCCTTATGATTTAATTTTCCTTGTTGCATTTCTGTAACAAATCGTTTTTCGTTTCTTGCTGTTGTTTCTCCCTTTGCCCATCCACCATTTATAAATCCCTCGTCGATATGTGGTAAGCAATAGAATCGACCCTCTTTTCTATACGGAATAATATTTTCAATTATTTCAATATCTTCAATTGATGGGTTAATATTTTGTCTAATAATATCTTCACTATTCATGTCCATATCTAAAATAAGATTTTCAATATTTTCATAAGTCTCACTTATATTATTAAAAAACTTATTATAGATTTTAAAATCAGATATTTTACCCTTAAATCTTGTATTAGTATGTACACAAAACCCTAACAAAAACGGTTTAACTGCATCGTGTGATCTTAAGTTTTCTCTAATTGGGAATGGTATATTTTGTTTTATTCCATTCATTTGGGATATTAATTCATCGTTCACATAAAAGTAAATTTGTTTTTCTTCTGAGTTATAACTTAATGTGATTTGTGTCCACATACCCTCAAATCTTTTTGCCCAATTATAATGTCTCATGTTTGTCCGATCAAAAACATTCATTGTAACTGCTCTTGAATTATTAAAAGATAACCCCCATGTCCAACTACCGTCCTTTCTTAATATAGGATATTCAATAAATTGTTTATTTTTATCTCCCACTAACCAAATTGGTACCTTATCTTCTTGTTGGTCAGCATTGAATGTCATTGTTATTGTGTGGTCATTGTGTAAACAAGAACTAATTTCTCTATTTGTTGGAACGAATAACGCAGAGTCATTCCCATTAAAATTTGCAATTAATTTATTCTTTTCTGTTTTTATAACCCTTCCTGTTGTTAATCCTTCAAAATAACATCTCCAAAATAAATCGTCGTCTTCTTGACCCCAATCCCAATAATCGTTTGAATATCCATTGGTTTTATATGCTTGTTCTTTAGTAAAAAGAACTACACCTCCGAAGTATTGATCATAACCTAAACCATAGTTATATTTAGATAACTTAGTTGCAATGTGTAATGGATTATCTGTTGGGTATGAATAATCACACTCTTCGTGAGCCAACATATCAACATCATGCCAAGCAACGTAATCACACCCATCTTCAAACGCATAATGAGCAGCGATGTTTTTCATCGATCCCCTGTTAAATAATTTATCATCCACTTGGTGACCTACATAAAATGTATGTTCAATACCTTGTTCTGTTAATAATTTAGAAAGATGTGGTATTAATCTTTCAACGTGTTCTTTTCTGTTTCTGTATGGTATACATACACCTAATTTGTGACTCATATTCCAATTATTGCGTGATATGTTTTATTATCCCTCATTAATCCGTGTTGGACAAATTCTAAATCAGATAGTCCGTCATCATATAATAATTCCTTGTTTACTGAAACTTCATTTAAAAATCTAAGTTGGTTCCATCTAGTTGCTTGGTCTTTCCATTTCGTACCAAGAAAACCATTTTGTTCGTGTGGTAGTGATTTAAATAAAGATGGTCTTCTAAATGGTATTTTAACTTCAGTAAATTCATCATAATTACTATCTGTGATTTCACATTTTTTTATGATACCGTTATTACCATTACCCGATAAATCCACTAACTGATAATTTTCAATAAAATTAGCATCATAATATGTTTTTAAATCTAATGACGATTTATATCTTTTAAAATTTTTTGTTAAATCTTCATTTTCGTTTGTTGAGATGTCAAAAACCTCATCGGATTCTAACATGTCATCAAAATATGCAAATCTATCAATCGTTCCTCTAAAGTAATTCTCTGTTTTTTTTCTATTTGGATTACCAACACCTAAATAAAAAAATGGTTCTTTTTTATAAAAAAATAATTTTTTAAATATCTGTGTTTCCCCAATAAAGATACCGTCCTGATAAACC
>Ga0208133_1000103_pt1 | contig 31966 bp, 19 predicted proteins | sample ColrivemetaGS535_FD_187595 | JGI IMG/M metagenome (GOLD analysis project Ga0208133, IMG submission 187595) | Estuarine microbial communities from the Columbia River estuary, USA - metaG S.535 (SPAdes) (version 2) | ecosystem: Environmental > Aquatic > Marine > Intertidal zone > Estuary | place... | reverse complement strand
CCATATCACAAGGAACTGTACCAGGAACTCTAGGTACAGGTCTTCCGTCAGGACAACAATCCGTTATGTATACTTGATTTAAATCAACATCAAATCTTGAGAATAAATCATATTTATGTTGTAACAATAATTGATGACTACTGTTACCATCGAAAACTATTAAATTATCTTGATTTAGGTAATCGGGGGTTGTTACTATGTTTAAATTGAAATAAATTTCAGGAGTACAGTAATCTAAATCAACAGAAATTACTTCAATTAATTTACCTTCAGCCGTAATTAAGAAATCACCTCTTTCTAAATAATCGTTAGTGTGATCACAACAAGGTTCTAATTGTTCGACCGCAATTTGTAATTGTTCTGGGAACCTTTCGTCAAAGAAATAAAATTTACTTTTCTCAATTAAAACGTTACCACCCTCTTCAATTATAATAGATTTATTGGTGTATACTCTTAATTTAGATGTTGGTAATACCTCAAATGTTTGTAATGTACCTGTTGATGTTTTACCAACAATTACACTTTTTTTAACCGAACCTAAACAATCTATTCTAGATACTTTAATTGGTACGTAATCAAATACAAATGTGAAATCGTCATTTAAAATACCATCTTTAATATCTTGGTTCTTTATCTCATTACAATTTTTATATGATGCAGATAATATAATATCATTCTCATTCAAATTAATAACTTGAGTCTCATTGTAGTCACTTAAGTTAGTTGAACCTGTTGGCGTTAAACCTGTATATAATAAAACATACGAATCACCTTTCAACCCATAGTTAAAAGATTCTCTGTATTGAATTTTTGGAACTATTTGATATGTAATATCATCTGCCTTTGATGTGTTTAATTTATTTCCTTGTGTATATTTTACGTCTAACCCTTCTATTTTTACTTTAAGGTCGCAGTTAGCTGCGTCAGTAAACAATAAATCAATTACATCATCCTCGTAAACATTTCTCAATATTAAAGTACAACTACCAGGATAATCCATCGTTGCACCAGATACTGTGTAATTAATTAAAGGATTTACACCACTATTACAATTCTTATGTACATATATCGGCCAATCAGATGTTGTTCCAGATTGTATCGGTATAGTTGTTCCCGTAATTTTAATTGTAATATCACCTTTAATTTTACAATCAACTTCACTACCTAAAACATATGTTGTTGTTTTACCGTTTGCACATTCATTAGAAAAATCTAATTCAATTCCACACGTTGTTAATTGAGGTTCATTTAATGATGTAAATTTGTAATCAAAATATTCTTCAACTGAACAGTCATTTGGACCGTACTTTATGGATGTGAATTTAATTTTTTCAATACCATCGTTATCTATAAAAAATTGATAATCAATTAATTTCTTATCTACACCAATACATTGATATGGCCCAGGTAATGTGTTTGGTGATGTACCATATTTTGTGGTACCACTTAAAGTACACCCACTTAAACAAGGCCATCTAGCAGCTAATGCGTATGGTTCGTAACTATCAATACATCCTGCCTCATCAACACTATAATCTGTGTTAATAAAATTAATTAACGTTATTAACGATTGTCTCCAAAGTTCTTTTATTTTGGCAACGTCCGGATTAATATATTGTTTGTAATCACAAATTAATGGTAATTTGTGTGTGTATGATGTTGTTGCACCATTTAAAATTGCCGTACCACCGAAAGAACAAGTACAATCGTCTAAAATCCATTCGTCAAATAATTTAGCACTAGTTGATGTATTAGCAATTCCACTAACGACAACAGGGTTACCCGTGTAAACCGCACCATCTATTTCTATTATAGGATAATAAGTAACTCCAGTTGAATTTAATAACCCTCTAAAGTTATCCTCGTCACCAAGTAAAGTTTCTAAATCCTCTTCAATTGCCGTTTCAAAATTAGGATATAATTCCTCGATAAATTCTTTAGGTTGGCAACCAAATTTATATTGATATTTTGAACGACCAAATACACCGTTCTCAATTAAATTACCTCCCATCCATAATGTGGTTGCGGGTATAAATTGGTCAATTACTTGGGTCCAATATGGACTCATCTTATTGATGAACTCAGTTATATCTGGAAGATTATATGGTGTAAAATTTGTATTAGTTATATAATCTCTATAAATGTCCTCAAGAATTATATAATTCTTTTTGTATTTTATTGAGTGTGAATTTTTAATTTGTTGACTTAACGCTCTATCTAAAAATTCAGCAAAGGTAACTCCAGTTTGTGGGGTTAATGTTGTACTACCAAATGACAAACTTAATTCTCTCGATTTTCTATAAATGTCATAATCGAGAGCTTGAGCCGCTGAAAGGTTAATACTAATATTTTTTCTGTTTAACAGGTAAACCGAACCGTCGTCAGTTGGATGTGATTTCTTGTTATCGATTTGATTAACGATGTCAAATCCCGTATCTAATCCAGGTAAGGTTCTAAATACGTCGAAATAGTCCTCACCATATGTAAAATCTTTCGATTTAGTTTTAATTGTTTTAGTTCTACCCGTTAATTGGAATACTCCGTCAACGTAAGTACCTTTTGACAATTCTTCGTCCAAAATCATCGAAGATCTGTGATCTAATGTTTTTTCATACCAACCCGCACCTTTTTGGAAGAACATATCTGTTGCATCATCATAGGCTCGTCTAGGTAAGATTGTATTTTCAATAACTGGATACTCTTTTCTATCGTATGTTGTTTTTGATGTTGTTGTTCCTGTTATATATGAAAACGTGGTTTCATCAAATGTTAAAGTCGTGTTGACTTTTGTACCTTCGATAACATCCCAAATATCATTTTCTAAATCTAAGGACTTAGGGAATCCAACTACTTTATAAACGTATTCGTTTATTTTAATCATTGGTTCAGGAGCACCTAAGAATTTTAAGAAAAATTCAATAGATTTTCTTGTGCCCTTTGACTTATATAGTTCAACTAAATTAACTAATAATCTTCTATAGAATTCATATTCAGCATCAACAATGTTTGTACCAAGGTTGAGCGCTTCGTATTGAGAATCTTGTCTAACATATAATAATTCATCAACTTGTTTCTCATCTAAAAGACTAACAGTTGATAATCCTAATGTGTTGGCTAAGTTTTTTAATAATACGTCAGGGACGTTATTAATACCGTCATATGAAACATTACGCATATTTGCAATGTTCGATATGTATTTTTTTACCTTGTCAAAATTTTGACCGTATAGTTGAAATATTGACTCAATTTTTTTATCGTCACTATCGAACTCATACAATTGAGGAGCACTCATAAACCTTATAAAAAGGTTCGATTTGTAATTATCGATTTCGTCGGATAAATCAGTTAATTCTGTTAGATAATTTTCATATTCTAAACCAACAATCTTAATATTCCAACCGTCTTTAGATATTGGCCAAGCAACTTGAATGTCAGTTATTTCTGTTTTATCCCCTTCGAAACTATCTCTTGGGACTTTAAATGTTGCTTGAAATTTTGGTGAGGATTCTCTGTTTAAAAGTGTTTCTTCTAAATCGTCTAACCCCATATAAAATTCTTCAACTATACCATCATTTGGTCTAATTAAATAATTAAAACTGTGAGTTGATGAGGTTCCAAATGGTTTACCAAAAACTTTAAATGAAACTTCATTATTTGAATTTGGTTCGCTATATGTTAATACCTGATATGTCGTTCCAGAAACTTCTATAACATATTTTTTATATGATGAATAAAAATTTCTAACTTCATTATCAGTAGTTGGTATTACATTACTTTCTGGTTTTATAAATAAAACATCTAATGGATTATAAATCATCGCAAAATCAACAGTAAATTCTGTTGTGTTCTGATTAAAATCGTAAGATATGTTGTATGCGGTATAAATTGAATTCTTAATTAAACTCTCAGAGTCAACAAGTGATGTTGCTGGGAATTTCTTAATAATTCGTGTAATTGATGCAAGTAATCTACTTCTTAATGAACCAAAAGTAGAAACAGCGGCATTACTTTTAGAAGATTTAAATTTAATTTCTTTTTTTCTTTCTTCTTTAGTTTTGGTTGATGTTGTTGGGGAATCTGTTTCCTCTTTTAAATCATCTAAAGTTAAAAAATCTGAAAATTGGCTAGTTCTAAATTTCTTACTGTCTTTTTCTGGTATAATACGGTCAATAGCAAAGTTCGTATTAGTCAATTGACTAGTACCGTCGGTAATTTGTCTACCGACTAAACTATCACTAAATGTTTCTGCACCAGTTGCAACTTGACTTGGGACTTTTCTTGTAGCCATTATTGTGTAATATCATCGAAATTTAATGTCTCATCAATATCCGTCTTGTTCTCTCTAATCTCGAATAAAGTTTCGTTAAACTCATCTTTAACCTCGTATAGATTGTATTGTTTGAAGATATTGTTATTGTTATCGTAAATGGTATAGATACCTGAAGACACCGCCTTACTTTGGTTACCATATAATGCGTAAGCCAATGTTGACGAATCGTGTTCAACCATTTCTACTTCAACTGTTGTTGGGTTAAAGAATGTATTGGTTAAAATGATATTTTGTCCTGGTTGTCCAATAAAAGGAACCACATTCGGTCTACTTGATGGTGCCGAAGATGGTGTTACAGTTAAAAATAATAAATTTGAAGCCGCAACACTATATTGGTATCTAATCGCCTTTTGCGTTGTACTAGTTAAGTTTGAAACCACTGGTGTACAATAAAAAGATGATGTTACTATTCTATAAAAATTTGGAACTTTAGTATTATCGTTGGAATTTAAATATTCAATACGATATCCCACTAATCCCTGTGGTGTAAATTTGTTTCTATCTGCCGATGGAACAGTACTTAAATCGATAACTAAACCTCTAACAGAAGGTAATGAAGCTAAAATACCACAATCTGTGATTGAGGTTCTAATTTGTTTTGGTCTAATATGAAGTGTATATATACCCAAATCACTAAAATCATCTGAAGTTAGTGTTAAGTTGTATAAACCACCTAAAATTTCAACGTTTGGAGCGTCCGTACTATCTGTGGTATCTCCGTTATGAAAAACTGGAGCAAGGATTTCTTCTGAGTTTAACTTTTTTAAGGTTACCTCCGCAGTTGATGTTCTATTTGGAACGTAATGATAAAAAACATCTACGTCCGCTGGGGATACATCCGCTGGTCTAATTATTCCGTAACTTCCTACTGCCATAACTTTTTATAATAAATATAATTTTTATTGTTTTCTCACATTAAAATATCCATTTCCATATATGTCTACCTCACCAATGTTGTCAATTTCTCCTAATCTTAAATTTTTCTCCATAACACCTTGTTTTCCTCTCTCAACAAAAATGTCGGAGTATATCGTTGGTTCGTCAATAAATCCTATAAAATGTTCATTTCTTGTAATCATTCTATTGATTACCTCTTCTTTGGTAAAACTAGATGTACTACCCGTAATCATTGTATAACCATCATTAAAGTCACGATAATAAAGATTATCTAAAGTGTATCCACTCCAACTAGAACCGTCGGTAGTTCCCGTTGTTACACCATTAAATGTTGTTTGACCATATTTTCTTAATTCCTCAATTCTACTTTTACCAATACCCATAAATTTAATCGTGGCATTTGCCGTTGGGTCTGTAGAATTATCTAAATTGTTTATATAATCAATTTCGATTGGCATCGTTACACCACTAAATGAACCCAAAGGGTTACTAATTGTAGACGGATTTAAAAACGGTAATGAAATGTTTTTTGAAATAATCTGAGTCGACCAAGGAGAATTTAGTGTTATAGTTATCGTACTTTCAACTATTCCAATTCCATATGTGTGAGATAAGGTTGGTAAATTTGAATTAGGTATTCCATTATTAATGGGTAATTGTACCACCGAACTATTATCTCCCCAATTAACACTATAGACTTGATCAACTATTTTTCTTAATTTATCGGGATTGGTTGTTGAGTATATGTGCACGGTTTTAGTTCCCGTTACTCCTGAATACGAAAAATTAACTAATTGTTCAACTTGTTGTATTTCACCATCAAATCCAACCATTACACCCATTTCATCTACACTACTCTCTAAATAAAGTGGTAAATTAAATGTGGTTCCCGTTTGTTTTAATATTTCGTATTTACTTGATTGCATTATCCTTTTTTCTGATAGAATTTTATTGGGTCATTACTTTCACCTATTCTAGTTCCTTGTGTGTTATTATTATAACGAAAAACTTGGTAGGAGTAATCACTTTTATCAATTACCACTTTATAGTACATATCATTACTTTCATTAACTTCTGAAGTTCCGATATCCGATTTAACAAAATCACCTATTGATCCATCTTCCGCATTATAAAATTTTGCGGTCATCCAAAATGTATTACCAGTTAATGATGTCTCATTAAGTGCGGTTTCGTCTTGAAACCAAAAGAAATACATATTTTCTTTGTTTCTATAATTTGAACCCATAAATGCGGGTTTATATATATAATCGTTTAAAGTAGTATAAAAATATTTTTCACCTAACGGTAATGAAAGGTTTTTTGCAAACACCATTCGTCTATTTAATCTACTTGGTTGGTCAGCTACTTCAACATTGTTTACTATTTTACTAGGTGTTTTAAAAAACTCCAACCTAAAGAAACTATTAGTGATTTTTTTTTCCATTAACGCGTTTTCATTTGCTGATAGTCCAGTTGGTTCGTAGTCTTGTACGTATGTTGACCCACTTAAAAAATAAAAATAAAACCATATATCGGTTTGTGGGAATGTTAAACTCCCTAATGTTGTATTGTATGGTTTATGAATATACCTAACCGTTTCGTAATTTTCAATTGGGTTAATTATTTTACGTAAAGTTTGTGACTCTAATTCTTTTGCAGAATCTTCCCACCCTAAATCTGTTCTAAAATTTAAGTCCTGATTTAAAATGATTTTTTTATTGTTATTATCTCTTAAAATTTCCATTAACAATCAGTTGTATTTGATCCTCCGGGTTTATTGTTGAATCCAGTTATTCCATCTGTTTTATTTCTATAAAACTCCTCGTTTCTTAAATAGAAATTAATATCATTTTTTATATAATGTATATTATTAGTAAATGGATAATCTACTCCATTTCCTTCAAAATCGATAAATCCTGGGTCGTACACATCTCTCCATTTCCATAATCCATCGTTTTCAAAATATCTACAATTTTCTGGTAAATTATAAATGTCATCTGTATTTGAAGTTTCGATATATGGTGATAGTTGTCTTAATTTAACCCTATAGTGCGGTTGATAATATAATCCACTTTGATTTGTAGATGTAACTCCAGAAAAATTTACAGTACTACCAGTTTGTCCGTGATTAAATAAATCTACTCTTGCGGTAAACTTGTGAAAAGATTCACTTATTATTGTTTCTTTCATTTCACTATTATTATACTCCACAAATGCACCTGTTAATATTGTACCAATAGGTAATGATGTTCCTCCTGTAAATGTATAACCACTAGCATTTGAAGAAATAGTTGTCGTTGTAATTCCACTTTCCACAGATGTGTTACCGTTGAAGTGGTTATCAATCCAAGTATTGTGAAAATTAAATTTATACCCGACTTTTGGTGGGTAATTAAAATATCCGTTACCATTTTTAAGGATAACTGATACATAAACCTCTGTTGGTGTGTACCCTAAATTATTTGTAATTCCAGTTACTGTTAATGGATTTTTAAAATCATAAATTAATGATTCCATTCTATTTCTTTCAACAATTACGTCGTTATCACCTAATGCATTTTCAAATAGTATTTTTTTCTCATCCTCCCAAATAGAATTTTCAAACCCGGCTTTATCTAAAATATAGTCAGAATCGCTAGTTAATGTTTTATGTTTATGTACATAATATTCTGAAATGGTATCCGTTATATTGTTCTTATCAATACATCTTTTACCAAAAACAACAGGACCCAAAGTGGTACCGTTTACAAATTCACTCTTTAAAATATTTAAAACATATTTTTCAGAATTATGTGTTGCATTCCCAACTGTTTCAACATAAAAAGTTCTACCAGATAAACTAGTTGTAGTTGTATACCCCGTACCTGACGGTACATAAAATGTATTTCCAGTTGTTGAAATTGTAACATATTCTCCAGCAGATATTCCGTGTTCAACGGGTGAAACAAGTGAATAATAATTACCATCACTAACAACTCTAAACGGAATACCATCTTTTGCTGTTGCTGTGTATGTTGTTCCAGTTGTACCACCACTTAAAGTGTAATTAATTTTGTGGTCACTATCTTTACCATAAACATATGACAAGTAAATGTTCCAATTTTGATATGGTGCGGTTATTGGTGTTACTAATGTATGTTCTGGTATTTCAGATAATGTCAATTGTTGACTAAATGAAGTTAGACTTGTACCCTGATTAGGTGTGTTAACTTCTCTAACAACATCATTTCTTAAAAACGAGAATTCGTTGTATGGTAAAAACCCACTAGCAATTCCAAAACCATCATTTGGAAGATATAATTTTCTAAGTAAGGGATTGAATGATGTTGTTCCAGAATATAGATTCCTAAAAACCATTTTAAGTTTTCCGTGAATCTTGTAATTGTTACTTTCGGTTCTTTCTGTTTCAAATTGTGTTGGTACATCCAATACTATATCCCTATCTCCCTCACGTAATAACGCTTCTGTTTCATCTAAATTAATTCTTAGATTTAAATCCTCCTCATTTGATTTGAAGAATCTTTTTGTTGGTAATATGATTTTCTTTTTTTCCATTATTCTGCAGATGTAAAGGCTCCCTTATCCCCGAAAAATTGAATAAACTTATCTACACCCGTTTTACCAACCCTCAATCCAAAATAGAACATAAATGGGGTTGATAGGATTTGTTTATTACCACTATAGTAATCTTGTGTCCTTCTAATAATAAAATCGTCAGTTAAATCCCAAGGTTTTACATCCCAAGTACCACTAGTACCATATCTTGTGTATAGGATTCCAGCCGCAGGTGACGATATGGACCCACTAGATGCATAGAGGTAAGTAAATCCAGGATACTCATTATCATACGCACTGTGATTGTCGGCAGTAACATCTACAACGTCAAATTCTACCTCGTTAGTTGCGTTATCAGTTGGGATTGTTAATCCACTAAACGTATATGTTATAGGTAGTAGTAAGTATTTGTCACTAGAATCATCAGCGGGACTCGTTAAATTATATCCATATGTCATACCCTGTAATGGTTGAACTTGTATATTACCATAATCCCAACTTTGATTGTCAACCGTAGTGATATTATAAGGTCCAAATCCAGGTGCTCCTTTATCCCATAGGAAGAATGGTACTTTTTGTGATGATTCTGTAAGTCTTCCTTGTACCCTTGTTATTCCATCATTGGCAATGTGTGTTGGTTCATTAAGACACGCCCTTACTCTTTCACCGTCATCTTCCAAATAAAATGTAACTGGTAAAGGTCCCCAAACGTTAGTACCATTTTTAAAAACTTGAGGAAATACTTCTGGGTCTAAATTTTGATAATTATATCCGAGATATTTTGGGTTTTGTAAATCAAATTCTTCAATACCTGCTTCGTTGTTTATTGATATGAGTTGTAATAAGTCTCCATCAAAAACCTGATTCGTATAACCAAAACCACTATTATCAAAAAAATCATTTATATCGTGGTTAGCGTTCGTTGTGTCTAATCTATAGTTAATAGCTAATCCTAATAATTCTCCAAAATTTTGAAAAGAGGTGGGTCCTATTTGACGAGTAACGGAACAGTTAGGGTCTAACGATGGGTCAAGACAAATTTCTTTAATAAATTCATCTCTAGGTCCTAAATCTACCATTGTTGTTGGTCTACCTATTCTTGAACCTTTACTTGGGTCACCCCATACATTTGATGAGTTATTATATAACGCTGACCTATAATAGTATCTACCTTGTTCAGTAACATATCTTATAATTTGACTACAAAACCTACCTCTTCTCCCCTTAAAAAGAAAGAAATATAATGATCCTGATAACCAATTATCAACAAATGAATAATTTACAATTCCACCACAAAATAATTTTCCAACTCTTTTTCTTTTTCTATATTCTCTCAGTATGTTAAATAACCTACCTCCTGACAATGAACCAGGTACAATATGAAATTGCCCATTTTCAAATTCACAAAACCCAGATAGTGTTGATGGTGAATATCGGTTACCTCTATAGTCGGTTGGTAAACGATAACCAGAATCAGATATTTTTGACCCACTTACATTCATACCTGGTGTATAGGTGGCGGATTCGGTTCTTGTCGTACCTGTACCTACGTAATAAACACTAACCAACGATTCATCATATGGAACGTCGAAAATTTCACACTCACTTTCAACTGGTACTACTATAGAAAATCCAGTGGATGTTGCGTTTTTATCTCTTATTGTAACTTCATATGGAACTGAAATATCTGAAAAGGTTTGCGAACTATCATTAAACGTAAACGTATAACCACTTGTTACGGGGTTATAAACAGATGAAAAAGATGTAGAAGTTATTGCCACCGCAAATTCCTCATTTGTAATTAATTCTGGATCTTCTGGATCGTCCGCATCTGGTATTTCTTTAAATGTTAATATATAATCACTTTGTCTACTGATGAAATCTACAGCGTCGATTATTGGTATTGCGATTAATGCACATTCACCATTATCGGGTACCGAAAATGTAATATCATAAGCGGTTAATATTCTATCAGTTTGACTTTCCTTACCATTTATTTTTAGTTTTCCAACTTCACAAAATGTTAACGTAGTTCCTACACCTCCTTGTTCACCCAATTGATTGGTATTACATTCCTCACATCCTGGATATGATATTAAATAAAGTGTTCGTTGTGTTGAATCTTGTATTTGGTAAGCAAAATGTCTAATTCTTCTAGATAATTTTCTAATTGGTCTAAAGTTAGTTGCATCAGCGAATCTATGGAAAACCTTTGCAATTGTATTAAAGAAAGTTAATGTAACAAGGTTGATTAATTGTTCAAAAAACAATAACACGTCAGCTATCAATAAAGTAAATGTAAAATTCTTTTTACCAAAATTAACAGGTGGGGTTACAATGTCATTTGAACAATCCTCTTCTTCTGTTGGAACGATTTCTTTCAATCCAACATACCTATCGTTACTAAAACTACTTCCTAGATAGTGTATATTTTGAAAAGATGACATAGTGTAAACTTTATTATATGTCATTCTATAAAAATAATCTCTAGGATTATATTGACCCAATTCATTATATAACATTCCTTTATCAACATTATCAGAAACCGCAGCTGACGGATAGTCGGAGTAATTGGTGGAAAAGGCATACGACTTATCGGCCTCTGCCGAATATTCTCTAATGTTAGGTACTAAATAAGATGCGGTTTTTCTAGTTCTTGAGTTACCTGCGTCATCTAATGAAAATCTAAACCTATAACAACTCGACGTTGGTACTCCTTTATTGGTGTCATTTGTAATTTCATTTTCACCAAATTCGTTTGTAAAGACATAATCCATATTCATTGGGACTGGAAATACAAACGAACCATCTTCTGGAATGTCTTCTTCAATATCATAAACCTCTATTTTAGGTCTATTATTCTCATCTTTGTTTGGTGTATATCTAATCGCCTCAATGGTGCCCGTTTTTGTTGTTAAATCACATTTACGACCCATTTTACGTCTTGGTTGGCAATTTTTATTTACAGAATTTTTACCAGTGTCGGTATATGTTCCCCCAATAAAAAAGGCTTTAGGTTCAATTTTAACACCAACTTCTGATAAATCAAAATCAGTTCTTGTTAAACCAATTTCACAAATATCTTCGTTTCCCCAAAATGGATAAACTTCTATTGATTTATTAAATGATACTACTTGAGGTAATGAATCTAAATCTACTGAAGATTTAAAAGAATAAGTATTTTTAAATTGGTCGGGACCTAAACCTTGTTTTATAAAATCATAAGGTCTAAAAGAGAAACAACCAATGTCGGATAAATCTAAATCTACGTGTATTGTTTGTTCACCTAATGGAACTCCCCATATCATAAAATCTCCCGCACTGTTAGTTTTTACTGTGTATTTGTAGTATTTTTCGTAGACCTCTAAAACTTCTTCTCTCGTTAAAACATCTGATTGGTCAAAAAATGTACCTGTTGGTTCGTGTCCTCCGTGTTGTTTTCTTGATGGTAATAGATTGTATCTGTAATTGTCCTCATTCTTATCATTAACCGTTTTAAACGGATATAATGTTGAAATGACTGGGTCTTGTTCGTCCGTTTCGTCTAACGGTATAAAAATAGAAATTCTAGCGTTTGGAACACCTAAACCGTTGTTAACGGTGATTCTACCACAAACCACACCATAATCAGCACAAAGAGATGTGTATATATCTTTTTGTGTGAATTTTAAAGACAAAATCTCTAATAAATCGAAATCTTGTTTAAGTTCGACTTTTAAAATTTGGTCTTTACCAATATTCGTTGAAATTCTATGTTTTTGTATCATTCTTATAATAAATAGAAAGCAGACTATTTTCCATTATAATAAGAAAAATTTTAATTAAAATGTAGTCGAAGTGAGAGGTTTAACTCTAACTTTAATATCTTTATTTGGAAATCTAATTTGGAATATCTGATTTGACTTCATATATACGGTCATATCCGCTTGTAGAATTTCTTTTGTTTCGGGTGTTTTATATGTTTGGGAGACCTCAGCTTGTGAATATTCTCCACCTGTTTTGTTAAAAACTCTAACATCTACTACGTTAACCACACCAGTTGTTGATCCAATTTCTTTTAACAACTCACCTGTGAATAATGGGTCACCCATTTTTCTTTTTTCAATTGCAAAATATGAAATTGTTTTTTCGATTATAGATTTAATAACATCTGATTCTAATTCATTTCTATCAATTACAACATCAATCTCTAATCCAAGGTCAATAACCTCACCACTTTGAATTTCAACAAAGTCATTAATCATTCTATATTGTGCAATATATTCTGTAACATTATCTTTTAATGTGTTTGAAACCACATCAGTTAGATTTCCATCAGCATCATAAGATAACAATTTAATTTTTACCTTATTGTCTTCCTCCATTACATTAACCTTAGCGGCTGCTCCAAACGTAGGTGGCATATTTTCAATTACAGATTTGTAATCATTTAATGTTACCGCTCTATTTTGTGCAGCAAAGTTGTAAGAAATCATATTTCTAATTTCATCAATTGTTGGTTGGTCGGCTCCACCTATTGCTGGAGTTACGTTTGTTACTCTCAATGATTGAATTACTTGTGAATTTACAGTTGAAACTGGACCATTTACATTAAATTCAATATTATCTATACTATTAATAACATTAACACCTAAGTTTGAGTTTTTACCTCCACCAATTCTATATTTTACAAACATTGTACTATTTGACTTAGGTACCGCACCTAACGATACGTTATTTAAATAAGAACCTAAACTGACTTTTAAATTACCAGTTATAAAATTATCTAAATTTGCCATCGGGTCTATTGTTCCAGAACCAAAGGTCATTGAATAGTACCCTTCAGGAGTGTATTCGGTCATAAATTTGTTAGTAACTGAAAGGTATGTTCCTGGTATAAAATTATCTTTATCTGATATTTTTGTTGGGTCTTTAATGAATACTTTATCTTCCATTAAAGATTTAACTTCATACCACTTATTTGTTGATGATGTAAATTCTGATGATGTTGGATTTGAACCAAATGAAGTACCTTCTTTATGTATAATTGATACAATACCTAACACATTTTGTTCGGGTAAATAAAGTTTTAAGAAAGGTTTCTGATCTAATTCAGTTACAACTCTTCTGTATATCCTTGAGACTCCGTTTACGACCGCTTCTCTCTTAGTTATGGTATATGACACCAATTTATTATTACCGTCGAAATTAGGTATCTTTAAACGATTTGGTTCACCTTTACTATTGAATGGATTAGAGAAGTCTACATCTTCTAATGTTTCAAAAATTTGTCCTCCTCCAGACACCTGAGCTCCCGCTTTTAACAGACCCAAGTATTCGGTTTTTTCTTTATCTCCCGCAATTGGTACGTTTATGGAAAAATCACATAATGCAACTGACGGTCTATTTCCTGGTATTCTTAAACCATATGTTTTGGCAATATGAAAAAGGGATTGTCTCTGTTGAGCGAAATCTAACATAGTTTCTTGCCATACTCTATCGATATGGAAGTGTAAGTTGTCCGCCACAGCCGCGTTTAAATCTAATAACACAGAGAATATAGATGCGTCATTAGTATTTTTTATTAATTCTGGATAGTAGTCGTTTGTTAGATTTACTAACTCCTGTCTTAATCCTGCAAAATCTCTAGTTGCGTATGATATTTTTTTAGCCATTTTATATGTTTATAATTACAAAGTCGGATGACGTAAATGATCCGTTATTAACCGTGTAGTCTATTTTTACTTTTGCGGTGTATGGTTTACTTGTGGCATCCGATACTCTAAATAATCTCTCGTCCTCCTCTTGTGAATATAATTTAGTTTCTTCTGGGTCATTTTCCGCCGATACCACATTAATTGAATTAATATCTAAATTTGGAATGTATTTTTTAACACTTTCTCTTATCTCGTCTTCGATTAAACCAAAGGTGACTACATCGTTTTGGTCGAAGATATATTCGTACAATCTAGTACCAAAATCAGGTAAATAATATCTACTACCCTTTCTTGTTAACAATAAGTGAATCAAATTCGCACGAACTTCTCTTTCAGGTGATTCTGTCATCCTTATGAAGTCACCTTTTAAACTATTCCTAAAGGGAAAATCTATACCGTAAGTTGCTGCCATATCAAATAAATATAAACTAATCTAAAATGGTAATAAATAAAAAAATCCAGCTTCGGCTGGATTTAATATAGTGTCTTGATATTCACCCCCTGTATTCTCAAAACCTGGAAGCTCAAGGTACGCCTTGACGACAGTAACTTTGAGGGAGTCTCCCATTACTTTATGAACCACATCCCTCACACTCAAAAGGTGAGTCTGTTGGTCTTTCTGATGTCATTACGACTTCAGGTGTTCTTTCACTGATTAACTTGTTATTAGTTGGTACTTCCACATTGTTTATTGATGAGGTTTGTTCAATTGGTTTAGATGCTGACGTATCAACCCCTAAACCTTTAATTGCATCTACCGCCGCCCTTGTTCTCAAATAGTACATACCCGTTTTTAAACCTAATTTCCAACCAAATAAATGAGCGGCCAATAATTTAGGTTTAGTAGCATTATCGACAAATAAATTTAAAGATTGTGATTGGTCGATAAACACACTTCTATTTGCTGCCATTTGTAAAACACGTTTTTGAGACATTTCCCAAACTGTTTTATAAACTTCTTTCATTTCAGTAGGAATTTCTGGAATATTTTGAACCGACCCATTCTCCATAATTAACTTATTCTTAATGGTATCACTCCATAATCCTATTTTTAATAAATCATTAACTAGATGTTTATTAATCATAATAAATTCTCCACTTAAAGTTCTACGAGAATATAAATTAGTAGTAAATGGTTCAAACGCTTCGTTGTTACCTAAAATTTGTGCGGTTGATGCTGTTGGCATTGGTGCAACTAATAATGAATTTCTAACACCATAGTTAACAACCTCTTTTCTTAAAGATTTCCAATCCCAACGACCTGATAAATCTTTATCTTTTTTACCCCACATTTCAAATTGGAAAACACCTTTTTCAATTGGTGATCCAGCAATAGACTCATATGGGCCAAACTCTTTAGACAAATCTTTAGATGATGTCATTGCAGCAAAATAGATTGTTTCAAAAATATCCGTTTGTAGTTTATCAGCGGTTTCAGATTCGAATGGTAAACCTAACATACAAAATACATCAGCTAAACCTTGAACACCTAATCCAACAGGACGATGTTTAAAGTTTGAACGTTTGGTTTCTTCAGTTGGGTAGTAATTCAAATCAATTACGTTATTTAAATTTTTAACAACTTGGTATGTATACTCGTATAATAAATCGTGATTAAACTCACCATTAATAATGTACTTTGGTAAAGCTATCGACGCCAAATTACAAACTGCCTGTTCTGTTGGTGAACTGTACTCAATAATTTCAGTACATAAATTTGAAGATTTAATAGTACCTAAATTCTTTTGATTTGATTTGTAGTTAGCAGGATCTTTATATAACATATAAGGTGTTCCTGTTTCAATTTGAGCAGTAAGGATTGCATCCATTAACTTTCTCGCCTTGATAACTTTTCTTGCTTTACCTTCTTTTTCGTACTGTTCATATAAACGAGTAAACGCCTTGTCTTCTGGTGAATCATACATATCGGATAGTCCTGGGGCTTCGTCAGGTGAAAATAAAGACCAATCACCATCTTGTTCAACTCTCTCCATAAATAAACCTGGAGTCCACATTGCCAAGAATAAATCCCTTGCTCTCATTTCTTCTTTACCGTGATTCTTTCTTAAATCAATGAATTCAAAAATATCTGAATGCCAAGGTTCAAGATACACAGCGAAAGAACCTTTACGTTTTCCCCCTTGATTAATCCAACGAGCAACCTCATTATAAGTTTTCATCATTGGTAGTAAACCATCTGACTGTCCACCCGTTCCTTTTATATAAGAACCTTTAGATCGAACATCGTGAACGTGAAGTCCAATACCTCCAGCCCATTTAGAAATTTTAGCCACGTCTTTAATGGTGTCAAATAAACCATCAATATCATCACCCTTGTTACCAATTAAGAAACAAGATGACATTTGAGCTCTACGTGTTCCAGCATTAAATAATGTTGGGGTTGCGTGAGTATAGAAGTGTTGTGATAAGTCATCGTATATTCTTAATGCCATATCCAAATCACCTTTACAAATACCAACGGCAACTCTCATATAAAGATATTGAGGTCTCTCAACTACTCTATCACCAATCTTTAAAAGATAAGAACGTTCTAATGTTTTATATCCAAAGTAATCAAACTCTAAATCTCTTTCTTGGTGGATTGCCCCATCTAAAGATTCTCTATTCTCCATTACGAATTTGTAAACACCTTCATCAATTAATGAAGATTCTTTACCTGTTTTTGGTTCAACAAAAGAATATAATTCTTTAATACATTGGGAAAACTTTTTATGTGTTGTCTTATGTAGATTAGACACCGCCAATCTACCTGATAATTTAGCATAATCAGGGTGAGTGGTAACCATAGCTGCCGCGGTCTCCGCCGCCAATACATCTAACTCTGTTGTTGAAATTCCATCATATATTCCTTGTGTCACTTTTAATGTGACAAATGTTGGGTCAACATATTCTAAATTTAAATCGCTACAAAAAACACTTATTCTACGTGTTATCTTATCGTATCTCATTTCCTCTAGGGAACCATCTCTTTTTTTTACTTTCATCTTATACTATTTTTAGAAGTCCATATCCTCGTCAAACGCGGATCCTAAATCTTCGGTTGCAACATTATTAACTCCCGCCTTTTGATACTCAGCAACTCTTTTCTCAAAGAAATTAGTTTTACCTTGTAATGCGATGTTCTGCATAAAATCAAATGGGTTTTCTGAATTGTAAACTTTAGAACAACCCAAGGCCATTAATAATCTATCAGTAACAAACTCAAGATATTGAGACATTAGATCAGAATTCATACCAATTAAACGAACTGGTAATGCTTCAAGAATAAATTCCTTCTCTATTTCCAACGCCCCACAAATGATTTCTTTTATTTTCTTTTCACTTATTTTCTTTTCAATATGGTTATTGTAAATGTGACAAGCAAAATCACAGTGTACACCTTCATCACGAGAAATTAATTCGTTTGAAAATGTTAGACCTGGCATCAATCCTCTTTTCTTTAACCAAAAAATTGAACAGAATGAACCCGAAAAGAAAATTCCTTCTACCGCCGCAAATGCTAATAATCTTTCAACAAAAGATTCTGAATTAATAAATTTAAGAGCCCAATCCGCTTTTTTCTTAACAGCAGGGATTGTATCAACAGCGTTGAACAAATAGTGTTGTTCTTCTTTATCTTTAACCAACGTATCGATTAATAAAGAATATGTTTCACTATGGATGTTTTCCATCATTATTTGGAATCCGTAGAAGAATTTAGCTTCAGTATATTGAACTTCATTAACAAAGTTCATCGCTAGATTTTCATTTACAATTCCATCAGACGCGGCAAAGAATGCTAATACGTGTTTAACAAAATGTTTTTCATCATCGTTTAATTTATTCTCCCAATCTGTAACATCTTGACCTAAATCAATTTCCTCAGCAGTCCAAAAAGACGCTTCAGATTGTTTATAATATTTCCATAAATCGTGATGTTCGATTGGAAAAAGGACAAAACGTCCAGGATTGTCTTGTAAGATTCTCTCCGTCATAGTTTATTTTATTTATTATTAAGTAATTCTTGTCTTTTCTTAAACGCTTCTGCGGCTCTGTTTGCGTTATTTTGAGTTTTTTGTTGTTCCATACCAAGTAAGGTATTTTGAGATTCCGTATCAATAACAAGATATTCATTATTAAATTTACAGTTACTAAATACAACACCGTCTTTACCAATACGGGATTTTAAAAGTGATAGAGTTGCCAAGTTTTGTTCTTTCTGTTCTAAGGTCTTACCTATCGACATAATAACGTGAGCAATTTGAGCTTTCTTAATAGAACCACCCATTTGGTCACCCGTTACTACTTCGGACGAAATTGAGTCTCTATTACCCTGCGTGGCGGTCCATAGTGCAATATCAAATTCACTTGTCATTGCTTCTAAAGATCTCATAACAGAACCTTCACCTTTCCATTCTTCACCGTTTAAACTCTTGTCTGTTGAAATACAATCAACATAATCGATAAGTAACAAATCTAATTTAAAACCGTCAGATTTCATTTTTCTAACGATATTTTTTATTTGGGAAACTGTTACACTATCTGAAGGAAACTTCATTAATTTTAATGAACCTGATGACCTCTCTTCCGCCTCTTTAACTAATCTCTTAACCTCTTCAGCGTTTGCAGGTTGGTCGTCAGGAGTAATACCCGACCAAATGGTATAATGTTTTCTTTTAATATTACCTGGATTGTCCTCAAAGAAAATTTGAACAACATTAAATCCTTGGTTATATGCGGTGTTTGCAAACTTAGTAAGTAAGGTAGTTTTACCTGTGCCTGTTGGGGCTAATACAACACCTAATTCACCTCTACCCAAACCACCTTTTAATAGTTGGTCGATACCCGCAATTCCCGTTGGAATTGGTAACCTAAAATTATCTTCCAACGCTTGGTCAATATTGTGAAATACGTCAACCGCTTGGTCATCATTAATACCGACTTGTAATGCCTTTTTAATGATTTCCTCAATCTTATTGTATGATTCAAACTCACCACTTTCAATAATATTGTGAACATTTTTAAGCTCTTTCTTTAAATTTTGTTGTTTACAAAAATTAAGTGCGGTATCTCTAACGAACGACGTGTCTTTGTCGTCATCTTTAATATTTTGTAGAGTATCCAAATGTACCCTATTTGTGTCTTTAGTACCAGACTCTGTCATTATTTTTTGTGATAGAGTGTGGTAATCGGGTAGTTTGTTGTAAGTTACGTACAATTCTTTGATATTCTCTACGATATATCTAAATGAATTGTTGTCGAAATATTTACTGTCTAAAAAGTCTATTATCGTTTCTCCGAATTTCTTGTCCTCGATGACCGATCTAATGAGCGATTGTTGAAAGGAAAATCCTAAAAACCCAAAGTTTTTCTCTTGTTGCATAATTTGTTATGTATGTTTATTAAAGTTGATATTGCAAATATACGGTTTCCAATTCTTCTGAAGACAAGATGTCAGTTAAATCTGACAAAATTCTCTTTAGTTTTGGTCGAATATCAACCGTGTATCTAACCTTTGGATGGAAGAAATACGCGGGGAATATTCTAGAAATAAATACGTCGTCTCCGAGTTTAATTTCCAATAAAAAGTGTTCTTTTTCTTTCTCATTCTCATCTTCCACAAACTCGGAATTGAGAAAATAGTTTTGATTTTCGCATAGATAATCCGAAGTTTTCATTTTCAAATCTTCACTTATTTCTTCACAAATATTTTTTACATAATAGTGAAGATCCATCGATCTACGTGCTTGCTCAACGTGGTCTTTTACGTTGAAGAATCTTTGACATACGATGTTTCCACCTAAACTAAGCAAAAACTCAAATTTTGTGATTTCTTGTTGATAGTTACTCATAATTGTTTTTAATTTTAATCGTCCTTTTATTTTTTTCTTTTCTTGTTAATCTAAGAAATGGGTTGAAAAATTTTATCCAAGCGTCATCCGATTTCGGTAACAATTGGAACAGTCCATCTTCCATCATCATTTTCATAGTATTTTTATAAGACCTACCTTCTGGGTCTAAATTTTCGTTTACTAATGCGATAATCGTCTCCCTTGCCTCGTCAGTTAAAAACGGTTCATCCAAACTAACTATCTTTTTGTTTACCTCATAAAACTCCTCACCGAAAACCCCGTGTTTTGTAACTCCAGTTAGAAGATTTTTGATTAACCAATTATCTTTATCTTCTTCAAATAAAACATTAGTTTTATCTCTAATATCTTCAATAGTAAGGGGTAGATTTTTAATTTCAGGAAAAAGGGTAATAAGTCTTTTGATTCCCATATTCTTAATTCCTGCAATATTATCTGAAGGGTCACCACATAACATCTTAACCAATGTTACGTTTTCAATTAGAATTTCTTCGTGATTGTAAACTATGGTGTCGTTTTTCTTGTATACTTTTTGATGTGAGGGGTTGTAAATTTGGGTTTGTTCAGAAACTAGTTGTGTTAAATCTCCGTCTCCAGAATAAATTGTCTTTTTTTCAGTTGGTGAATTTTGAGTGTAGAATGCAATACAATCGTCCGCCTCACAAAATTTAAATTCACCTTGTCTAACAAAGATTTCTTCTAAATACTGTTTTACTCGTTGCTTTTGATATTGATATGAATTAATTTCTTCATCACTTCTTAATCGAGATTTTCTATTCTCTTTGTATTGAGAGTAAAATTTTCGTCTTGAGTCTGAACCATTTTCACCATCCCAAAATACTACAATTTTGTCTAAATGATACGTCTCAAATGATCTCCTAAGAGTATTAACAAAATGGTATATTGCTCCAATATGTTTTCCTTTGTAGAAATGGTTCTTGAGACCATAAAAACCAATCGTAAGTAAATTGTCTCCATCAACGAGTAAAACCGACATTTAGTATAATTTATTCGTCATCATCTGACGAGATTTCTGCTTTGAATCCTAGTTCACTAACATCAGTAACCTTCTCTCCGAATAATTTACTGATATAGTCTAAATTTTCTTTTGCGTATTCTTGGATTGATATTTTTTCTTCGGCGGATTCTTTTGCCTTCATAAATCCGTGAGGAGTTACCATTATCTTCCCATCTGCAAATCCAATACCATTAACGTGGTTCTTCATAATAGAAATTTTAGTTCTACTTGCGAAGTTTACATCACGTTTATTTCTTGTGATTTTGATTTTTGTTGTTCCTGCTCCTTTTTGGTTACCAAATAAGAATACTAAAGTTGAGTTTAACCAAATGGCTTCTCCACCTTTTGCTTTAATCTTTGGTTGTCCGAAAGGATTGTCGGGTAATTCAACCCAAGGTTGGTTAACAATGATAAGAGTGTTTGTATGTGGTTTATCTGTTCTTCTTGAACCTGAGATACGTTGGTTAATACCCATACCTATTTTGTCAGCAAGAACCGAAGCATTGTGTTGTTTACCTCCTTTACCTTCAAATGTCATCTTACAAGGAACAGAACCAACTGAATCCCATAAGAATAAAATATCGTGAGGAATTTCACCTTTTTCTTGTGCCACTAATACTTCATTAATAAAATCGGTAATCTGTTCGATATAATCGAAGTCACTATTGAAGAGATAGAAATCATCTTCTTTATTGAATCCCATTAATACCGCGTGATCCCAATTCCATTTTTGTTCTGTAATAATGAACACAGGTAGAATTCCTTTCTTTTGTGCATCGACTGCCGCTTTCACAAGTGCTGTGGTTTTACCAGTATCACTATGTCCTAAGAACATATTAATGTGTCCAATTGCTGGACCTGGTATTCCTGTTGCATCTAAAAACGCGTCTCCCAAATCTAAGAAACGATCTGGTTTGTACTCCGCCTCTTTAGAGAATTTCTTCTTCATAGAAGAGAAGTCGTTTTTTTTAATACCTGCCATATTGTTGTTTTTTTAAAATATGGGGTGGATATTTCACCACCCCGTGAATAAATTAGAACGGTAAATCTTCGTCTACCTCAGAATCATCCTGTGGGTCTACCACTGGAGTTACTGGTTTTTGTGTTCCGATAGTTTCTTCATTTGAAGAGTTTGAAACCCATTTTTTTGTTTCGTTATCCCAACGTGGAATTTCACCTTTAGCCACCATTTCTAAGTAGTCTTCACTTTTCTTAGAATAAACGTCTGACCAAGTCAATTCGTCTTCTAACCAAGTTTTTGCCACATTATCATCTGTGTGTAATGGACCCGCATCTTCAGGAATAACTGAATTAATTGAAGTGTACTCTTTACCGGTACCCGCCTTAGTTAAGGTCAAAGAAATGATTAAATCACGTCCTTTTTGAGTGTCGGTAACGTCACCTTTGTTTTTAAAGATTGGGAAGATTTTGTCTAAAATACCATCTCCCTTGGCGTTGTGTTTAAATCTCCAAAATTTTGGACCATCTTGTTCTTGGTCGCGATCGATAACTTTTACGATGTAGAATTTACGTGAACGGTACTGACGAGCCAATTCTCTGTCTGACTCAACACCTGTCATCATTAATCCTTCGTGAACCTCATTTAATGGGGAACGTTTACCTTCTTGTTTTGGGTCGTATAATTTAACCCATTTTCCATCCACCTGAACTTCGTGGAAGTACACCTCTTTAAATGGAGATGAACCGTCTGGTGTGGGAAGAATACGAATTCTTCTCTCTTCACCTTTTGAACCTTTAGGAAGTATCGTTACGAAGTACTTCTTCATCCTATCCTCTTGGGATACTCTGTTTGCGTTGCCACTTGTGGCGTTCTTGTTTTTCTCGTACTGTGCTAGTACTGCATCAAATGTTGACATAATTGTTAATTTAAGTTATAAACTGTTATAGATAAAATATAGACAAAAAAAACCGGATTACGAAATCCGGCTTAAAGTTTTTTAAAAAAAGTTTTTTGGTTTTTTACTCCAATGTTAAAAGATACGATAATTTATTTAATTCTCCTAATATTTCATCACGGATGTTTAATAAATCAGTATCTGATGGTTCCAATTGTTCTGACATTTGAACTAAAGATTCTCTAACGGTACTAACTAAACCTTTCATATCTAATTCTGAAAGATTACTCAATTGAATTGTTTTAGTCTCTTCGTCTAAAGTAAATCTACCGTATTTTCCCATTGCAGACTCGACAAATGTGTCGATTAATGCACTTAATGAATCGTAAAATCCACCAAATGCGTTGTGTCTAGCAAACCCTTTAGTTTGCCAATGGTTAATCTTCATTTGTATTTGTAAACCTAATAAAAAGTTTACATTAGAACTTAAATTCATTTTCTTCTTGGTCTGAGTTAAAGGACGTTTTTATAGTATCTGGTGAGTAGTCTTGAACATCTTGTTTAGTTAAAACATACTCATTCTTACCAGAAGCTCTCATTTCACCTTGTTTTTGGCTAAAGAACTCGTTCGGTCTTTGATTAAATGGATATGAATCCAAAGAACGCATTTCAAGTTTTTCTTGAGGTGTTTCTGGTTTCATTTGTTGTACTTGAGCACCCAATTGGTCAATTTTAGCAACCACTTGGTCCATTTCACCTAATTTAGCCTCGAGGTCTGTTAATTTACTGAATACATCATCCATTTTGTTTAAAACAGATACGTGATCCGCTTTATTGTCGTCGATGTTGTTTTTGATACTTTTAGTCATATTAACTAAATCAGTAATATCAATTTCTTCAGTACCTCCGTCCATTGGGGTTTCTTCTGGTGCGTCCATTGGTGCCGCCGCTGGGTCAACTGGTGCTGCCGGATCTACCGGAGCCGCTGGGTCAACTGGTGCTGCTGGGTCCATTGGTGGTTCTGGAACTTCTTGTTCCATAATCATCTTAGAACCATATTTGTTGATTTGTTTGTAACGCTTCAACTCGTCGTGTAATTTTTTCTCTAACATAGTTTTAATCTTGTAATAATTGTCTACCGTCGTTGGTAATATATTTTTTATTTATTCTTTCAACTATACCGTCTTTTTCTCTGATAGTATAACATTCTCCTGTTAACATATCACATTCTTCTCTTTCCATACCGTCATTAGAAACATTTCTAACTTGTTTTGGTTTTAAGAATTGATTAATACTGTCGTTCATTTTATTATTTTCCATAATTTTTAAGATATACATATAAATATCCCATAATTCTTAATATTCTTATTTAATCATAAAATAGATAACCCGTCCTTCGTGGGTATTTAATAATTTCATAAGTGAATCCGATAACGCTATACCATATCCATTTACACTTGGTCCGATATTAACTGGTCCTTCGGCTTTGAATGGTGACCCTGATAGTGTTCTATTTAAAGAATATGATGGGGTTATTGTCTTTTCGGTACCATCGTCTGGATTTAAGAATGTGGTAATTCCTGTCCCAATATGGTCAGGAGTGATGTTACTTTGTAATATAAATTTGGTCGAATAAAAATTTTGTGTTTTTGAATAATTCTTAAGTTCTCCCCAAGATAATCCACCATTACCGTCTTTATCGGTAACAACTTGATTTTTAAATCTACTAACAATGGCCATATGAGTGTCGTCTGCTATTGGGTATGCTTCCGATCCCATTCTTGCTACGACAGCTCTAAACCAATCTCCACCTTTGTATTTAACTTTTTGAATATATTTCTCATTATTGAATCCATTATATGGAATACCGAATGATGTGATACCAACTTCATTTATCTGTTCCTCTCCTGATATTTTAACCGTACCCTTATCAATAGTAAAGTCGCCTTTACCAGGAATTGATAATGGTTGTTCTGTACTTACTTTTCCAGATGAAATTGCTTCTGTTTGGGTTTTAGCTTTTGAAAGTAATTTATCAAACAACGCTTTATAACTTGATACAAACGAATCTTCTGGATCTGGTAGACTAGCTTGTGGTATTCTACTTCCTTTAAATGTTGTCGTAATTGAATTATTTCTAATACTATGACTAACTTCAGTAATCCAATATGAACCACGGAACATAGGGATGTTTTTCAAATAGAAGAACATTGTTGGTTGTATCATAACATTACCCATACACGTAACTTCACATTGATATGACGCTTGTCTATAGTAATCAAATAATCCAATGTCAACATTATATGTTCCCGCTCCAGATTCTGATCTCGCTAAGTTTTCTAACACAACAAAAGATTCTGATGTGTTTTTAATTGTTGATTGATCTAAAGTAACTCCTTTGAACATACTTTGGTTTTGGTCACCAAAACTAACTTCGAACGCAACTACCTTATTTGATTTAGATAAATTCTCGGTATCAAAAATTTTAGGTAACGTTACGATTAATGGGTTGTTATTAACGTCCGATATATTAAAACTATCATCACTAAATCTATAGTTTTTATTCATATCTGAAGGACGTTTAGATGTTGGTCCCGCAAATTGAATAACAGTTTTAGGTGATGATTCTTGGTAATCGACTTCTAAAAATGTTCCAAACAAATTATTTGCAACTGTATGTGATGGAGTGATTTTACTTCTTGTTGTTAATCCATTACCATAAAAGTTAACATAAGCGGGTAGGGTTCTCATATCAAATCCACTTCCTTGTATTAACATTGAAATTGCACTATATAAACTTGCTTTATCGTTTTTTGGGTTTATTATTGAAACAAACCTATCTAAATTAAGATAAGCCTTATCCCCAATATCTTTATTCGCCTTATCTAAAAATAAAAATTCCTCCATTAACAATCTTTGACCTATTGAATTACCAGATGACCATTTATCGTTAAACGATTTAAAGAAATTGTATATTTCTACTTTTAGGTTTCTATTGTTATACCCATCAACAAAATCTATAGATTGAGCTTGTTCTTTATTTGTTATTTTTCCAAGCTTACTAATCAATAAACTAAGGAATAATTGATATCTTGGATTCGCTCCTGGTGTTGCCGGAACAGCAAATGGTACCCCATTTGTAAACACAAACGTAAAAGGTAAACCATTTAATATAGTATTACCGACATAATCTTGGAATGTCTTTTTAACATCAGGTCCACCCGACTCTCTATATCCCGCATAAATTAATATTAACGGTCTAAACTTAAGAACATTCTCTTCTGATAGTTCAATATTATTTTTTACAAAGAAATCTAAATAATGTCCACTAATATCCTCTCCAACGTAAAGTTCAATGTATTTTAAATTTACAGATTGTGATGAATTATATGGATCATACTTTAAAGAGTTGCCTGAAATGCCAACAAATCCTTCAATTATATAAGGGTCAAGTTCTTTTGGGTTTCCTAATTTAATTTCCAATAAATTACTATAATCTATAATTTCATCTGTTAACTTAATTTTGTTTTCAGACTGTCTGTCTTTTATAAGACTTACAAGTTCTTCAAATGTTTTACCTTCATCGGTTGTTTCTTTCTTAACCGAAAGAAGTCCTTTTAGTAAATCTTGAAAATTATCATATTTTACTTTGGAGAATTTCTTATAAGGGGTTTCTTCATTTAATTTTTCAGTTGCAAATTGTAAAAATATATCTTCAAATTGATCTAAAATTGCCGGACTAAATGTTCCAATTAAATCAATAACTTTTTTTGTATTACCTTCAACGGTATAATCTCCATTTGTATTTGTATTATATTCATTGTATTTGAAAAAAGTACTTCCACTATAATCTCCATTGATGTAGTTATCTTCCCAAATCGTACTATAGTAAATTTGATTACCTCTATCGAATGAATCTGTATTAATAACCATTTCTGCCATATTATTAAAATCGGCGTATTTGTTATCCCCATCGCAAGGTAATACTGTATATCTTAAGTCCGTTGGGTTAAATTTGGAATTATCAACGAAAGATGTCCAATATCTTAATCCGTTTGATTTAATTTTACCTCTTGTTTTAATTCCACCATTTAAAACATTACTATAATAGGATGTATTTCCTGAAAGTACTTCATAATGGTTATAACCATTTACCACTTGGTGGTAAATTGCATCGTAGAATGGGTGTATACCAATATCAATTCCATTACTAAATGTTGCTCCCGTGGGAATATTTAATGGTCCAAGTGTGAGGTTGAATGGGTTTGGTATTTCAAAACTACCGTTTGAGAATTCAGTAAACCCACTATCCGTTCTACCTGAGTTAAAAAATAAGTTAGCATTAATATTTTTAGTTGTTCCTGTTGAATCAAGAAAACCATCTAAGATATCAACTCCTTCTAATATTTTCTTTTTATATCTGTGATATATGGACCCCCATTTCACAATTAAATGATATGGTACGTAATGTGTTGAACCGATTTCTCTAAATAATGATGATACTCTGACAGGTGGTAAAAGTACTGAGGTTGGTGTAGCTTCTTTACCGTCAAATTCAATAAATGATATCTTGTCAGTTAATTCTACAAACGGTAATGAGTTTAATAACAAATATGCCGAACCAACATACTTTGAATACGGATTGGTTTTTGTAAAATCACTAAATAATTGTTTATGGAAGTATGGAGTGTTAAGTATATTCTCACTATGTGTTGCAAAAGACATAGATTGAGTAAATAAGTTAGCGTACTTCTCATTTTTTTTATACCCCTCTTTAACCCAATTATAAGTTCCTACGGGTGTTGTAATAAAACCTTTATCCGACCTAACTTTTAATACTCCTTTAAAGTTCAAATCATTTTCTGAAAATGGTTTATCAAGATAAGTTGTGTATGTTGGTGAATTAAATGGATATATATTTTTTCTATATGGTTCTGGGGTGTAATTTAATAACTCCTCATTAATTTTAGTGTATAATTTTTCGTTTTTAGGTTTTTTAGTTACGCTATTGTCATATTGTTTAATATCAAATGGAGCATCTATTAAATCCTTAATATATTGTTGAGTGGGTATGCTGTCTCTATAATATGGTCCTCTTTCAAATGGAGAAAGTATTTCCATATATTTTGTTAAATCTGCTGGAGTTTTAATATTTGTTTTTAAAATATCAATAAGGTCAGGTTCTTCACTTATAACTTCATTAATTGTATCATATTCAATATCAACAAGTTCTTTAATAGATGATGTACTGAATGAATCAACGAATGTCATAATTTTAGCTCTTTCGTTTAGTTCATATAAAAACGAAACTAAACTTCTATCACTATATGGTATACTATTTGAAACTTCAAATAATGAACTTACTTGATTTATTTTAGAATCATCTAAATCACTTTCAAATATATAATTAATGTTGTTTACTCCACCTTCTTTTTCCGCATTAGGGTCAGTCTTGTTAGTTGACACTCCAATATATTCTTCAACAAACGCAACCTCAGGCCACAACAATGGGTCGTTAGATTGTAACTTTTGTCTAAGTTCGGGTTCCCCTGGATATGCTATTACTTTTTTCTTATCTGTTGGTAATGTTCTTTTGATTTCTGGCCAAGGGTAAATTGTTTCTCCGATACTTTCATCAGAAAAGTTTTTTAATTTATTTTTCCTATCATTAGCAACCTTAAATGCGTCCTCGTGTACTTCTTTCATTAATCTAACATACACTTCCGCGTTAGCCAATAAAACCGCAAATAAATTTCTAACAGTTGGTTCAAACCCAATTCCTAATTTTGGATCTTTAACCACCTCATTCATTTTTCTTTCTACCTCTTTCTCTATTTTTAATTTTTGTTCAAAAAACGTAGATCTAACTTCACCAAAATCTTGTACTAATTTATCAATAGCAACAACATATTCCCCTCTTTCATTTTTCTTATAGTAGTTACCTGCGTTACTTATATTTTTTGATAGAAATGAAATATTAACATTTATTGCTTTATCTGATTTCTTTTGTAAATCATTATTAAAAACCGCACTAGATTTTAGTTTTTCGGTGTATAGTTTTAATAAACCCTCTAAAGTTTTATAGTTATCTTTTCCTTCAATATCTTTTTTATCGGATTTGTCTTTGGAACTAAGATTGTAATATCTAATGTAAGTGTTTAAACCCTCGGAGTCTTTTCCTGTGATTGTATCTTCGTATGAACTTTTATTTAAATGTCTAGACGCCCATCCTTTTATTTCCGATTCAAAACTTGTTAAAAGTTTATCGTAATCCTGTAATCCCGCTAAAACCCTCATATCAATTACATTATTGAATATTGATTGTTCTAATATTTTATCTAACGTCTCAGCAATTGCACCAATTTCTCTAACCGTTTTTACTGGAAAGTCTTGAGGTATTAATTTTTTTCTTTTCATTTCCGAATAAACGGAATTAAGAATTGCATAACCTTTTGATGATTTGTAAACTTTTTGAGTTGATTTACCCGTACTTTCGTTAAACTCTGCAGGTTTTGTTGACTCCTTAAGAAACATATACGGTGAATTCAGAACACCCTTTAATGGAATGTCATTCATAAACGCAAATGAAGAACCAACAAACGATGTGGCAATTTCAAAATTACCGTTTTGTTCATTATATCTTGAGTTAAATTTTACTAAGTGTAATCTGTATCTAATTGCTTTACCGTAAAATCCTTTTACTGTTAAATAAAATATTGGCCACGGTAAATGAAAGAACGCTTGATATGGTGAATTCTCTGGAGATTCAAAAAGAGTTTTACCCCTAACATCAATAAAGTTGATATTGATTTGAGGTATAAAATTTGCACCCTTTACTAATATACTAATATTATCGATACCAAACGATTGTCCAGTTTCATCACTTTGGTAAAACTCATCTACTCCGTGTGTTCTGCCATTTTCATCTTTTGTAACTTTTTTAGGAGTACTTTTAAAATAAGAATCGGTCCACTCCGTTGTATAATCTCTATCACCCGTTGCACTACTTAAAAAATTAAGGGTTCCTTTGGCAATACTTTTTAATGTATTCTTGTCATCGTTTGAAACAAGTGTGGATCTAGGAACAATATCTGCTTCAAGATTAACAAACATAACCAAGTTTTCCTGTTTTATTCCTCTTGGTTCTATTTCACCATTAACCACGACACTATTAGGGTCGATGTACATCAGATTGTTCTGATCGACCTTAACTAATATTTTCTCACTATTCGATAAATCATTGTTCCCCATAATATAAATTATACAATTCTACGCCTCTTTTGTAATCTTGTAAAGAGGTAACCAAAGGAAAAGGAATTCTAAGGATAAAATTATCGGGGATTTCGAATTCATTTGTTCCCGCTAAAGCGTTGGCAGTCATAATCAACCACCCAAAAATTGGTGTTCCGTAAAACTCTTGTGATAATTTATCTAATCTATCTTTTCCGTTTTTATACTGGTGGTACTTGTCAGAACCCTTGATTGGGAGTTCGATACCTGGTACTATTCTAAAGTTACCATCTTCCGCAAAAAGTTCATATCTGTTATAATAACTACGAGCCATCTCTATAATAATTTAATTTACCACTTATAATGTCAACCTTTTTAGAATTTAAATTAGTAACCTGTTCTTTTACTGCAGGGTCAGTTATTTCTTCTGTTGCCGTAACATTGAAAGAAATTGGGTTACTATTTTTTCTTTCTTTCATTGTTTTGAATTTAAATTTACTATCTTTTGGTGCTTCAATAAATGATGTTATTTTTTTCATTAATTTTTCAACGGTATTTTCGTCAAATATGGTTTTATCCGCATCAAATACTTTCATTAATGAATCTTTATTGTATAATCCACTTGAACTTAACAATACCGACAATAAGGAACCTAAAATTTCAGATGTTATTGTTGGGTTGGTGTAATCTATAGTGTTATCTATATTTTCATAAAACTTACTTGTGTTATCTTTTATGTAATCAATACAAGTTTTATATTCATCATAAATTAAATTAGATGTATAACCAGATAAAGTTGCTTTTATCACCTTATCTTGAGATTCTAATTGAGCATCGTATCCGTATTTTACTAAAAAATTAGCTTTGTCTAATGCAATTATTAAATCATTTCTTCTTTTATCAAACCCCTTTATTTGTTCGTTGGATTCTAATGAACCGATTTTATCTTCAATTAATTTGGTGATATATGGTCTTAAAAATTCGTTAGCTTTAACTATCTTAGGTGCTGTTAGTACTTTATCGAATGCGAACACCGAACATAAGTCTTCAGTTTTTATAAAGTCAACAAGTCTCTTTTTAAATAAAGAAACAAATCTTGAATATGGTGTACCGTCGGGGTACTTACCAATCATCTCAATTGTGGTTCCTGGGGTTAGAGATGTTGATGTGAATATATCGTAATTTTTTATTTTTCTATAATCTGAACTTAGTATTAATTTCATAATTAATGGTCCAAATTCTTTATTTAAAAGATTATACGCAGTTTCAAATGATTGAAAATAAATTTTTGTTATATCAAAAACGTTTTTAACTATGTCATCATAAACTAATGTTGTAGTTCCGTTTCCTATATAAACTCCTGTTTTTGGTACAACACCTTCGGTAGTATTACTTGAATCAACCGCAGGTTCTTCTTCTTTTTGTAAACCTTCTAAGAACCACTTAGTAAATTCCTGTACTGTTCTTCCACTTATACTACCTACAGTTACTGTTGACCTTTCGTCATACATTTC
>Ga0208133_1000102_pt1 | contig 32073 bp, 28 predicted proteins | sample ColrivemetaGS535_FD_187595 | JGI IMG/M metagenome (GOLD analysis project Ga0208133, IMG submission 187595) | Estuarine microbial communities from the Columbia River estuary, USA - metaG S.535 (SPAdes) (version 2) | ecosystem: Environmental > Aquatic > Marine > Intertidal zone > Estuary | place... | reverse complement strand
CTGATTAAAGACCTGCGTTGCGGTGTTAGTGAAAAAACCGTTAATAAAGTTGTGGAGAAGAAATATGCTGATTATGCTATTCCTGTTTTTGGTTGTCAGCTTGCTCACGATAGTGCTAATCATGAATCAAAAGTCACAGGGAAGAAACTTATCGAAGTTAAACTGGATGGTGTTAGGGTTATCACTATTGTACGTAGTGATGGCCGGGTGGATATGTTTAGTCGCAATGGTAAAGAGCTTGCAAACTTTCCTCACATAGCAGAACAGATTAGTCGTGTGGTTAAAGCAAAGTCAACTAGCAAAGATATGGACTTAGTATTAGATGGCGAGATTATGTCTAGCAGTTTTCAAGATTTGATGAAACAAGTACACCGCAAGGACAATGTCAAAGCAGGTGATGCTATTCTTAACCTGTTCGACGTATTGCCGCTAGAAGATTTTGAAAAAGGTATCTATAATAAAACGCAACGTGTGCGCAGTACTATGGTTAGCTTTTGGGTTGAACAGAATAAAGATCAGTTGCCAAACGTAACAGCACTAACGAACGAGGAAGTTGATCTCGATACTGATGCGGGTCAGGCACGTTACAAAGAAATCAATGCACAGGCAGTAGCAGGCGGATACGAAGGCATTATGATTAAAGATCCAGAAGCTGGCTACGAATGTAAGCGCAGTGTAGCATGGTTAAAATTAAAGCCATTTATTGAAGTATCATTGGAGGTAGTAGATGTCGAAGAAGGAACAGGACGAAACGTTGGCAGGCTTGGAGCGATTGTATGCCAAGGAGTCGACGATGGCAAGACTATTCAGGTCAACGTTGGCAGTGGTTTTAGCGATAGTGATCGCGATATTTATTGGACTGCACGTGATTCCATACTTGGTCAGATCGTGGAAGTGCGAGCAGATGCCGTCACCCAAAACCAAGACGGTACATACAGTTTGCGATTTCCAAGGTTCCTACGGTTCAGGGGTTTTGAAGTAGGAGAGAAGATTTGAAGATAAGTACTAGAACAAGCAATATTCGAACTATACGACAAGGTGACGATACGTTTATGCTTCAGGACGGTCTAATGATATGCCCTAGAGCAGGATTTGAAATTAGCAACAACTGCCCTGCAGAATATAAAAGTATTTTTATTACTGCAATAAACGCAGGTTGGATTAAACCTGTAGCGCATGTCTATGGTAAAGAACTAACAATGGATGCACTGAGATGAAAATAGAAACAGGGCAGATATGGGAAGATTTGGATAAGAAATTTAGAGTCATAGATGTAGTTGATATTGATGATCACACGTGGGTGCATTATAAGAATCAACAAACCGGGCAAGAACATTCTTGTTATCAAGAAAGTTTTGAATCAAGATTTAGACCAATTTTAAATCGTAGTTAAATATTAAAAGGAGAAAATTATGTTTGGAACAAGTTATACAGGCGGAATGTCATATCGTTCTGCAAGCGAAATCAATAGTGCCATGGGCCGTGTCTATGGACACATGAGTCTTGCTGTTATTGTGTCAATGATGGTCAGTTACTTTGTGGGCACTAGCCCAGAATTATTGGCATTCTTTTTCACAGGCGTTCTAAAGTGGATTGTGATCTTTGCGCCTCTTGCGGCAATCTTTGGTATTAGCTATGTGCTGGGTAACAATCCCAGCAAAAGTGTAGCGCAGTTATGCTTACATGGCTTTGCGGCATTGATGGGACTGAGTTTTGCCACAATCTTTGCTGTATTCACTATGGGCAGTATTGTGTCAGCATTCATGGGTGCGGCTATCTTGTTTGCAGTTATGAGTGGGTATGGCTACTTTACCAAACAGAGTCTTGATAGCCTTGGCAAGTTTATGTTTGTAGGATTGATTGCTATTGTTATTGCCAGTATTGTTAACATCTTTATTGGCAGCACCGTAATGCAGATGGTTATCTCTGCTCTAGCTATCATTATCTTCTTAGGTCTCACTGCGTATGACACACAGAAGATCCGTGAAGAAGTCAGTGTAGACACTAGTGATGTTGTAGAAATTCGCGGAGCACTAACATTGTACATGGACTTTATTAACTTGTTCTTAAACTTGTTACAACTATTTGGCGATAGAAAATGATACGAGAATTTATCAATATTGTAGAAGGTATACATGTCACTGACGATTGGTTCAAGGACGGCGGATTCAAAACCTACAAACGTCCTGCCAAAGAACGTTATGAGATTGCAGACGAGCCTGGCACTATTGACACACTGGAAGGACCAGTTAAGTATCCTGCAGGCTACTATATCATGACTGGACCAAAAGGTGAACAGTATCCTATTAGTCCAGAAACGTTTGACAATCTCAAAGATGATCTGGGTAATGGCGTTTGCACACCAAAGAAGATCGTCAAATTTGCCAAACTGGCAGATCACTCCGGATCGGTTGACACAAGCTGGGGTGAGAAGTTACACTATAATCCAGGCGAAGATGTTATTGTTCGTCACGGTGAGAACGACTACGGTGTAGTTAAGAAAGACATATTCGCACAAACATACGAGAAAGTATAATGGCACAACACACTAATTACTGGAGTTGTACTCCGTTCGCTGATTGGATTCGGGGTACTAAAAAACTTAGTATGGGTACCAGCGAAGAATGGGACAACTGGACCACTGCGGCACAGATGAAGCACAATTTTCGTTACTGGTTAGCTGAAGAGGGCCTAGGCTATATCCAGGATTTTGTAACTTGGCCCATTAGAAAGATCTACGATGTTAAGTATTACATCAATAATCGGTGGGTTACTCGTACTCATTCTCTCACCGCTCATGCTCGTGATATTAAGCCTGGTGCTTGGTGTGATGTTGGCAATCGGTTCCTGCCATGCCTATTTAATGAGTTGGTTGATTTCGTCGAAATTGAATCCGCATGGTCGCACATCGCCTGGGGAGATAAAGAAGATCGTGCTAAGTATGATCCTCCCTTTTGGGCTAGTGGTTGGTTCCGTTGGCGTACTTGGCGTTGTCCTCAAGCAGGTATCGATCATCTTGACTGGGCAATGACATTGACCATGGGATCCGACTGGGGCGTAGAGGAAACTGATCCCAATCACGGTAAGCCTACTGGACAAGCAGAACGTGCAAAAGAAATCAAAGAGCTTTACACATGGTGGACTGTGACCTATCCAAATCGGCCTGATCCATATGATGCCAGCGGCTGGACAGAGTACTGTGAAGCAAGTCGTATTGCTAATGGCGGCAAGCTACGTTTCAGCGGTGAAAAAAGTCCTGAACTTGAAGAAATGAGTGACAAGTCACACCAGCTACTACAAGAAATCGAAGCGGCTTACGAAGCAGAAGATGAAGCCATGATGATCCGTCTTATTAAAGCAAGAGATAGTCTATGGACTTAACTCCTACAATATGCTGTCATGCACCAAAAAATTATTCGGATCAGTATGATTGCTACTATTGTACACCGTGTAACGTCTGGGTAGAGGATAAGTGCGGCGATGCAGATTGTGAATTTTGTAATTTAAGACCAGAATTGCCAAATCTTGTAAACGAAACATAAGGCTACAGCGTTATATATATGTAGGGGTAGAAATTCCTACTTAACCTTAAGGAAACTTTAAAATGAAATCAGTAATCGCAATCCTCGCTACCGTGTTCGCAGTATCAGCATTTGCACAAGCACCTGCTAAGAAAGAAGAAGCCAAGCCAGCAGCACCAGTCGCTGCCGCAAGTGCTCCAGCACCAGCCAAAGCTGAAGCCAAGAAGGAAGAGAAAAAGCCTGCAAAAAGTGACAGTGCAAAGAAAGACGCACCTAAAGCAGACGCAAAGCCAGCCGCTGCTCCAGCAAAGTAAATTTGATCTAGAAGACAGTGATCTCATTATTGATGATGAGATCACTTATGGTCGTAATCTAAGAAGCAGAAATTTTGGTAAGTTAGTTGAAGAAGAACTATCAGATCATGTGAAATTTAGATTATGGCTAGCTAGACAAATTGCATTAGCAAAATACAAAGAAGTCCATGGTTAATAGCCCTGGGCTTTTTTGTTTAAATAAATAAACAATCAGTAAGGAGATTGCTATGAAATTATTAGCCGCATTAGTATTAGGATTATCATTGGGATTAGCACAGGCCGGTGGCGAGCCCGTTAAAAAGACCGAAGGCGAAACCAAAGACGTTAAAGTTGGAACTAAGACTGTTGAAGCTCGTGTTCCCAAGTCAGCCAAGATTGACTGCAAAAACAAGGCAAATGCAGACAAGACTGAGTGCAAAAAACAATCAAAAGAAATGCCAAAGATTGAAAAGCCAGTAGTAGAAAAGAAAACTGAGCCAGCTAAGAAACAATAATACGACCTGCCACTCTGATGTCATAGACTCACGGGCGGGTTTTCTTTTGACTGAAATTTGTTATGAGATAAGTACATAGTTAACAACGAGAATTCATGGAACAACAATACATTAAACTAGAACACTCTAATCCCGAACATGAAGATTGGTTTGTAGTAAATTGGTGTTTAGGGAACACTTGTAATTTTGAATGTAGTTACTGCCCAGCGGCACTACATGACGGAAGTAAAAGATGGCCCGATACTACTACTATTAAAAACTTTATTGCAAAAGTAAAAGATCACTACTTTCATAAAAATATTTATTTTGAATTCACAGGCGGCGAAGTTACCATGTATAAAGACTTCACTGAGATTTGTCAATTCTGTACAGAAATGGGAATTAAAGTAGGACTAATTAGTAACGGGTCACGAACTATCCGTTACTGGGAAGAAAACAAGCAATTCTTTGATCATGTGTGTCTCAGCTTTCATCCTGAATTTGCAGATGAAAAACACTTTGTAGAAGTAGTAAAGTTGTTGCATAATGATGTGCGTACACACGTAAATATCATGATGAGTCCTGAAAAGTTTGATCACTGCTATGCTGTAGCTAACAAGGTTAAAAATTTAGGTAATATATCAATGGCATTACAGCCCCTAATACACGACTTTGGAGATACTCTGTTTGACTATAATGATTTCCAAAAGAAGATTTTTGATAAACAGCATGAGCTAATTACTAAACATATTAAGTTTGATCGTACCTTTGATTACTATCGCGGTGCTATGCGCAAGGTTAATCAAGATGGTACTAAGCAGGTATCGAGCGCACATAGATTCATTAGTGAAAAAACCAACGATTGGTCAGGATGGAAGTGCTACGCCGGTATCGAACAGTTAATTGTAGACATGGACGGCACTATTCATCGAGGATGGTGTAAAGTAGGCGGAGTTATTGGTCACATCGCAGATGCTAACTTAAATCTTCCAATGGATCCAGTTGTATGTAATAAAACCATGTGCCACTGTAACTTTGACATTATGTGTACTAAGGAAAAATAAAATATGAAAACCATACCAATATTGCCCGAATCTCCGGTAGCAGGTAATCCTATGGACACCATGTGCGAGTTTAAATGGAACTACCCAATATTCCAAATGGATCGTGGCGAGTTTAGAAGTTGCTGCCGTACCCCTTCAAAGCAGGTTCCTGAAGCGTTACTACAGGAAAAAGGCATAGATGCGTTTTTAAATAATGATGAGATCATTCAAAGCCGACTAGATTTAATCAACGGTGTTAGACATAGTGATTGTCAAAGCTGTTGGAATCTTGAAGATCGCGGAATGAAAAGTCCTAGAGAGCCAAAAAACTTTTGGAATTTTTTAAAAAGAGAACGTGTTATTCCTCGAGATATGGAATATAACGAAGAAAATGTAAGAATAGAATTAGGTAAAATTAATTCAGTAGATCATCCATTTCTAAAGGCTAAGAAACCCTACATGATGGAAATCAGTCTAGGTAATACTTGTGATTTAAAATGTATGTATTGCAATCATCATTACTCAACACAATGGGCAACTGAATTAATTAAACTAGGGGAAATTACTCAAGAACAATACGATAGAGAGTTTCCAAAAACTGCACCAAGTTATGAAGCTAAGTTCTGGGAGTGGTTCAATACTGTTGGAAGCTGGAGTATACACCGTATTAATATGATTGGTGGCGAACCACTTATTATTCCAGAATTCTACGAGTATGTTGAAAAAATGACTGCACAGTTTGATGTAATAATGCCGTTTAAAAAATTAAAACCAACGCTATGTATTGTAACAAATATGCATACACCTGCTAATTATTTTAATAGATTTATTGATAGGCTTCCTAAAATTACAAAAGTATTTAATTTAGAAATTTTAATCAGTATGGAAAGTTTAGAGAATCGTGCTGAATACATTCGCAACGGAATCTCATGGGATCGATTTAATTCAAATGTAAATAAAATTCTAGCTGTTAAAGATTCTGAGTTTCAAATAGGATTTTTAATGTCTGTCAATGTACTAAGTGTTGCCACTACAAAAAACTTTGTAGAGTATGCAACTAACTTATCAGATCAATATCAGCGACCTGTTGGACTGAAACAAAATATTGTTAACTTTCCTAAGTGGCAAAACCCCATGATACTACCCCCAGAATTTTCTAAGTATCTGTATGAAACAATTGAGTACATGGAGCAACATGTAACTAGAATACCTAATCCAACTGACTTTCACGGTCGATACGATCAATATATGATATTTTTAAAAAGCCTTGCAGACAGCATGGCAAACAACGATGGTGATTATACCGAAGATCGTAAAAAGTTTCATGAATGGTATAATACTTTTGATCAACGTCGTGGTCTTAATTTAGTAGAAACATTTCCTGAATATCTCGAATTTTATAATATGTGTGGAAAATTATAATGAGTAGAAAATGCCTATACCCTTTTACAAATATTGTTGTTAATCCTAACGGAACTGCAACACCTTGTTGTAAGTACAACATCAATAAAACAGATGAGAATATAGAAAAAGAAACCCTTTATGATAAAAATATAAAAGAGTTATTTTTTCAACCAGCGATGGCAGATATTCGACAACAGTTTAATGATGGTATTGAACCCAAAGCATGTCAAATATGTTGGGATGAAGAAGCATCTGGTATTACATCAATGAGACAACATCGAGATAATGTTGCAAAATGGCATCCGAATCACAGTTCGAAATACACAGGCAGATATGAAGATCCTAAAATTATTACTCTTGATTTTAAATTTAGTAGTCTATGCAATTTAAAATGCAGAATATGCGGCCCATATTGCAGCTCAAAATGGCTTGAAGAATCCCAAGCTACTGGAGAGTTTCATGAACATACTATAAAAATATTTTCAAAATACGCAGACAGGAAATTTATCGATAACGAAATTAATTTTAATATATTCAAAGAATTAATACCAGACTTGCAAATAATTGAATTCTATGGCGGCGAGCCGCTAATGCAACCTGAGCATGATACTATCATGAACATATTAAAGGAATATCCAGATATTGAAAAATATAAAATTGAATTGTGTTACAATTCTAACGGAACTATATACGATCAAAAAGTAGTAGATACTTGGAAAAAAATTGAGTTAGTTGAATTTAATATCAGCATTGACGACATAGGCTCTAGATTCGAGTATCAACGTTTTCCTGCAAAATGGGATAATGTATTGGATAATATATTAAAATATAAATCTAATCGCGGAAAAAATGTAAAGATGAATTTATATACTACAGTTAGTCTATATAATATATTTTATATTGATGAGTTAATAAAATTTAATGCTGAGAATTTTAAGTTACCGTTGAGATTCAACCTGTTACACTTTCCAGACAAAATGTCTATTAAAAATCTTCCGTTAGATATTAAAAATATTATTAAGAGTAAAATAGATATAATTCCTGAATTGCATAAGCAATATATTGATAAACTTTTTGGAATAGATGCAGTTATAAACTTTATGATGAATACAGAAGATTCACCAGATCAATATACTGAGTTTGTAAACACAACGGAGTTGCATGATAATTATAGAAATGAATCTTTCGCAACAACATTCTCCGAGTACTGGAGTCTTTTAAATGTCTCCAATTAATTTTGCGTATGACGGTGAAGTAGCAGACGGATACATCACTTGGCATTGGCATTATAATACATATGATCAAAGATATTATCCCACTAATGGTTTATGGGAAGAATGTTATTATGATTACCATGCTCCGTTACAAACTGTATTAGAACATAACGGTATCACTACTAAAAGTATTACTATGCAACAGGCATTATGTAGTACAGATCCGTTCGTATATGTGTTAACATTTAGATATCTAGCTAACACTATACGCAATCATCATGCCCGCAACGGAATCAAAGGAATACCAGATAATTTTAACTTCTTTATTCATTTACCTATAGGATTGATCAATGCAGTCAATAAGGGACAATGTTTATTAATTTTAAATGATGCTCATGAAAGTAATTATTATTCACCTGAAGATTATAATTTGTTAAAAAGTAAGTTAGCATCAGCTACTATAACAAACTTTAATAATGTTATTTTGTTTACCGGTAATATAAGTAATGATATAATCGATAAGGATATAAAAAATATTCATTGGCAATATTTTGAAACAGCTATGAGAATGTCGTCCGGTAAACACAAAAAGATTAACAAAGACCATGATAACTTAAAGAAATTTCTATGTTTAAATCGTATGCCAAGAGAAATTAGATATTATTTTATGTATCAAATCTGGAATAGAAGCCTAATGTCTGAGTTTAACGCTAGTTTAAAAAATGTTAATGATATAACTGAAATTTCTAGTTATAACAACAACGAATTTATGGATAAAATTAAAGATCAACCAAACTTTAAAACTATGTTGACCTCTTTGCCATGGGTTATAGATTCTCCTAATTTTGATAACAACCACTGGGATAATATAGAATATGATTTTACAGCTAGAAATTTAATTTTTATTACAACAGAAACACTATTTTCTTCAGATTCAACTAACTTGTTCTTAACAGAAAAAACATTTAAACCAATAGCATTATCTATGCCCTTTATAGTAATAGGCAATCCTTATATATTGAAACGTTTGCGTAGTTTGGGCTATAAAACATTTGATACGTTATGGGATGAAAGTTATGATGAAGAATTTGACTGTCATAAAAGAATGGAAAAAATAGTTAAGTTAGTGGAAGATATATCTAAAAAATACTCAACTGAACAATTAAATAATCTGATTGAAGAACACAAACATATAGTAGAACATAACTATAATTTATTAATGGAACGAAGACCTGAACAGGCCGTAATAGAGTTTGTTAAGAATAGGATATAACATAATGAAAATAGCAATGATAGGCTGCGGTAAACTAGGGTTACCTTGCGCTGAAGTAATGAGTCAACACTATGAGGTTGTTGGGTATGATGTAATTAAAGATCCGTCTGCACAAATACTATTACTTGATTCAATAAAAGAAACAATAGAAGGCAGAGATTTAATCTTTGTAGCAGTACCTACACCGCATGATCCAGTATATGGAGGTAGTAAACCAATTTCTGGCCTGCCGTCTAAAGACTTTGATTATAGTATTGTACAATCTGTGCTAACAGAGATTAATCAGTATGTAAACAAAAATCAACTAGTTGTGTTGATTTCAACTGTGCTACCCGGGACAGTTAGAGCACACTTAGAACCACGTATCACTAATGCACGATTCATCTATAATCCTTATCTCATTGCTATGGGGTCAGTTAAATGGGATATGGTAAATCCTGAGTGCCTAATTGTAGGTACAGAAGATGGCTCGAGAACAGGCGATGCACAGATATTGATAGACTTCTACAAACCTATAATGGAGAATGATCCACAGATTAATGTAGGCACCTGGGATGAAGCAGAAGCAATTAAAATTTTCTATAACACATTTATCAGTGCTAAAATTGGTCTAGTAAACATGATACAAGATGTTGCGGAAAAAAATGGCAATATTAATGTAGATGTGGTTACTGATGCGCTAAAGGCAGCAACGCAGCGTATCACAGGACCAAGATATTTAACAGCAGGTATGGGCGATGCTGGTGCTTGCCACCCTCGAGATAATATTGCACTACGCTATCTAGCAGAACGATTAGATCTAGGATATGACTTGTTCCATGCTATCATGCACAGTAGAGATCAGCAAGCTAAGAATATGGCACTAAAATTAATTGCACTAGCTAAAGAACACAATTTGCCCGTGGTTATTCATGGCCGTGCATACAAACCCTATGTTGAATATACTATTGGTAGTTACAGCGAGCTGGTTGGACATTTTGTAGAAGCAGAAGGAGTTGAAGTTGCCTACTCAGATCCACTTACTGGAGATATATGGGCTGGCCAGGCAGTTATTCTGATGGCACATAATCCAGCAATTACTTATGCAGGAACAGGCGTTGAAATTAAACCAAATCAATTTTACTTTAACATAGAGCCGGGCAGTGTGATTTTAGATCCTTGGAGAACTATTACTAACATTACAGGGTCTAGCGTTATTCATTATGGTAATACAAGGATTAAACAATGATAGACTACTCACTTATCCATGCAATTCCAGAAATAGACCCGTTACTAGTAATTGCAGAACTATTACCACCTAACCCAGTAATTATAGAAATAGGATCATACCTCGGCGGAACAACTGTAAGATTAGCAGAGGCAAGGCCCGATGCAAATATCACTACTATAGACTGTTGTTTGCACGGCGATAACTGGAATGAGCCATACGGAGAATACGTACAAAAATATGTTGTAGAGCAAGTATTAAAAGATAAAGTATCTAAACAACATTTGTTAAACAACATTTCTAGATTTAATAACATAACATTTATTGAAGGATATAGCCCAGCGTGTGTATCAGATTGGAACAACGAGATTGATCTATATTTTGAAGACGGAGATCATAGTAATCCCAATTTATCTACAAATTTACAATTTTGGAGTAAGTTTGTAAAGGTCGGTGGATACCTTGCGGCACATGACTATTGTGAACTGTGTCCTGATGTAATTACTGAAATTGATAAAATGATAAACAACGGTTGGAAGAAAATCGCAAATGACAGACTTTTAATTGTTCTTCAAAAAGGAAAACTATAATGGGTATGCAATTTGGTAGGATATATGAATTTTTACCAAAAATTCATGTATCGGGAGATTTTTTAGAAATTGGTACAGAGTGTGGTGACAACAGTACTTTTATATTTGCTAGTTTAGCAGACAAATTTAATAAGACGTTGTACAGTGTAGATATAGATTCGAATAAGATAGATAGTATTAGATCAAAAATTACAACGTTACCATTTAATTTACCGGTGGAATTTTTTATTTCTTCAGGTGAGGAGTTTTTAGAAAAAAATACTCACCTAAAATTTAGTATTGCATTACTAGATAACTTTGACTGGACATGGGATTATAGATCAACCGATGACCATACTAACGACCAACGATCCACATATTCTAATAAATTTAATATACAACTAACAAATTTAAATAGTCAAATTGCTCATTTAGTACAGGCAATTAAATTAGTTCCCATGCTCACTGAAGAATCTATAGTTATATGTGACGATACATTTTGGTTAGAAGCACAACAAATATATTCTGGAAAATGTAGTTCTGCCATTCCGTTTTTAATTTCTCAAGGTTTTACTCCAGTAGATGATACCAGCGGAGTATTTATGATTCGTACTAAATCATAAACGTTCAATGTCATCTTCACTGCATTGATCACCATATTGTATCTCAATAATCTTTAATGGTTGATCAGTATCGTTTATTAACTGATGCCATTCTTCATTAGAGATAAAGTCTGAATTGTGCTTTATAATTTTAGTGTGACCAAATTCGTCCCACTTAACAGTAGCAGTACCCTCAGTTACAAACCAGAACTCTGCACGATGTTTATGTCGCTGCATACTCAATGATTGTCTAGGATTGACCGTAAGCTCTTTAACTTTAGTACCGTCAACTTCGTGTAAAACTCTGTAATATCCCCATGGACGGTCTGTCTTAGGTGACTTCCATTCTTGTAGTATACAACTACTGGAATTCTTTTTATCTTCGCCGCCAACTCCGAATACAAATTCAATGTTGGCATCTTGCACAGCCATTTCAGGAATATTATCTCGTGTTCTATCACCACCATTGGCAAAAATCAAGGTAGCATCGGGATAGTGAGCTCGGGCTTGTTGGATAAAATGTCTAGCAGAATCATCTTCATCATCAAAGGTATAAACTTCATCTACCATGCTTAAATTATTAATGATGCACAGGCGTTCGTTCCAAGGCATAAACGACTGTCCCTTCTTTCTAGTTAGCCAATCATCTGAATTCAATCCAACTATCAGAATGTTGCCCAATGTTCGTGCGGCTTTAAAATATGCGATATGACCACTATGTAATGGATCAAAACCGCCTGTGACCAAAACTACTTTCATTTTCGATCACCAAATAATATATAATCTTCCTTAGTGTAGCCTTCCATGACTTCACTACCTAATCCTTGTTCAGGTGTACTAGTTTTATTATTAAGTCCGCCGCGAATAGGAACAACAGCCCAAGTACAATAATCTGTAAAGTGGGGTAATGACTTCAATTCTTCTTCTAAACTTAGAGTTTCCTCACGGTTATGCGGCGCCATCATAAACTTGACTTCTAAGTGGCCACTGCCACCATTATTGGCTTTTTCATCTGCTAGAGCTTCGATAACTTTAACTAACTTTGCACGATCATAAAACTCAAAGTGTACACTGATATTTAAGTCTCCATAATGTATAACTTCTCTATAGTAGTCAGGTAATCGACTTCCGTTGCTGTGCAGACTAACATGATGCCCCATTGCATTTAGATAACGCAACCAATCTAAAAAGTCTTTATTAACAGTAGGTTCACCGCCACTAATAATAAAGTTAACTGCATCGCCCTTGATAAATCGTTCTTCTATCAACGATGTGGCCTTCATTAGGTCTTCTAATGGTTTGTGTGGATCTGTATTGTTATGAATCCAAGGCCAACAATAGCTACAATCATAGTTACAACGACGTCCTATTTCCCAATAGACTTGTTTTTGTGTACTAGCATGTGTGCGTTCCATAGCAACAAATTCAGTTTGTTCATCATTTCTTAATTCATTCTGCGGCGGCAATCCTTGCCCTTTACGTAACAAGGACTTAAATTCTATAGTCTGTGTCTTGGGAATAAACAGATCTGCGCCGCATGAGCATACATTACGCTTACAATCAATCCAATTTTCCGGAACACGAAAATCAGTCCATACACTGCCTAGCTTCCCATCTACTCGGCAACTAGCAGTCCATACACCACCGTCCATATCAATATATAAACTATCTACACCTGCACCGCATTTCCAGCCTGGAAGAAAATTTAACTTGGCACCAACAAGTTCATCAGTACTCCAATCTCTCCAACTACCGTCATTGGCATAGGTTCTAATCGGTTTACCGGGAGTAAAATCTGCGTTATTTGTCATAGTGGAGTATTTATAGCTATATAATGTTATGGAAAATAAAATATGTCCGTTGCCGTGGAATCAATTGATGATTCAACAGAATGGAGACTTTAGATTGTGCTGCCAATGTGTGCATCCTCCTTTTGGAAAGCCTGGAATGAGGATTCAAGAGCAATCTATAGAAGAAGCTCGTAATAGCGAGTTGCATCAGCGAGTGCGCTCTCAGATGCTTGCAGGACAAGAACCTGAAGAGTGTCGTTTATGCTGGGACGAAGAACGCCACGGACTAAACAGTAAACGACTTCACATGCTTAAACACTATCCCGTAGATAAAATTAAACAAACCACATTGGGTTATATAGATGTTGAAGAATTTCCCTTAGCCTATCTTGATTTGCGATTTGGTAATCTGTGTAACATGAAGTGTCGTAGTTGTGGGCCTGCTGACAGTAGTCTCTGGTATGAAGATGTAGAAGCTGTAAATCCTCCAGACCATATTGCCTTTGACTTTTATCTGTCTAAGCAATACCAATTAAAGAAAATTAACAATACATGGACATTAAAAGATGATGACTTTGCATGGTATGAGAATGAATCGTTTTGGGGCATGATGAAGACTGTGGTTCCACATATAGACCGATTGTATCTCACTGGCGGAGAGCCGCTGATCAACAAAGCTCAGTGGCGTTTATTAGATCTATGCATTGAATTAGGAGTAAGTAAAAACATTGTGTTAGAATATAATTCTAACATGACTCGTGTTCCTGATTCAGCCTTTGATATTTGGAATCAATTTAAAGAAGTACATATTGGTTGTAGTATAGATGCTGTAGGAGATTTAGCCTATTACATTCGCTATCCGGGCAAGTGGGAAGATATTGAATTCAATATCCGTAAACTGGGTAATTCAACAGGTCGTAACTTGGTTGCAAAATTTTCACCTACTATCAGTGTGTTTAATATTTTAGGGTTCCTTGATCTGGTTGATTGGCTACACGCTAATCCCCTGCCAAGAATTAGACCTTCGCCGTCTTTTCATATTTTGGAAGGACCCGGGTATCAAAATATACAAACTTTGCCAACAGAAACTAAAGATTGGATTGTAGCACAATACAATGAATGGTATAATGGTGCTACGTGGCGTATGCGCCACAAGACTCAATTTGATACTATTCTAAGTTATATGCAGGCACAGGATCGCAGCCATTTATTAAAAGACCTAAAAGAACATACAGAAAAATTGGACAAGCACCGTGGCCAAAGCATTGCAGACCATGTGCCTTGGCTAACCAAAATTTTAGAAAACACTTGACTTAGACCAACTTTGACTGTATAATACATATATTGTTTAACGCAAAGGAGCACTTAAATGGCAACTAAACTGAAAAAAGAATCTATCGCGATCCGTGAAAAAGCCAAACGCGACTACAGTCCAAGTTGGGTCGGTTGTGAAGCTTGGGATGAGAATCAGTTTCTACGTTACTTCCATAGTGCCATGAAGTATTACCGCATGGAGTCTTCCAGTAAAGAGCTCAAAGCCAAAGTCATTGACTGGATGGGCAAGAACGGTTACGACAAGAAGACCATTGCTAGTTTTAAGAAAACCAAAGACAATCGTTGTTCACTAACTGTAGGCTCTATTGCTGCCTGCTTGCTCAAAGGTATGCAAAGCACACGAGTAGACTTTAACAACGGTCGTGACACTGCTACTTGGTTGGGTGCGGAAATTGCTAAAATTATCGATGAAGGTAAAAACGACATTGACGAAGATGCGGTTAAGGCTGCGGAAGCTAACAAGCCTGCAGTTTATACGCCCAGCATTCAAGAGCGTACTCGAGATGCCGCATTGCTGATGACGGAAGAAATTGAAGATGCATACGAAAGCTATCAAACTGATCCAGAGAACTTTGATCCTAAAGCATTTAAAATGTTGAACTTGCTTAAAGGCAAAGGTGCTAAAGCGGCTCATGCACGTATCATCCGTGATTTCTATGCAAGAGATCTTGCTGAGTTGAATGAGTTATCTAGCGGAGAAGCCGACGACCAGTTGAAAGAAGGCTACAAGCATCGTACACGTAAACAGATTAAGAATTTTATTGCATTCTTGCAAGAAATTGAATCGGCTTGCAACATGCTGATGCAAGAAGCTAAAGTTAACAAAAAGCCTCGCAAGACTAAAGCAGTTAGCAAGGACAAATTGGTTGCTAAACTCAAGTACAAAAAGACTGATGAGCCCTTAAAACTGGTCAGTGCTAATCCTGCAGACATTATTGGTGCTCAGGAACTGTGGGTGTTTAACAGCAAAACACGCAAACTTGGCAAGTATGTTGCAGAAGAGTTTAAAGAACTCGGAGTTAAAGGCACTACAATTACAGGTTTTAGTGAAATGAAATCAGTGCAAAAGACTCTGCGTAAACCTGTAGAGCAGTTAGCAGCCTTTAAAGCAGCCGGCAAGGTAGTTCTACGCAAGTTCCTAGAAGACATTAACGCGGTAGATACTAAGATGAACGGTCGCTTAAATGAAGAAACGATCCTACTTAAAGTAGCATAACACTACCAGGGCTATAGATAAATACTTGAAAGAGAGTATTCTATGGCCCTAAACATTTTTGAACCACTAAAATTCAGCACCCAAGGTATTAACGACCTTGCTACACAAACATCTTTGGTTGTTAGCAACGGTAAGATTACTGTTGATATTGTTGAGCCCACTAAAGCAGTGAACTTTTCCGGAGGTAGCTTTGCCGAAGTTGAAGGCAGAGGTATTAAATGGACTGGCGGGAACAAGAGCAAGACCCTAACTCTTAGACAGTCTAAGTTATGGACTGACATGAGTGTCAATCTTGCTGAAGAACAGGCATACGAAATCAATAACACTCCTGTAATCAGCTTTGGAGAGTTAGGCCCGTCAGTTACAAAAAGTAATCTAAAACAAGTTGGTACATTAAAAAGCCTAAGAGTATCGGGAAATTCCGCACTCGGCGACTTTGCTTACATATCAAGTGATTTAAATAGAATTGGTATTAATGTTGAAGCACCTAAGGCTGCTATTGGAATCTTTGAAAATGAAGTTGAAATTGTATTGGGTAGTACAAAAATCGATACTGCGGTATTAGGAACAGTTACAAACGATCATTTTGAAATTATCACCGACAATACAACTCGTATTACTATAAAAAATAGTGGCGATGTTCGAATTCATGGTAGAATTTTTGCAGAAGAAGTAGTTACACAACGATCAAGTCCACTGGTGTTTAAAGAAACAGACACCAGTTCTAACTATGGTAAAGGTATTGTTTGGTCAAACAAGAGCGGTATTAACAGTCAATTTACATATCAAGCCAATCCAGACCGCATTTGGTCAACCGACAGTATTGAACTAGCAGTTGAAAAATATTTTTCAATTGATAGTGCAATGGTCCTAAGCAAAACCAGTTTAGGGCAAACTGTTGTAGATAGTAATTTAACCACAGTTGGGTTGCTAACAGGTCTACAAGTGGCAGGCGATGCCGCTGTTACAAGAACAATATCTACAAGTAGATTAGAGATCGGCGACTTTGCAGTCGATAACAATCGATTAGAATATACTGATACATTTACTATTCAAACAGGAAACACTGATGAATTTAAAATTGGTCAAGGTATTGTTATCGGTAATGTTGATAATACAACAAGACCGGTATCAATCTATGGACAGTTAACAATTGGTGTTGCAAGCCCGCAAGAAGATGTAGCACTGACTGTTTCAGGCTCTGTCAGTTTTGATAATAAGAAATTTGAAACCAATACCGACATTCCAACTGAGGGAAGATATAACAAGGGTGATATTGTTTGGAATACTGATCCAAAAGCTACAGACTATATTGGTTGGGTATGTGTGGTCCCAGGTAGTCCAGGCGCCTGGCTACCTTTTGGTGAAATTGCCAGTCGATAAACTTGACATACAGTAGCAATACTGTATAATTACTATAACCGGACTCCAACGTCATTCATCCCGGTATATAAACTCTGCATGTCGTCAAACTTGCTACCTTACAAAGGAGACTAGAGATGGCAAATCTTCAACCCGTATATTACAAATATACAAGTACTAAAGAATATCACGACGCATTTCCATGCGCTTATCGCCAATGGCGAGCTGATAGTCACTGTAATCTAATTCACGGCTATTCATTTAGTATGAAATTTTACTTTGGCACCAACGACTTAGATGTCCGCAATTGGGCGGCAGACTATGGTGGTTTAAAAGAACTAAAGAAAATATTAGAAGACCAATTTGACCATACACTTATTGTAGCACAAGATGATCCAGAAATGGCAACATACAAACTACTACAAGAAAAGAAAATGGCTAAGATTGTAGTCCTACCAAAACTAGGATGTGAAGGACTTAGCGATATGCTCTACAAGTATGTCAACGGGGTTTACATTCCAGAAATGTGGGGACCAGGAGAGGCAGCACGTTTGTGGTGCTACAAAGTAGAAGTTCGCGAAACACAAAGCAATATGGCTTTTAGAGAAGGTCATCGCGAATGGAATGAAAACTTACTTGACTAATTTCAAATAAGTTGACTACCATCGGACATAGTGTTATAATATGCTATGTCCATTTTTATTGATTGTGAATTATGAAAAAGATTGGTTTTGCTTGCAAGTGGATTGATCATCCTGAACAGGTCAACGGCATTGATAAAAAAGATGATGCTAAACAATATAATACTGGCAGTACTACCGTTGCATGGTTAAATAGACAAAGCAAAGAAGTAGCAGAACAACGTCTATGGAACCTAATGGTAGGCAACATCGAAGCTACCCGCAAGCTGGTTGAAAAGGTAGGGGCACTCGATGAAAATCTTAGAATGGTACGACTCTCAAGCGATATCTTGCCTGTATACACTCAGCAGGATTGGAGCTGGTTTTGGCGGCTTCCTGCTACCAGAGAATATTGCGAAAGAGGATTTAGAGCCGTGGGAGATGTGGCTCGCGAGAGGGGTGTTAGGCTTTCTATGCATCCTGGTCAGTTTACTGTGTTGGCAAGTTGCAACCCAGGTATTGTAGACCGTTCAATAGAGGAATTCGAATATCATGCAGATATGGTCAGGTGGATGGGATACGGCAAGACTTTCCAGGACTTTAAAATCAACGTACACATCTCGGGTAAACAAGGTCCCGCCGGTATTATCTCTGCACTTACACGATTGTCTCCAGAAGCAAGAAATTGCATTACTATTGAAAATGACGAAAACTGTTGGGGAATCGACTCAAGTCTCGAACTTGAAAAACACTGCGCCCTCGTACTTGATATACACCATCACTGGATCCGTACAGGAGACTACATACAGCCCACCGACGATAGAGTTTCGCGTGTAATTGATTCGTGGCGCGGTGTTCGCCCTACCATGCACTATAGTGTCAGTCGTGAAGACTATCTAATTGATCACAATACTGGCACCGCACCAGACTATGCAGATTTACTTGCAGAAGGATACAAAAAACAGAAACTTCGTGCTCATAGTGATTTCTACTGGAATACAGCAACGAACGATTGGGCACTGAGCTTTCTAGGCACACACGATCTTATGTGCGAAAGTAAAGGTAAAAATCTAGCCAGCTTTGCATTATACAAGCGGGCTAAAGAACTTACTTTGCTTTAGGAGCTCGTGGCTTTTTAACAGCAGGTGCTGTAGGAGTCTTTGGCTTAGCTGGACCTCGTTTAGCAGGAGCTTTTTTAGCCGGCGCTTGCTCAACTACTCCTGCTGGAACAACAGCATCCGCTACAACTACTACTGCTTCAGTATTAGCGGCAGTAATAATGGCCGCTTCAGTACCAGCAGGTAGTGGATCAATCTTGTAAGGAGCCGCTGGCTCTTCTGTTTTTACTTCAGCAGGTTTGCCTGTAAAAAATTCTTTAATTTTATTGAACATATAAGTTCTCCTTTCAACTGTTATTTATAAACTAAATATACCATGCCCTATAATTTTATAAAAAATGTTATATTAAACGAGTCAACTCCTAGCAAAAATCTAGAATTGTTGCCGTTACCTTACTCAAAGGGCGATTTAGAACCCGCTATAAGTGAAGATACTATCAATTATCATTATAGCAAGCTGGCCAAAGCCTATGTTGATCGCTACAATGATCGTGAGGGTGACTTAGATTTTAACGAAGCAGGCGCATTTCTACACAACATTCTGTTTCCGCAGTACAAGAAACCCGACGGTAAAAATGATCCAGACGGATCTGCAGGCGAGTTTATCACCAAACACTTTAAAACATTTGTTAACTTTAAAGAAAAATTTAGCAAAGCTGCCATGGGCATACAGGGATCAGGTTGGGTATATCTAGCAAAGAATGGCGAGATTAAAACAATCAAGAATCATCAAATTAAAAACGATATTGTGTTGTTAGTTGACTGGTGGGAACACTCTTGGGTCTTGGACTACCAAAGTGATAAGAAAAAGTATCTAGAGAATCAGTGGAAGATTATCAACTGGAATGTTATTAGCAGTCGTGTAGGGCTTGCTAGAGTCGACTGATATTAGCAGTACTTGATACTGGCATATCCCATATTAGGCGTCGCTCGACGCCTTTCTTTTGAGCAAAACGTTTAGCATCACAATGCTCACAACAGTGAAAATAGTTGTTGTTTAGTCTCTTGGGACTGATCTTTTCTTTAGGTCTACGAAACCCTTCACCACAATTGTCACAGCGAAACACTGCCACTGTTCGAGTGCGGTTATATTGATGCTCTACACCTAACTTGCTGGTTCTAAAGTGATGAGTAGTTTCTATCTCAGTTGTGATGAACATAGTGTATTTACATTAGGGTTATAAAATGATATGATAAATATCATATCGAGGACTATTATGATCACCATTTCCGACTCAGCACAAGTAAAAATACTAGATATTCTAGCAGAAGAAAACAATCCTAACATAGCATTAAGAACATTTGTCCAAGGCGGCGGGTGTAGTGGCTTTAGTTATGGATTCACCTTAGATGAAGAACATAACGAAGACGACTTTGAAATCAAAATAGGTGACTTTAAGGTGCTAGTCGACGCAATGAGTATGCAGTATCTGCAAGGTGCTGTTATTGACTATAAAGAAGAACTAATGGGTGCTTCTTTTACTATTAAAAATCCACAAGCAGTAACAACATGCGGTTGTGGTTCTAGTTTCGGGGTATAACACAAATGTCAAAACAATCAATAGATATCGGCGTACAAGGGAATGACGGTACCGGTGATAGCATCCGCGAGGCATTCCGAAAAGTAAACGAAAACTTTACTGATCTTTATGCAGTATTTGGTGCAGGTGGGCAGATTAATTCTACTGACCTCGATGATATGCCATCTAGTTACACTGGTAATCAAGTCTTTATTACCAACTCAACTGGCGATGCTGTATTGGCAAAAACATTGTCAGGTGGCGCAGGTATTGATATTGACACAAGTGCGCTAGACGAAATTGTTATTAGCTCAACTAGTTCAAGTATTGACTCTGATGCTTCTCCTAGCTTGGGTGGGCCACTCAATGGTACTACATTCCCAATTGGTAATATTGCAGTGCCTAGTACTGCATCATTAGCACAATTTAATGCTGTACATTCTACAAATTATACTATCGATACATTGGTAATTAATAAAGGCTACGCTGATCGTCGGTATATTCAACAAGCCGGTGGCGGCGCTGCTGGCCAACTGCGAGTTAGAAATGAACCTGCTGACCAAACAGCCTACACAAAAACTATTTCATCATGGGCTAACGGTAATGCGGTTATTACTGCTCACGGATTTGACAGCGGCTCAGATGGTATTGCATTTAAATTTGGATCATCAGTACTACTTAACAAACCATCAAATTTAACTGTTGGTACTACATATTATCTACGCTATGTCAGTGACAGTCAACTCAGTGTGCATCCTACAATTGACGACGCTAAAAATGACACAAATAAAATCATTGTATCATATACTATCCCTGGGGGAACAACAAATACATTTGTTGATGCGTACCTTGATACTACATTAAGTGGTAACTGGATTTCAAACGAAGCATTACCTCGTATTTCAACTGTGCGTCGACAAGGCGACACAATGACCGGACCATTGGTATTATCTGATCACCCGGGTACGTTATCTGGTGCCGGCGCACCAAACGGACCTGATGATTTACAAGCTGCTACAAAATATTATGTAGACAACTCAAGTTTTGCCAGTAACATTAATTTGTTTGTTAGCACATCGGGAGACAATACTCAGGCAAATACCCCGGCTGGAAAAGAAGGTCGTGCATTTGCATATGCTTACTCTACAGTAGGCGCAGCCTGTGCTAAGGCTGTGGAATTGATTGATTTGGCCAGTACTGAACTGGGGCCATATCGTCAGAGTATCTCTTATACATTGTTAGGAGTTAAGACTGACAGTATAATTCAGTCAGTAGCAATTACTGGTGGAAATAGTACATATACTCCTATACAAGACATACTTAATGCTAATAGAGAATATATTAGAGCAGAAGTCATCGGATATCTAAATTTAACATATCCTGAGTTAGTATACAATAGAGAAACTTGTTCTCGAGATGTTGGAATTATTATTGATGCTATAGTTATTGATGCGCTAGTTGATGGTAACTACCAGAGTATTAATGCTGGTCGTGCATACTTTAAAAATGCCAGTGCAAAGGTTGCAAGTAGCATTCAACAATTAGAAACTGTAGCTGGCATTTCTTATGCAAAATATCTAGCTGGTCAAGTATTACAAGGGCTTGCACCGGTAACCTCATATCAGACTGTTTATACTCGAGTAGCCCCAATTACACCTGCTAGTAGTCCAATGCGTACATTTGTTGCTGCCAGTTTTGACATTATTACTAATATAATTACTAATGGAACTAGTGCAGCACCAAATAGAAACTACGGTACTGGATTATATTCAGTAGTGGTTAATAACGGTGGATTAGGTCATGTGGATCAAGGATCCCCTACCAATGTAGACATTACTCCGGGCAAATTAATACAGGGAGTATTAAGTAGAGCAGTTGCTCGTATTGTTTCATATACATCAGGTAGCAGCACTGACACAATCTCTGCTAGTTTACTAACTCCATACGGATTTCAAGAAAATGAAAAGATTGAATTTGCAGATGCAAATAAAGACTTGCAGATTACTATCCGAGTTGAAAGTGGTATTTACTACGAAGATTATCCTATTAAGGTTCCTGCTAACGTGGCCGTCAAAGGCGATGAATTCCGTCGTACTATACTGCGACCAAAAGATCGTGCTAGTCAAAGCCCATGGATTGAAACGTATTTCTACAGAGATGTAGAATTTGACGGATTATCATTAGCTCCCACGTATAATCCCAACGCTGTTACGTTACTCAATGCTAATAAAAGTTATCTTAGAAGAGAAATTATAAAATGGATAGATGCTAACATATTAGCAAACAATGTTCCATTTGTTGCATTTACCTATGATCCAACTAAAGTTAGTCAAAACATTGTCAATATTATTGAGGCAATTACTGCTGATATAAAATTTAGTGGCAATGGTGAATCGTATGACACGGCTGCACTATTCTACAACGGTGCCACACCTAAGATACCTGGGCAAACTGCACAATATGCTGCTGCTGTGGCACAACTACGTGTGATTATTAATTCGTTTATTTTAACCAATACACCATATACATCTTTACAAACAGTAGAAGCACAGACAATTAATGCTAGTAACGGCGAAGCTGCTGCAATTACTCAGTCTGGTGTTTTATTAACTCTTATACAAAATGTTATTGCCACAGGGTTATCAGCACTACCGGCAGTGTTTAATAGTCCAGCGTACGGAAAGCATTATTTGGTAGACTCCACTCGAGCTATGAATGTTGGTCCAAGTTATTCTAACCCAGGTTCATACACAAATGCTGCTAAACTTTTAGAAATTAATAGAGCATTTATTCAAGCTGAAGTAATTGCATATATTGATGCAACATATCCATTATTAAGTTATGACTCAGATAGATGCCGTCGTGACACAGGATTAATCGTTAATGCTATTGTAGAAGATCTAAGAGCAGGTGGTAGAGCAGGTGTAATCGATGCTGCCGCAAGATACTATGGTGGAGTAATTCCCGGCTCTCAAGAAACTGAAACAATTGCAGGTATTAACTATATCAATACTCTAGCTCAAAAAATTATTGATAATGTTTTACTCACAGGCGCTCCTACGCCTACTGTGCCTCCGAAGCGCGGCACTGTTACGCAAATTAGAGATACAAGTATTGTAAAAGAAACGGCCAGTGTAGCCGTGATTGCCAGCTTAGTAGGCACTGTTGTATTTGCATTTAATCCTGCATACAACCCTCCAAAAAACAATAAAGAACTAGATGTATTCTTGTTTAATGATGCAGTTAAATTACATAATATTACTGGCCAAGGCCATGGCGGCTTTATGTGTGTTCTTGATCCTGCCGGCATTGTGGGGTCAAAGAGTCCCTATGTGCAAAGTTGTGGTTGTTTCTCTAGAAGTATAAACCAACAAACATTTGCAGGCGGCATGTTCATTGACGGATTTAGTGGTAGACTACATGCTGTAATTACAAATGTTAATAGTACAACACAGTTAACCTTGTCGGGATTAACACAGCGTGAGCCAGCGGCTCCTACTAGTTTCTACTATAATGGTTTTAGATATCAAGTAGATAACATAGTATCTTGGAATCCAAGTACAGGTGTTACTGTAATTAATTTAAATCCAACAACTCCCTGGAGTAGTGGTACACTTAATATTACATTAGAAACTCCGGGCAATCGTTCAATGTTAGCCAATGACTTTACACAGGTTAACGACTTAGGCTACGGCATTGTTGCACACAATGCAGGACTAACCGAACAAGTTTCAACGTTTACCTACTATTGCTGGACAGCATATTTGGCCAGTTACGGCGGTCAAATTCGTTCAGTAGCTGGATCAAATGCTCACGGGCAATATGGTTTAAAATCAGTTGGAGCTGATCCTACTGAAGTACCTGATCAAGTTACTCTAGCCGATAACATGACACAGGTTGCTAAGGTTTATCGTTACGGAAACTATAGCGATAATAACCAAAAAACAGATACTACATTTTTTCTAAAGCGTTATAGCTATATTCCATCGAGTGTTAGTGAAGTTGAGATTGATCATTTGAATGGTACAATTTCTCGTTATGAACTACGCAGTGTTGCCAAGACCGGTATTACTGAAAGTACTTATAGTTATAGAATAACTGCTGCTACTAAAGCCAGCACATGTGTAATTACTGTAGGTGCAAGTACATTACCTCTTACTATTACTGGAATATCTAAAGCAGAACCTGGAGTAGTTTCAGTAGGCGGCAGTCACGGATTGTCCGATGGTGACTTTATAACAATTACCGGTGTAGTTGGGATGATTCAAATTAATAACGGAAGTTATTTTATTAAATCAACAGGCGCAGGAACATTTGAATTATATACCGACAGTGCGTTGGTTGTTAAGTTAGACACCAGTGCATTCACAGCATGGAGTTCAGGCGGATCTATTGAGTCGCCTATTAAATTCTATTCAGGGGATAGAGTTAAAATTTCCGGTGTTGTGGGCATGACTGAATTAAATGGCAACAAATATTATGTTAAGCCATTAACATACCGCACGTTTGAATTGTATAGCAACTCTATATTGACTATTCCTGTTGCCTCAACAGGTTATACTACGTACACCTCCGGGGGTGTTGTAGATGAGAATTTTACCTACGCTATATCAGCTGTTACTAATGCTAACCCAGCTCGTATAACATTTACAGAACCACATCATTATAATGATGGTGATCTAGTAAAAATAGAAAATGCCCTGGGGATGACGAGAATCAATGGAACATATTACGCAAAAGTATACAATGCTACTACTGTAGAATTATATGGCGAGTCAACCCTAGTTACTAGTACCAATACAATAAATGTTACGTTATACCCAGCATATACTGGAAGTGGTACACTATCTGGTGGAAAGGAAGTGTTGTCAGTAACACTGGCAACTAATTCTAGTGACAACAGAGAAGCAACAGGGTTATTTACTCAGTTAAGCGACCATATGAATGTGTCGATTAGGGAATTACAAAATTTTAGATTTAATGACATTGACAACGTTAATCCTACTCGTCCAAGTACCGCGTTAGAATTTGATGCTACGTTACCTGATGTATACCGAATTACGTCGTACGGTCAGGCACTTCCTGACGGTTCAGCATTGCCTGCGAATAGTGCAATGCTGACATCTGATACTAGTTTCTCATATATTAAACCAGCAACCATTACTACACAAATTACCACTACTGATCCTGTCAATGGCAGTAAGAAAATGGGGTCGCAAGTTGGAGATATTAGAATTGCTATCTATTCATTCGACGGTGACAGTAATATTGAAAAAAGAGATTTGTTAAATTCGGGAACATTACAATTTGCATGGAGTGGTAAAGTACATAGTATTTTAAGCTACACCGAAGCAGCTGGATTAGTTCCAGCGTACATTACAATTGGCGATGTTTCCAATAATAATAACTACAATGGATCAGCAGTGGGATTGGCCACTGCATTAAGTACTACTAGTTCAACTACATTTAGAGGCGGCCTACCAGCAGGATCAACAGGCGCTATTACTGTTAAGATTTCAACATGTCGTGTAACAGGTCATGACTTCTTAGACATTGGTACAGGAGGATATAACACTACTAACTATCCAACAACCATTTTTGGCAATGCAGCACAGGCAGCTACTCAATCAAGTGAAGTTATTGAAGAAGAAAAGGGTCGAGTATTCTATGTAAGCACTGACCAGAACGGTATCTTCCGTGTAGGACGTTTCTTTACAGTTGATCAAGGTACTGGTACTGTGACATTCTCAGCAAGTATTGCATTGAGTAACTTGGACGGACTAGGATTCAAGGCAGGTGTTACAGTTAGCGAGTTCAGTACCGACAGTACATTTACTAACAATGCTAGTGATGCTGTGCCTGTACAGGCAGCTATTCGCGGCTATATTGATAGACGACTGGGCATTGATCATGGTGGCAATCCTGTTCCTTCCGGTAATAAAATTGGACCTGGTTACTTGCCAGTAGACGGCTCAGTAGAAATGACGGCTCCGTTGAACTTAGCCGGTAACCGTATTTTAAACATAGGTTCTCCTAGTGCCGCAGACGATGCAGCAAATAAGGCTTATGTTGATGATTCATTAGCATTGACCAATCAACTGAGTGAACTAGGTGATGTTACCATTGCTACTCCCGCAACAAGTCAAACATTAGTATATGATGGTGTTGCTGGTAAATGGAAAAACAAAGCACTTGCCGGTGATGTTGCGTTGAGTTTAGATACCGGTACAGGAATATTGACGGCGGCAATTCAGGCAACAGTTATTGTTAATAGTCAGGTGTCGACTACTGCTGCCATTGCGCAGAGCAAGTTGGCAATGAATGCTGCAACCACTAGAGCAAATGCTACTGGTATCACACAAGCAGATTTGGGCTTGGCCAGTTTTAATAGCAGTGCATTTGATATTACTGGCGGATGGATTAGTCTCAAAGATGGTGGCGCTGCATTAGGTAAAATTGCAACAATTAGTGATGCTAGAATTTTAGGTAACTTCTCGGGAGCGGCCGCTAGTCCAATCGAACTAACTGCTTCAACTGTTGGTACAAAATCACTTGAAGCATTGTTTACCACTAATGGTGCGTTAACAAGAACAGCAAGTGAAACATTTGCAGTGGTTACTATTAGTACATCAGGTGCTGCAAACAGTCTTGTTAAAACTGACGCTAATGGTATAATTGACGTTAAGGGTGTTAAGATTAACAGTAGTACTGTTAACATTCTAGATGTAACCAGCACTACTGTTGCGGTTAACACTCCAGGTAGTGTGTCAGTTATAGCAGCGTCAGGTACTACTGAAGCAAACACTAACGTGGTATTAACGGGACAGTTCACACTGGGTGCAAGCAGTACATTTGTTGCATCAAGTGCAACCACTGCCGGCACTGCAACTAATGCAAATAATTTAAACGTAGGTGGATTGTATAGAGCTGCATCCACTGCTGCCACTGCAAATACTATTGCAGTACGTGATGCCAGCGCAGACATTTATGCAAATGTATTTCAAGGTGTTGCATCAAGTGCTAGATATGCTGACTTGGCAGAGTACTACACTACCGATCAAGAATATGCTCCGGGTACTGTGTTGGTATTTGGTGGTACAGCTGAAACTACAACTACTAATATTTTTAGTGACGCTAGACTAGCTGGTGTAGTATCAACTGCTCCGGGCTACATCATGAATAGTGAACTGGTTGGTACTAGAGCATGTGTTGCTCTACAAGGTCGTGTGCCATGTAAGGTAGTTGGGCAGGTCAAGAAAGGCGACATGCTGACCACTGCGGGTATTCCGGGACACGCTGCCAAGGCAATGGATCCTCGAGTAGGTACTATCATTGGCAAGGCACTGGAAGACAAAGACTATTCCGAAGCAGGTGTAATTGAAGTTGCCGTGGGCAGAGTTTAAATATAATTGGAGCGAGTGAATGACACAACAAATAATTAATCTTGGCGTTGCTGACAAAGGCAATGGCGATGTATTACGCACAGCGTTTACCAAAGTAAATGACAACTTTGCCGAACTGTATAATTCTGTATCGGCAGTGGTAGTGGTTGGAGCCACTGCACCCACTGCTCCGAGTGTGGGTGACCTATGGTGGAATTCAGTCAGTGGCAGAATGTATGTGTACTTTGGAACTAGTTGGGTTGATGCTAGTCCAGTAGACGGTGCTGGTATTAGTTCAACTAACCAACTGGTCAACGGTGCTTTCACAGCAAGCCTTGGTACTGATGGTGAACTATCACTGCCAACAAACGCATATACTGAAGCAGTTATCAAAGAACTTGATGCCACAGCACTGGTATTGTTTGCTCAAAAGGCTGGTGCAAATATTAAATTATTAGCAGGAGCAACTTCTGCGGCAGGTGCTAAACAGTGGTTGTTTAATGGCTCTACTGGTTCATTAACATTGCCCACTGGCGGCACAGTTTCATACACGCCAACTACTGCAACTGATTGGAACGGCACAGCACCAACTACAATGCAGGCGGCAATAGATAGATTAGCGGCTGCGTTTAAAATATTAAACAGCGGCACTGGAGCATAATATGAACTCAGCAGAACAGTTAAATATAGAATACGGAGCAATTTAAATGACAGTACTAACATTCCCAACGAATCCAACCTTGGGGCAACGATATTATGCGCCTAACCAAATACAATATGTATTTGACGGTGTAAAATGGATTGTAGAAACAGTAGCATCAACTTCAGAAGCAGTGACTAATTCAGTGCAGGATCGTGTTGCTCCCATGTTTGTTAATGGACCCAACACAGGTATTGCATTTACTTACAATGCCGGCACAAATGTTATGAGTGCGGCTGTTACCTCGGTCAATGGTGATACATTGGTCAATGGTGTACACGAACTTACATTAGAAGCCAACGGTAATCTCACTGCTCCTGCGTTTACTATTCCCAACGCTGCGGGTACTACCAGTCAAGTGTTAACGTGGCCTAGCAGTGGATCAACATTGGTTTGGGGTGCTGGCAGTATCCCAAACAAACTAGTCAACGGCGCCAACGAAGTTGTACTTGGCACAACTGGCGGGTTAACACTACCTAACGCGGCCACTATTTCCGGAGTCGATATTGGGTTTAGCTTTATTTCTACATCTAACGGACCAGGCGGTGTTACTGTACAACTAAATTCATTAACAATTGGTATTGCTAATTCAACCTGGGTAGCTGCACTGTTAGCCAATCCAACTAATCATCGTATTAGTTTTAATGGCGGTCCTAGTGCAGTTGCCATTGCTGGTATAACTGGTCCTGCCTCAGGTACTAACGTCTACACATTAACAGGTACTTGGGCGGCCAATGCTACCGGATTTCCAATAACTATTGCCAGCAACAACTACATTGCCAATGGCATAACAAAAATTACTTCAGCCAACGGAGCACAAGTTAGCACAACTGGAGGCAATTGGGACTTTGGTACAGACGGCAAGTTAACATTGCCCGGCGGCGCTGGATTACAATCAGTGGGAGTGACTGGAGCAAGTGGTCGACAGAGTTTGGCCAGTACTAGAACAGATGGTAGTTTATTCCTCACTGCCAACAGCGCCACAGCAGGCGAAGTATTTTTAATGGGGCAAAACTCTTACATTATATCGGGTTCGGATATATCCAATGGCGCAACTTATAAGACATGGACTTTTGGCCAAGCTGGTAATATAACATTGCCAGCTGGTGGAGATATTGTAGACAGTACTGGCGCCAGCGTGTTAGGTGGTGGTGGTGCCGCTGACCGATTAGTCAACGGAGCCAACGAGGTCGTACTTGGAGCAACTGGTGCTGTAACATTCCCCAGCAATACGTTAAAGACTGTCAACGGCGCTGATGCTGTTGGCAGTAGTGTAGGCACAGCTGGAGCTCCATTAACAATCACTGCCGGCACAGGCGGTAGTGCTATTACTAATTGGAATGGTGGCGATGGTGGCGACCTAACAATCACTGCGGGCAATGCTGGATCCGATATAGGCAGTACTACTTGGGGAGCACTAGGCGGAGACCTTGTGTTAAAAGCTGGAAACTCTTCAAGGCCATATGCCGGCGGCAATGTTGAAATACATAGCGGTAATGCTGTAAATGCGCCTGGCCTAATATCTTTAAACACTGGCACAAATCAATGGAAGTTTGATGCAACTGGTAGATTAGTTAACGTCAACGGGTTGACATTAACAGCTGGCGGAAATTTTAACATTTGTACCATTGCTACCGCAGGCAGTGGATACACTGGAGACGATCCACTCCCAGCCACAACGACAGGCGGCACTGGCACTGGAATGACCGTGGCGTTTGGATATGGCCTAAGTGGCCAATTGGCCAACGTTTCGGTAGTCACTCCTGGCACAGGCTACACCAACGGTGACGTTATAAGTGTGGGCGGCGGAACTGGCACATTTGTATTGACTCGATACAATGCTCTAGCCAATCAAGCCAACGGCAATTTTGTCGAGTCTAACTGGATCTTTGGCACAGCAGGTACATTAACATTGCCCTCAGGTGGCAACATTTCAGAAGGTGGTGGACTTACTGGTGCTATTAAACTTACACCCGCAGGTGGTGCCAATGCTAACCAAGCATTGTTAATTTATCCCACAGCCGGTGGCGAAGGTGATCACATACACTTGACCGCGGGAGGTGGCACCACTGACCTATATCTAGGCAGTGACAGTCAGTTTGTCATGATTGAGAATAGTGGTAATGTAGTAATCCGGTCCTTGAATACAGTGCCTACCGAATATTCAGGCTTCCAGAGTCAAGCCGGCAACTGGGCCGTTGTTCCTCTCAGCAACTTGGCCACAACTGGCGGCACAGGCAGCGGATTAACTGTGACAGTGACTCAGGTTGCGGGCACTGCTACCAACATTACCATTGTCAATGCTGGCAGCGGATATACCGCCGGCGACGACATAACAGTGACTAGTGGCGGTGCCACTGCCACAGTTGGTATAGTTGTCCCGCAATCACAGTGGATCTTTGACACAGATGGTGATCTCTACCTTACGCCAGGCAAGACTATCCGTGACGCAATGACCGGCGATGATCTTTTAGCAGGTGGAGGTTCAGTAACACTAACAAACGGTGCAGTGATAAAAGATACCGCGGGCGAAGCAGTGGCATTTGGTCAAGGTGCTGGAACAACCTCACAAGGCAATGCGGCAGTGGCCGTTGGCGCCAGTGCTGGCTCAACTACACAAGGTGTTTCAGCAGTGGCAATTGGTAACCTAGCTGGTGCAACCACTCAAGGCCAACAAGCAGTGGCCGTTGGTGTCAGTGCTGGCGGAATCACACAAGGTAGTGGTGCAGTGGCCATTGGTAACGGTGCTGGTTATAATACACAAGGTGTTTCAGCAGTGGCAATTGGCGTCGATGCTGGCCTAACCTCACAAGGCATTTCCTCAGTGGCCATTGGTGATGAATCTGGCAAAACCTCACAAGGCAATCAAGCAGTGGCCGTTGGCTACTTAGCCGGACGAACCTCACAAGGTACTTTTAGTGTAGCAATTGGTCTAATTGCTGGTGTTACCTCACAAGGTGAGTCCTCTGTGGCCATTGGTCCAACGGCTGGTTATACTGGTCAAGGCTCTTCAGCAGTGGCCATTGGCCGCGACGCTGGTGTTACCAACCAAGGTGTCAATGCAGTGGCCATTGGTGGCTATGCTGGATTGACCAATCAGGCCGCCAACACGATCATATTAAATGCCAGCGGTAGTGCAGTCAATGGTGTTGCGGCTCAAACAAATAGTTTTTATGTGGCACCGATCCGTAATGACGCTACCCCAAGCAATGTGGTATATTATAATACCAGTACCAAAGAAGTTACCTACGGTGTGTTACCCACTGCCACTACCAGTGTGCTGGGTGGTGTTAAGATTGACGGCACATCTATTCAAATCAACAACGGCGTTATCAGTCTCAACGCAGGATTATCTGGCAGTGTCACATTCAAAGGTGGTTGGAACGCTAGTACTAACACACCTACATTGG
>Ga0208133_1000101_pt1 | contig 32225 bp, 23 predicted proteins | sample ColrivemetaGS535_FD_187595 | JGI IMG/M metagenome (GOLD analysis project Ga0208133, IMG submission 187595) | Estuarine microbial communities from the Columbia River estuary, USA - metaG S.535 (SPAdes) (version 2) | ecosystem: Environmental > Aquatic > Marine > Intertidal zone > Estuary | place... | reverse complement strand
CACAGTAAGTCTACCATTTTGATACATCTCATACAATTTTTCTTTTACCATATTTTCTTTTTTCTTTTTTTCTTTACGTTCTTGTTGTTTTTCTTGTCTAGTCATTTCTTGTTTATTAGGATCTTGTATATATATAATACTGTCTTTTAGTTGAACACTCCAAGTTACATTTTGTGTAGGATTTATTAAAGTTATATATTCTGGATAACCTGATTTTAATAGTAATCCACCAACTCTAAATAATCGTTTTTCAACATTATAATATCTTATCCAAGTTTTAAATATAGGCAGATCATTAAGTATGCTTTTTTCCTGCATAGTTTTTAATGGAATACAATTTTGTAAACGTCGTAGTATTTCTTCCTTTGTAAAATTATCTTGGATACTACCCCGTGGTGGTTTTATATATTGTGGACGTGGTACTGTTATATATTTTTTATCACCTGTTTGAGTAGATGTATCTTCTGTTTCTGAATAATAATCATCATCGTCAGAATCATATGTTGTTGTTGTCATATCTGTTGCTGCAGTTGTTGTCATATCTGTTGCGGTTGTTGTCTCAGTATTTTGCTTTTCTACAACTAAAAGTTTACCCCTCATTACATTTATCTTAGAAATAAAAAAGTTCAATTTTATTTTATTATATATATTATAAATTAAGATGTTTTATTACATTTACAGTATGATTTATGATTTAGCTTCAACATTTTTATATGATAAAACTAGTGTTGATGAAATCATACCTGGAATTTGGTTAGGAAATCACAAAGCAGCTATAGACATTGATTTTTTAAAAAATAATAATATAAATTTTATATTAAATTGTACTCCAAATATGCCATTGTATAATCAAATTTATACACAATCCGAGTTAGATAATATAGAAACATATAGAATTCCAGTAAATGATAGTTTACTAGAACGTGATTTTATATTAATGGAAAAATATTTTAAGATTATAATTCCACTTTTAGTTAAAAAATACACATTACAAAAACAAAGAATTCTAATTCATTGTCACGCTGGAAAACAAAGAAGTGCTATTATAGTTGCAGGCCTATTAAAAGTACTTTTAGATCACGATTATATTACAATTGATTCAATTCCTAAAACTCAAAGTCAAATCAAACAATTAGACTATATTTATAATTTTTTATTATCAAAAAGAAGTCAAGTTTTTACATATGGTTTACGTATTAACTTTGAACAAACATATAGACGTTTTTTTAGAATTAATAAGTAATAATTAAATAAATAAAAATTATATTATAGTATAATATAATTATATGTCTGATCAAAAGTTAATAGAAAATTACGGGTACGTTCCATTTTACGCATTCCAATGGTTTATATTAGGTTTGCAGATATATATGATTTATAATTACAAATATGTGAATGATTTACTTGACCAATACTTTGACCCACAGGATTCAAACAAACAACAATTGAAAAAATTTATATTAACAATACCCTTCTTATTAATGGTATATTATGATGTTAGATATAGTAGTTTTTCCTTTAAAAATATGGGAGTTGATCCTACTTATAATGATACTATTAAACAACTATTAAACATATTAGGTTCGTATGCTATTATTCATATTTTCGCACAAGATACTGGTTTAAAAACGGCAATTTTACAAACAAATTTTGTACAATCGCAAAGTCTATTTGTAATTATGAGTATTGGTATGGCTTACAGTATAACACAAAATAGATCACAATCAATTTTGGCTCTTATATTATTTTATCACTTGAAATATGTAGTCAGTCAAAATGTCGTAGAATAAATCTTTTATTTCTATTATTTTTATTCTTTATTATAAATAATGGAAAAGGTAGAAGCACGATTAAAACGATTCAAAGATTGGTTATATTTCTACAAACATTTATCTTTATTAAAAGACAAATCTGGAAAGCGTATATATAATACAACACAGTCTTTGTTTTCAAAACGTATTTTATCATCAGGTATAGAAGGAATAGTTTATAAAACTACATTTACAAATAAAACAAGATATAAATACAAGCAGATTAGATCACGTGTGGGAGTATTTATAACAAAGGCATTATATTTAAAACGTATAGCAGATAAAAAAAGAATAAGTAATCAAATGATTGGAGCTGACAGTTCTAGTGTGCAAAAATTGTTTTATAGCAAAAATGCATTCGATAAACCAAGTTTAATAGAAGTTATATCATTAACCTTGACAAATCAACTTGTTTTTCAAAAGATATGCCCTCATTTTAATATCAACTATGATTGGAATTATGAACGAAGTACTATAAGATTATACAATGAATATGCTACACATGGCGATTTTACAAATTGGATAAAGGGTAATCATTCTCAGAAAGTTTGGTTAAACGCATTGTTTCAAATTATGGTTGGAATACTCGCAATACAACGGTATTTTAATATGATACATACAGATTTACATATAGGAAACATATTAGTACATCATGTAAAGCCAGGAGGATATTGGACATATATAATAGATAAAAAAAAGTACCATGTTCCAAATTTAGGATGGGTATTTTTATTATCAGATTTTGGATTCTCTTGGATACCTAATAAAATATCAGTTACATGGCATTATACAGATAGACTAAAATATATAACAAAGTCTGGTAAGAACTTGTATGATTTTATCACACTTTTTAAATCATTACAAAATAACAAAGACGTACCTGACACAATTAAAACTATAATGAAATCGATGTTTACGACTAGTGATTTTATAGTTTTTAAAAAGAAATACTATAAAAATTTATACAATACATATAAAAATAATAAACGTTACAAAAAAACTAGACCAGTTTATAAAATGATAATAAAACAATACCGCAAATTATATTCAAACAAACCCCATAAATTATCTAAAAAAATAATACAAAACTTTTATAACAAACCTGGATATACTAAACCAAAAGGAGAAAAATGTATTGAAACTTATTCTTTAGATAAGAAATTTCTTAAATCTAAATTACCTCAAATTTTTCGTCAACTTGTAAATAAATAATAATTAAATGCACATACAACACTTATTTAAAATCCCATTTTTCACATTCTGTACATTCCGTATCTATTATACATTCTGGAAAATCATTCTCCCATTGTGGAATCACATTTTTTATTATATACTCAATCCTATGATTGAATACTGATTCTGTATAACCTAATTTTTTCTTTGCATCATATAAACATGTAAATCCACTATGACATTTTGTATTTATATTATATCCAACCATAGAACAAGTCGATCCACATGTACCTATAAACAATGGATCTCCATTGTGTCCAAAATGATATATTTTATTAGAACCTTTATCATTTAACCCAGATCTTTTTATATAATGAATATCTCCAGGAGTTTCAAATGTAACAGCTGGTTTGTCATATATTATAGAGGCAATACTTGCTAACATACCACCTAAAGAATGCCCAGTAAAATATACATCTACTTTATCAAAATCATAATCAATTTTCGTATTGTCAATAATTTTTCTTACCATATTAATATAATTTCTATCATACTCTACACTACTACCGTAACATTTACCACAACATTCTGAATTTTCTAATCCTTCACAACCATCACAAACTTTGAATAAACTACTTTGTTTGTAAAAACAACACGAAAAAAATAAATTGTCATTGTATTTATCATTTCCAGAAGTTGAAAGTGTACAAGTTTCATGTTCATTTTGCAAAACACTATTTTGATCTGGAATTAATGTATTTTGTGTATGTAAACTAGTCCAATATACACTAGTTCCCTTAAATGATATAACAATCTTATCCTTTTCATTATTTGTAAATAAATATGCTTTTACAGTATCGTTTTCAATTGTTCGATTTTCAACTATATCTAATGTTGTATTTAACCAATGATTACTTTCAATACTATAATATACGTTATTTGACATTTTTGCAAGTTCATATACCGTTTCATATTTTAAAATATTAGCAAATACTAATTCAAATATCAAGATATTCCAAAACATTTACTAATTAACACTAAAATTATGTTAATTAATAAACTTAATCGTTTTATATTACATTTTATTATTACATTTTATTATTACATTTTATTATTACATTTTATTATTACATTATTACATAAATCTACGTTTAAAAATATCAAATAACGTTTCATCAGGAATAATTAAAGTTTCTGTAGGATAAGATGTTTCCATTACTGTAGTTGTCGCTTCAGTGATTACAACTTCAGGTGTAGTTGTCGCTTCTTCTGGACAAGGTGTTGTCTCTGTAGGTTCAGGAATCACTATATCACGAGTTCCTTCAGGTACAGGAGCAGGAGCAGTTTCTGTAGGTTCAGGAATCACAATATCACGAGTTTCTTCAGGTGCAGGAGTCACTTCTTCTGGACAAGGAGCAGTTTCTGTTGGTTCAGGAATCACAATATCACGAGTTTCTTCAGGTGCAGGAGTCACTTCTTCTGGACAAGGAGCAGTTTCTGTTGGTTCAGGAATCACAATATCACGAGTTTCTTCAGGTGTAGGTTCAGGAATCACAATATCACGAGTTTCTTCAGGTACAGGAGTCACTTCTTCTGGACAAGGAGCAGTTTCTGTTGGTTCAGGAATCACAATATCACGGTTTCTTACAGATGTACAAGCAGCAGTTTCTGTAACTGTAAAGAATATTTGTTCAGTAATTGTATCAGTAATTGTAGCTGTATCAGTAATTGTAGCTGTATCAGTAATTGTAATTGTATCAGTAATTGTAGCTGTATCAGTAATTGTAGCTGTATCAGTAATTGTAGCTGTATCAGTAATTGTAGCTGTATCAGTAATTGTAGCTGTATCAGTAATTGTAGAGTAATGAGTATTCCATTTTGTTCTGTAACAATTTCTACTTTTTACAGTAGAAGTAACAGTAGATGTACAAATATCAGTTATAGTAATGTCTCTGTTAATTCTACTTGTTGGAATAATTGGTACAGTTGTTGTAGTATATTTACGCTTTAAATCGCATATAGTATGATTTTTTTCATCACACGCAATTACACTTGAGACTAAAGCAAATATTAAAATCGATGATATTTTAAACATTTTACAAGTTTATTATATAAAACTAAGTTATCTTTAAATTAAATATAATTTAGTTTTTTATTGAAAATTATTTTTTTGAAAATTGTTTATAAAATCTATATTATGTAAATTTTCGTTATTATGTTTAATTAAGAATGGTTCGTCTTTATTTATAACATCATTTTCCAACATATTATAAAATTCAAAGCGATTTCCACCAATGTAACATATTCTCCATCCATCTGATGCAGCACTCATTATAAATAAGTATTTTACCAAAAAGTTAATTATAAATTTATTACAAATCATTTATTATTATTACGCATTTAAAATAAATAAACTATATAGCCGTAAACGCATATTAGTCCATTTAAAAACAAAAATATTTATCATTGATATTGTGATATGAGAAAGAAAAAGGAAATCCCGGGTGTACCAACGTATTCTAAAAAATTTGGGAATGCAAATACTAAACACAAGTCAAAAAGTCAACATTCAATAATGCATAAACACGAAATTAAATTAAAAGAATTTAATAACAAAATTGAAAGATTACGCATTCTTGATAATAAAATAAAAACACTTGAAAATACGTTAAAACGTCAGAATGATGAATTTTTAAGAAAACGATTAAACAGAGAAAATATTAATCCAATAATTGATTCAATAAGAATAAATAAAATAGATCTTGAAGCATTACAAAAAGATAGACAAAGAGTTGAATCTGGTCAAGATCAAATAGATTATTTATTAGATTCATCGTATATTGTACTTGAATATATGACATTAGATGAAAGGGAACTATCACTATTATCTATAAACGAAATGTCTGAACAAAACAATGATGAATTACAGGAACTGTATTTGAAAAAAAGTACACTAGTAGAGGAATACCTTACGAAATTTGAGCCAAATTATTATAATCATAAACATGAGTTTGATAGAAATCAAGTTCAATGTTCTAAATGCGATGTAAATTTTACAATTGATAAAAGTTTTCTTGTTTGTCCAAATTGTGGTATTTGTTTACAAACAGTTGAACAGGCTACAGATTTATCATACAAAGAACTTCAAGACTTTGATTATAGACCTCAATTCACATACGACAAAATGACTCATTTAGATGATTGGTTAAGACGATTCCAAGCTAAAGAAAATCGTAGTATACCACAAGAAATTTTGGATAAGGTATTATTAGAAGCTAATAAGGAACGTATTCAGGATTTGAATACATTAACTGAAGATAAAATAAAAAGATATCTGAAAAAATTAAACTTGAATGAATTTTATGATAATGTGATTGGTATAATAAATAGAATTAATGGTAGACCACCATTTACGTTAACATCTGAAATAGAAGATAAGATAAAAACAATGTTTCAACAGATTCAAGATCCATATGAAAAGTTTAAACCAACGGGAAGGAAAAATTTTCTTAGTTATAGTTATACACTTCATAAATTTTTCCAAATACTTGGATTGCACGAATTTGCAAAATATTTTCCTCTTTTGAAAAGTGTAGAAAAATTACGTCAACAAGATGACATCTTTAAAAAAATCGTTATTTTCATGTCAGACAAGGACCAATCTACAAAATGGGTGTTTTATCCAAGTGTTTAAATATACAACGGTACATTCACACATTCACATCCTTTTATCATTCTTTTATCATTCTTTCTCACTGATATATTTATATATTTATTATATATAAATTTTTACTAGAAGATAAAAGATAAAAGATATGGTATGTTTAATTTTTCTTTTTTAACTTTTTTATAATTTTATTAAATGGATTTTTACTTAGTTTACTTAGTTTACTCATTTTACTAGAAACACTTTCAGATATACTTATTGTACTATCAGATATACTTTTGGTATCATCTTTATATAAATCAAGGATATTAAGTTCATCTGTTTCATCTATTTGATACAATACATTGTTTACTATATCGTTCACTGCATCTTTTACTACATCATTTACTGCATCGTTCACTGTATCGTTCACCACTGTTTGAATTTTACTAACTGATTCATTTTGAGTTATTACAGGTATATTTGACAATACATTCTGAACATTTTCAAGAGGTTCAATTAAATTTTGATATAAAACTTGACTGATTGTATTTTGTTCTACAATTTCTACAGGTTCTTCTACAATTTCTACAGGTTCCTCTACAATTTCTATAGGTTCTTCTACAATTTCTATAGGTTCTTCTACAATTTCTATAGGTTCTTCTACAATTTGCACGGGTTCTTCTACGATTTGTATTGGTTGTTGTGTAATTTTTATAGGTTCTTCTACAATTTGCATGGGTTGTTGTGTAATTTTTATAGGTTCTTCTACAATTTGCACGGGTTGTTGTGTAATTTTTATAGGTTCTTCTACAATTTTTATGGGTTGTTGTGTAATTTCTATAGGTTCTTCTACAATTTTTACGGGTTGTTGTGTAATTTTTATAGGTTCTTCTACAATTTCTATAGGTTCTTCTACAATTTTTATAGGTTTTTGTGTTATCACGAATGTTGTGGCATTGTTGTCTTCCATTTGATCATTACTACTTTTACTTTCATCTTTTTCTTCGTTTAACTCTAGACGATCTAACAATACGTCGGATTGAAAACTTGAATTATTTGGAGTGGTAATTGCCTGAATTTTATTCTGTTCTTTATCTTGGGTCTTGTTCTTTTTATTTTTATTTTGGTCTTTTTGTTTTTCATTGATAGATCGTCCTAATTCCTAATGATGGTGTCTGCGGTGATGATGGTTATTTTTTAATTCAAAGTACAAACTCTTATGTTCTGCTGCTCGTAAAACATCACGTAGACGATCAGACTCTTGAGAACGAAGTACTTCCTTAATACTAGATTCTGAATCAGAAATCTTGTCCTTTAGACTACTATATTCGAATGCCATTTGCTTAGAAAGATCAGCCTTGTTTTTAAGACCTTCTATTTGTACAGCCGCTGTGTTATCAGCTGCTTGTTTAGCAAGAATTGCATATTGATTTGTACTAGACAAAATTGTGTCAGATTTTGCTTGGTAAATATCTTTAGTAACATTTCCAAAGTTTGACCAACTTTGATCACCTTGAGTTTTAAGATATCCTATAAGCTCATTTGTCATTTTTTGACCTTCTAATCCATTAGCATATATATCTTGTTGTATAGTAGTAAATTGTTCAGACATTCTACTACGTACATCTTGAGCAGTACGATAGATGTTTTGGTCAGTTTGTCCAGCGATTCTGTATGCTGTGGAATCTAATGCTCCACCAATACGTTCAGTAGCTGCCAGGTTATCTTTAGCCCCAGTTAAAATACTTTCTTTTAAATTTGAAGCTTTATCTGAAACACTTTCTATAATAGATTGGAAACCTTTATTTGTTCTGCTCTCGTTAGCATATTGTGAGCGTTCTTGTGTGTCAAGAATATTTTGTGTTTGTAGGTGTTGAGATTTTAATCCCTCAACATTTTGTTGATTTTGTGTGTTGAATAAATCCTTATCAAGATTTGTTATCTTGTCGGATAAAAATTGCATTTGATCGTAACTTGCTTTTAATTGCGAAGGGTCCATTTTATAACTTATTGTTATACTATTTCCAGAGAAAAAAAAATTATGGAAATTTCGCATAAAATGAACAATAAATACATTTTAACTTTTGTATATTTTATGCGTTTACTATTTAAAAACAAAAATCCCTATAACTTCTACATTTTATACAAAATACTAACAATGTGTAAAATGTTTATAGTGAAACGATAAATATGCGTACTAATATGTATTTTTTTTTATTTGTTTATATTAAGTATTATAACAATGGATAATGAAAATTACATTTCCCCTAACAAGATTACAAAACAATATGACATTACTTCTGGTACTTTAAGAAGATGGGCAGAAGCTGGTAAGATTAGATGTTTACGACCAAATGGTGGTAAACGAATTTACAACATTGAAGATATTAAAAAGATTTTTAATAATAATAATAATAAACCTACCCCAGATCATCAAAAAACGGAAAATACTAAAGAAAATGCAAAAGGTGATCAAAATACAAATACAGTAGAACTCGACGATGATATTAAAAATGTCTTGAAAAAATTAAAACAAAATATAGAATCAGAAAAAAATATGAATTGTATAGATGATATTACAACTGAACTTAATGACATTATGATTTTAATCAATCATATTAAGAAAAATGAAAATTAATATTTTAGTAATCTGATATAATTAATATTTTAGTAATCTGATATAATTAATATTTTAGTAATCTGATATAACAGGCATTGTATCTTCTCTACACATAACACAAGTTGTTTTGCCAGATACATTATAAAATCTACACCAACATATAGAGTGAACAGCATTGTTACATTGGTATTTACAACATACCGTCATATCATTTTCATAATCAATGTAATCTAAACATATTGGGCAAGTTTCATTTCTTCCAACGTTATACTTAAGAGATTCTTCTTTTATCCAAATATCAGCAATTATATTTTTATAATTACTTATAGACCAATATACCGGATCGGTATGACCAAATTTTTTAGAACCAATCCAATATATATGTTTACAATGACGATTTCTCATTGTATAATCCATACACGAACAAGAACAATTTACACGGTATAATTCTCTCCATACTTGTACAACATACATTTTATTAGATGCCCCTAACACTTTAAAATCAACCCCGGATATTTCATCTAAATATCCATTATTATCAACATCATAAATAACAGAGGAGTCAACTAAAAGTATCATTTGTGTTAAACTACGCAATCTTCTTTTATAATCTGCATTTGTATATTGTTGTATTTCATATTGTTGTATTTCATCTATATCAGTATCATCTATTAAATGACTAAATAAATTATTACTACTATTCATAACTTCACTTATTTTTAATATTGAATCTTTTTATTTAGTTTTTTATAAAAAGATTTTTTACCATTATTCAAGGTCTCAATTTAATGTAAACTTGTCTATTTGTGATATAGCACGAGCAATGATATTATTAAGATTATCTACTTCTTCTATTGTATTTCGTATATCATCTTCCAATTTTAATTGATGTTTTATTACTTCGTTTTCAAAATATATAGAATCAAGTTTCGTATTAATAATCAAAAACCTATTACTTGATTCTTCTGTTAATTTATTTAAATACGTATTCAAATCTACTAATTTAGCTTCTACACCATTTTTATGATTTGAAAATTCATCTCTTACTTTATCAATTATAAATGTAGTACAAAATTCTGAATTATCACCAGCTTGAATATTAGATATTGAAATATTAGTAATTATAGCCTGTAAATTATCCATTATATCTATTTTATATTTTTCAAAAACTTCCTCACATATCTTCTGTGCATCTAATTGTGCACTATGATTAATTTCTTGATGACTATTTAATTTATCCGTTATACCAAGTGTTAATTGTGAAAATTTATCCTCTATGTAATCTTTCAACTCCTTATAAACAAAAACTTCTCTAGATTTACAATCACAACAACCTTCTAATAATTGCGATTGCGAATCTATTTTTGTATTAACAATATCAATTTTGTTTTCTAAATTTACCAAACGACTCATCAAGTCAACATTTGATACTTTTCGAAACATATTTAAATATACAAAAGTTATTTTATTATATAACCTAACGTAATATGGGGATAATTCATCTAAAAAATTATCATTATTTTCTGTTTTAATGTTAGTATATTTTTTTGTTTGATGATTTTTTTATGAATGTAAATTCATAAATGTTTTGCGTTAAACAAATTATAATATTTTATAATTAAATATAAATGTCAAAAGGCAAGGGAAAGGTTATAGATTATTTATTCGAAGATCCAGAAATCACTAATCAAAAATATGCACTTGTTAGTATAGTTGGACCACATATGCCACAAAAATGCGATGTATGGGGATTAAAGGTGAGAGGTACAGCTGATTCTTTGGAAAGTGCTAAGGCTTTATGTAAACGTCTATTAAGAATTGATAATAACTATGATATTTATACAGTAGATGTTGGTAAATTCTTTCCATTGACAATAGATCCATTAAAAGTCCAAAATGTAGAATATCAAAATGATCAATTGAATTCATTAATTCAAAGTTATCTTGAAAATAGAGAAAATGCAAATGATTTATGGAATCAAAGAAAAACTGAAATGATCGAAGATGCAATAAAAGAAGGTAAAAACCAAGCTGAATTTGCAAATAAACCAGAACATCCAATTTCTGTTTTACATAAAATTAAAAATTACGAAGAAAATATTGCTGATATGGAACGTTCATTAGAATCTCTTAAGGAAGAATTGGCACAAGCAAGAAACAAGTTTGATAAGTATACAGAAGAAGAAAGAGAAATTGCATTAAAAGAATTTAAAACAGCTTTAGAAGACAACATTAAACAGGTAGAAAATAAAGAAAAACCTATTACTGTTGACGATATTCGTAAAGAATTAGAATCTGAATTTAAAAATGAATTGTCAAGATCGGATGAACCACCAAATGTAGAAGGTATTATTTCTACTATTCAATCATTAGAAGAAGAGTTAAGTGAACTTGAAATATTTAAATCATCATTGTCTTCAACAGCTTCTCAAAAGGGATATGACACTATTGTAAACAAAATTAATAAATTAAAGAATGAAATAGACACACTTAAATCAAAGTTGAATAACAAAGAGTTAGTTAATAATTATATAAATGAAAATTATCCAGAATCAAAATACAACTTTGACTAAACACGTCGTATTTACTAAAAATATATTTATAATTTTTTTATAAATATATAGTAATAATTATATAGTAATAATTAACAATGGAATCATCTGACGAAAAACAAAAAAAAAACATAGTTTTAACCAATTTTATCCGAATGGTATTAAAATATGCTCTAGAAGGTTTAATTATTGCAATTGCTGCATATTATATACCTTTAATGTATAAAACATCATTAAGAACTCCAACATTTAATGAAATATTTTCTATTGGTTTAACAGCTTCTTTAACAATGGTTGTTTTAGATTTCTTTTCTAATCAAACTGCAATTGGTGCAAGATTAGGTGCTGGTTTAGGTATAGGTAACAAATTAGTGAGTTTGTAAATTAAAATCTAGTATTACATATACTACTAGAATGAACAATCATTTCTGTTCTTTTATAATATCTTAATTGATTTTGTATATTACGCCAATCACTAGCATTTATTTTATTGTAATACTTTAAATATAAAATAGATTTGATTGGCATTCTATCATATTCATCCTTTGAATAAACAACACATATCTCATTATTTTCTAAATTGAAACAAACACTTTTCATTCAAATACAAACGATATCATATTTATATATTTTTATTTTTAAATATATAGTTAATATATAGTTATAGTTATAGTTAATATATAGTTATAGTTAATATATAGTTATAGTTAATATATAGTTATAGTTAATATATAGTTATAGTTAATATATAGTTATAGTTAATATATAGTTATAGTTAATATATAGTTATAGTTAATGTAGGAAGTATTTAATTGTTAAAAGCATCATTTATTTTTATTCATTATATAATATAATGAATAGTAGCATTATATTATTAGTTGTTTTAGCTATATTCATTTTAGCTATACTTGTTTACAATTATATTTACAATTATATTTACAATTATATTTACAATTATATTTACAATTATATTTACAATAAAGAGATGATTGTAGATCGTTTTAAATATACTGATATTCCAAATTATGATATTCAAGAAATACCAAACTTTTTAACACATGAAGAATGTAATAAAATTATAGAACTATCAAATGGTAAATTATTTCCCAGTAAAATATACACGCAAAATGAAGACTTGTTATCAAATGATTCAAGAATAAGTCAACAATGCTGGTTAACAGATGATAATCGAGTTATAAAAGATATATCTGAAAGAATAAAACAATTTACTAATACAATAGGTCAACAAGAACCGCTTCAAGTTGTTAATTATCCCAAGGGTGGATTTTTCTCACCGCATTATGATGCATGTGAAGGCGATAAGGAATTTTGTTCCAGAATGAATGGTTTAGATGGTCCAAGATTGTTTACTGTTTTATTGTATTTAAATGACAATTTTGATGGTGGCGAAACAGTTTTCCCTAAAATTAATAAAAGTGTAAAACCTGAAAAAGGCAAAGCGGTTATTTTTAGAAATGTAGATAAAAACGGAGTAGTTATTACACAAGCATTACATGGAGGTGAACCTATTAAATCTGGTGAGAAATGGATTGCAAATAAATGGATTCGTATTAAATAACATCTCCCCTATTTTTCATAAATATTTTATATATATTATTTATATATAAAATGAATCTATTGAAAGATAGTTCTAAATTATCCACGTTGCCTACAGAGTTGATTTTAGAAACACTTTCACATATGAAAAGTAGTAAAATTATAGAGTATTGTACAATAAACAGACGTATTAACACAATTTGTAAAAAAAATCGTGACATAATATCAAAATATGCTTTACAAAATGACTATGGATTTACAAAATTCCCGTCAAAATATAATTATAGTAGTATAATGTCTTATATACACAAACGACTAGGTTTTGATAATAACAAACAGTTAATAAATGCTGTTATAGATAACCGTATGGATGTTTTACAATTTTTAGTAACAAATGGAGCTAATGCTTATAATGATGCAGTTAAAACTGCAGTTATTTATAATAATTACAAGATATTTTTATATTTTATAGAACAACTAGAGTTTGATATAACAAATAATGAATTTTATTTTAATAATTTGTGTGTTTTAGCTTTTACAAATCCATATATTTATGAAAATTCGGAAATAGTAGAGTATATAATAAAACATTATTATAAAAATCTTACACAAGATTTTCTTGAAACGTTGTATCAAATTCTATTAGAAGAAAATTCTGTACCGTTAGCAGATTATGTACAACTTTTAATGAATGCTCCAGATATAACTAAAGTAGAAAGTTTGTCAGAATTTTTAAACGACTATATGAATATACAACATACTAGTCAAAGTGGCGGTGGTCCTTTTGATGTTATTAGTGGTTTAGGCAGCTTGGGTAGTTTTGTAGGAAATACAGTTACAAGTATGGCAAAACAGCGAGTTGAAGATACATATAGTAATGCAAGTACAGCTTTAAACATCGCTAAAGATATTGCGAAAGATAAAGTTGAAAGCGCATATAAGAATGCAACTTTTGTACTAGAACATATGGATTGTAATAAACCAGGACTTGTTAAATGTTTATCTATTGCTGCCCCAAGTGCCGCACCAGCATTAGCCGCGTGCGCTGCAACCGGAGTTGCAACAATGGGTGCAGGTTGTGGTCCATTAATGACACAATTAGGTGTTCAAGGTACAAGATGCGCTATGCAAAATTGTAAACCAAAGTTATTTTAACACTCACTTTAAATACTCATTTTATTTATTTTTTAATAAAATGGTAATTTTTTTAATTAAATATAATCAACAAGTATATCATTTAACAACTTTTACAATTTACCTTCTAATTCGCTAATTCTAGCTTCTAATTTTTGTATAGCACCTACTAAATAAGGAATAATTCTTTCGTGTTTTATCTTCTTGTATACTTCACCTGATTCAAGATCTGAAAATTCACCCACAGCATATTCAACAACTTCTTCTACTTCTTGTGCTATAAAACCAACATCATTAGTTCCTATTTTTGACAAGTTGGCAATATTTGATTTCCATGTAAATGTTACTGGTCGGAGATTCTTTACTTTATCTAAAGCAATATCTGTAGTAATGCTTTGTATATTTTCCTTGAAACGACGATCAGAAATACTTCCAAAAGCAGTTATATCACCAGTTATAGTCAAATCACCAGATGTATTAATTGCAAAATATGCCTGAGATGCTGTATCGTCTTGAATAACAAACGAATTCGATATATCACCACGTACACCCACACGGTATTGACGAGAACCAGTTTGGAAAATTTGACCAATGTTACTATTTGGCGTAGCTGTATACAAATGTACCAAGTCACTTGGATTACTTGTACCAAAACCAACATTTCCACCAGTTGTAACTATACTACCAATAGTATTTGAATTTCCTAAAGCTATTAAACTTGTTGTGACTCTTGCAGTACCTGATGTCATAGTTGTAAACTGTGCACTAGCTGAGGTAATACCTATAGCTTTTAATGTACCTGTTGTAATCCCAGATGAATTTGCAATCAAACCACTAACATTAACAGAGAAATCATATGTAAAGACGAAGTTGTTTATGGTCATACTCATACCATCTCCTCTAAACCTTATGTATTGATTTGGGTTCAAAGTAGTTGTTTCAATTCCTGTATCTGTAACAAGTGATTCAGATGAATACACTAAAGTAGCTGGTGTCGATATTATAGTTGTACCATCCGTGTCTAATATATCTACATAAATAGTATATGTACCAAAAAACCCAGCACTTGCACCAGGTGTTTGTACTCTCCAATTAATTACAGCTGAACTGGAACCTGTATATTTGAACGCAGTTGGATTATAAAAAGAAGAGTAAGGATTGTAACCGGGAGTTGGATCAACTGGTAAAGCAGTTACGAAATACTCACTAGAGTAATAATATGGTCGACTTTCATTTGAACCATTTGGATTAAATTCGTCAGGTGGGAGTTGATGTAGATAACTCATACCACCACTAAATTGTACATTTGTTCCTGTAACAGCACCTGCAGGAGCATTCGTTGTATCAGATACTGAGATTAAAGAACTAACATTCAAGGTTCCTGTGGTAACATTAGTGACTCTTGCATTACCTGCTGTCATAGTTGTAACGTTAGCATTAACAATAGTTGCTAATGATGTAATATTAATATTAGCAGATGTAATATGTGTGTCAACTACATTTGTTGTAGTTATATTCACAGTTGTCAAAGTTCCACCGATAACTAAATCACCAGACAAACTCATACTACCACCTGTAAAGATTGTACCTACTAATGTACCTGCACTAATTGTTGTACTTACTACATTTGTAATTTGAGCATTTTCACTTGTTAATCCTGTACTCAAGTTCAATGTACCCGAACTAAGATTTGTAGCTATTACGTTTGTTACTGTGTTATTTGTTGCAACCAAGTTGGTTACTGTGTTATTTGTTGCAATTAAGTTGGTTACTGTGTTATTTGTTGCAACCAAATTGGTTATTGTGCTGTTTGTTGCATTAACTGCAACTGAACTTATGTCGGTAGCTAACATAGTTCCTGCTGTCATAGTTGTTACTTTAGCACTGGAACTAATTAAAGTTCCAATTGAAGCAATTGTTACTTCAGCATTTGAACTGGATAAAGTTCCATCGATAACTAAATCCTCAGACAAACTCATATTAGCACCTGTAAAAATTGTACCTATTAATGTACCTGCACTAATTGTTGTACTTACCACATTTGTAATTCGAGCACTTGCACTTGTTAATCCTGTAGTTAAGTTTAACGTAGCAGAACTAACGTTTGTTGAAACTGCATTTTTTATAGTACTATTCGTTGCATAAAAAGAACCACTGCTTACAGTAGAACTAACCAAAGCACCAATTGAAGCAGTTGTTACTTCGGCATTTGAACTGGATAAAGTTCCATCAATAACTAAATCCTCAGACAAACTCATACTAGCACCTACTAATGTACCTGTGCTAATCGTTGTACTTACTACATTTGTAATTCGAGCACTTGCACTTGTTAATCCTGTACTCAAGTTTAATGTACTAGAACTAACATTTGTAGAGACTACATTTGTATTCATCAAAGTTCCAACTGTAGCTGTAGTTACATTAGCATTTGAACTCACTAAAGTTCCAACTGTACCTGTTATTACATTTGCGGTAGAACTAACCAAAGTCCCAACTGTACCTGTTATTACATTAGCATCTGTTACATTGGCGATAGAACTCACTAAAGTTCCAACTGTACCTGTTATTACGTTAGCATTGACAATACTTGCCAATGATGTAATATTAATATTACTAGATGTAATATTTGTGTCAACTACATTTGTTGTAGTTATATTCACAGTTGTCAAAGTTCCACCTATAAATAAATCACCAGACAAATTCATACTAGCTGCACTAATTGTTGTACTTACCACATCTGTAATTCGAGCACTTGCACTTGTTAATCCAGTACTCAAATTCAATGTACCAGAACTAATATCTGTAGAACTAATATTTGTAGAAATAACATTTGTGTTCATCAAAGATCCAATTGAAGCAGTTGTTACCTCAGCATTTGAACTTACCAAAGTGCCAATTGAAGCAGTTGTTGCTTTAGCATTTGTTACATCAGCAGTAGAACTGACCAAAGTTCCAATTGAAGCAGTTGTTACCTCAGCATTTGAACTTACCAAAGTTCCAATTGAAGCAGTTGTTACATTGGCATTTATTACCTCAGCATTTGAACTGACTAAAGTTCCAATTGAAGCAGTTGTTACCTCAGCATTTGAACTGACTAAAGTTCCAACTGTACCTGTTGTTACATTGGCATTTATTACCTCAGCATTTGAACTGACTAAAGTTCCAACTGTACCTGTTGTTACATTGGCATTTATTACATTCGCAGTAGAACTGACTAAAGTTCCAATTGAAGCAGTTGTTACATTGGCATTTGTTACATTCGCAGTAGAACTGACTAAAGTTCCAACTGTACCTGTTGTTACATTGGCATTTGTTACATTAGCAGTAGAACTGACTAAAGTTCCAACTGTACCTGCTGTTATGTTAGCATTTGATAAAGCTAATGTTCCAAGTGTAATATTTGTAATATTTGCATTAGAACTAACCAAAGTTCCAATTGAAGCAATTGTTACTTCAGCATTTGAACTGGATAAAGTTCCATCGATAACTAAATCTTCAGACAAATTCATATTAGTACCTGTAAAAATTGTACCTACTAATGTACCTGCGCTAATTGTTGTACTTACTACATTTGTAATTCGAGCACTTGCACTTGTTAATCCTGTAGTTAAGTTTAACGTAGCAGAACTAACGTTTGTTGAAACTGCATTTTTTATAGTACTATTTGTTGCATAAAAAGAACCACTGCTTACAGTAGAACTAACCAAAGCACCAATTGAAGCAGTTGTTACTTCGGCATTTGAACTGGATAAAGTTCCATCAATAACTAAATCCTCAGACAAACTCATACTAGCACCTACTAATGTACCTGTGCTAATCGTTGTACTTACTACATTTGTAATTCGAGCACTTGCACTTGTTAATCCTGTACTCAAGTTTAATGTACTAGAACTAACATTTGTAGAGACTACATTTGTATTCATCAAAGTTCCAACTGTAGCTGTAGTTACATTAGCATTTGAACTCACTAAAGTTCCAACTGTACCTGTTATTACATTTGCGGTAGAACTAACCAAAGTCCCAACTGTACCTGTTATTACATTAGCATCTGTTACATTGGCGATAGAACTCACTAAAGTTCCAACTGTACCTGTTATTACGTTAGCATTGACAATACTTGCCAATGATGTAATATTAATATTACTAGATGTAATATTTGTGTCAACTACATTTGTTGTAGTTATATTCACAGTTGTCAAAGTTCCACCTATAAATAAATCACCAGATAAATTCATACTAGCTGCACTAATTGTTGTACTTACCACATCTGTAATTCGAGCACTTGCACTTGTTAATCCAGTACTCAAATTCAATGTAGCAGAACTAATATTTGTAGAAATAACATTTGTGTTCATCAGAGATCCAATTGTACCTGTTTCTATGTTAATATTTGATAAAGCAAATGTTCCAACTGTAATATTTGTAATATTCGCATTTGTTACATTAATATTAGATGAGATTATATTCGTAATAGTTGAAGACGTAGCTTCAATATCAGTAAGATGAGATGTTCCTCCCACACGCAACTTACCACTAATACCAACACCACCACTAACTAATAATGAAGCTGATGTAACAGATAATGCATCATGAGTACTTGTTATAGATATTTTTTCCATTTCGAAAACATCATTTGTCAAACTTAATTGTTTTTCACCCAAATGGATTGTGTTACCAGACAAATATAGATCTCTCCATCTCAAACTAGAAGAACCCAAATCATATATAATATTTGTAGATGGTACCAAATGACCACCTACAGTACCAGATCCTGATATAAATGATCCAATTGTAGCTGTTGTTACATTAGCATTAGAACTGATAAAATTTCCGATAGTAGCATTTTCTGCAACTAAATCAGTCGATGATACATTTCCAGATGTAACACTTGTTGAAACGAGTGTTGATGTGGTTAAACCAGCACTAGATCGAATACCACCAACTACATCTAATTGATGCGATGGTGATGTTGTTGCTATACCAATTTTCTCTCCTATTATTAAATTTTTAGCGATGGATACATCTCCCATAGATGTAAATGCACCTCCATTAGAAAAGTTTATAAAGGAACTTGCTCTTTCAGCAACAAGTCTAGAACTACCTCCAACTTTCAAAACATTTGATACATAAGAAAGATCAGTTGATGCTAAGGTATCTGAATTGGACGCATATACTAAATTATTTGCTATAAATGGTCCAGCTGTATTATTAATAACACCGGTTGATATACCTAATGGTGTAGATCCAGGAGGTGCTGTTGTGTTAGCTCTATATCTAACGTAAGTGTTACCTGTAATATTAGAATTTTGATATTGAATTTGACCAACTCCACCCTCTTTATTGTATATACTGAATTGAACTCCAGTCAAGTCACCACTAAAACTAGATGTAATAACCCAACCTGTTGGTTTATACAAACCATTTAATTCCCAAATAGCATATTTATCTAATTCAGCAGAAACAGTAACGTTAATTGATGCTCTAAAAGAATTAGCGAGTGAATCATCAAAGTAAAAATCTGTTATATCAGCCCATGAATTCTGATTGTTGTTTAATGTAGCTTGTTGTTCATATATAATATCATTTAAATTGGGAGTAATTTTAACATTATTAATAACCGTATGACCAGTAACATACGTATCAAGTGTACTAAGTGAACCTTTGTTTATTATAGATCCACTTGTTACACCAGCTGGTTGTGTCGTATTTGTCACAACGATTTGTGTTTCAAAGACTTGTGCATCCGCGTTATAAGACATTTTTATAATAATTACATAGAAATTAATTTATCATTAATTTGCGATGATATAATATTATTTATTCAAATAATATTTATTTCATACATTTATCCAGTTTAGAATTAAACGCACCACCCTTGCGTTTAGAATTTTGTTATAATATTTATTTCATACAATAAATAGTATACATTTATTCAGTTTAGAATTAAATGCACCACCCTTGCGTTTAGAATTTTGTTATAATATTATAACAACTTAGATGTAAAATAAATTCTACCCATACTTTTATATAACTATGAAAATTATATATAAGCTTATTATTATACGATTCTATATCCAAATTTGTATTTTCGTTTAGACTTTGTTTAGACTTTTGTTTAGACTTTGTTTAGACTTTGTTTAGACTTTTATTTGTATTTTCATTTAAACTTTTATTTGTATTTTGTATTTTCGTTTAGACTTGCTTAGACTTTTGTTTTTGATTTTTGTTTAGACTTTTGTTTTGCTATATCTATGTCAAAAAGTAATTAGTGGACTAAATATAAACTATTATCATAATCATCACTTTATATCTAATTCAACATTTGTACAAAAAACCTATTTACAAAACGAGAAAATAGACACTTTTTTGTTACTTCACTATCTTTTAAAATCAACGATTCTTCAATTGTTTTTAGTGATTTCGCATAACCAATAATTAATCCTTCAATATGTAATGTAGATACCTCTTTCTCACCAATATCAATCAACTCCTCATTTTGTTGTGTCTGTCCACCATATACAGTGTTCTTTCTTACATCCTCTTGTACATTCATGAAAGCTTCAACTAATTCAAATAATGTATAGTTGCTAAATACACGGTTATTAGGTGCAATTATTAATATCTGATCATCTTTTTGATCTTGTATCCATTGTGTCCTTGTCAAACTTGTTTTTTCAACGTTATCATAATACACCAATACATTAACATCCGGATTTTCTGGTTCTTGTTCTTTTATCGTATCTTTCGTATCTTTCATATCTTTCGTATCTTTCGTATCTTTCGTATCTTTCGTATCTTTCGTATCTTTCGTATCTTTCGTATCTTCCGTATCTTCCGTATCTTCTTGTATAGTATCAATTACTTGTAATTTATCACTATCTTTCGCAATTTCCTCAATTCTTTCTTTTACTTTTGTGAGCAATTCTGTGTTTATCCCCAAACAGATTGGTTTCACTTCCAAGCCCCTTGTATTTTCAAAAAATTCAAACAGATTACCATTTTGCTTTTCCGTATTATGATTGACCAAGACTTGAATAGTTTGATTTTCTATTTTTTCATTCAATTTAACAATTCTTTCAATATATGATATATAATCACAAGGCTTACTGAATGTTTTATCTGAAATAAGCCAATCTGGATTTATATCTAAATCAGTGTTCAGTTCCAAAATTTTGTCAATAATGATCTCTCTTTTTTTCACGTGAATTCCATTCCATATATTGCTTAATAAAACCAAGTACGAGTTTGTGAGTTGTGCAGTATATACTTTGTCCTTTCGCAACTCGTCAATCTTATTTGTTTTTTTATTAATTATTTCTGTACGATTGCATGTTTCTGTACTTAAGTGATACAACCCTTTTTCTAAAAGAGCCATGTAGTTTGAAACTACAATATCATCATTCCATTTCAACAAACCATCTTTTAAACACTCATTAATATATTCTTTGAAATTCTCATCAAAATCTCCTCTCTTATATATAATCCCTGCATATCCCTCTAATACATCAACTTGTACAAGATGTTCTCGTTCTTCCATTACAATACTATCAACATATAGTCCTGAATATCCACATGGACATTCTTTTTGTTTATAACCTTCAATCAAACCTTCCAAAAATGTATCCGGATAAACGTGATCATCATCCACAGTTACAATAAATGTATCTGGATCATCAATAGATTCTACTGTAGGGATCAATTTCGTAATTGGACCATAATCATATGTATTTTTTATCTTTATTTCTTTATGTTTCTTTATATAAGCCTTTATATTATGTGGAACACTATAATACTGTTTAGAAAAGGCATGTTGTTCTGGTACATTTACCCAAATCTCCGTCGGCTTCATATTACCATTTATTAAACTATTCAATACAGGAACAAGGTTCTTAATTCTGTTTGGTACTGTCGTTAAACTTACAATTACTGTAGTACTCATAATAATATTTGTATAATGTATTATTATTGTTTAATAATACATTTTTTTTAAATTCAGTTTTTTGTATTGTTATTGTTATTGTATTTTATTGTATTTTTACAAAGTTTCGTTAACAATAGTTTTTGCACATTCTGGTGCAGCAGATGAGATATTAGTACCAACCACATTGTTAACCTTAGCATCTTTTACACTGGATGCAATTCTAACTCCGATGGCCTTTTGTGGACCTACATTGTAGTGTCTTCCAACCTTACCAGACAAGCTGAATGAATCAGAAGCAGCTTCACCAGCATAAATTTGCCCAGCATGAATATTAGAAATAACAACACTGTCAATCTCAACGTTTTTAGATCCACCTTGTACATTAATACCATAAATATCACCAAGAGTTTCAATTCCAGAAGCTTCAAAGTCTTCAATGTAACAATTAGTTACACCATTGACAGAAATACCATAAGCATCGTTTACGTGAGATCCAGGTCTTTGTGGATCAGTAATACCAACAGCTTCAGCTGTAGTCTTATTAGCAATCAAACGTACTTCAGGTACAAAACCTCCATTTTCAAAGTCCTTGACACGACATCTAATAGCAGCACAATCAGTAATTTGATCAAATCTAATACCGAATTGACCCTTATGTACGTGATTTTGACCATCCAAATTTTCAACAAATGTGTATTCTACAGGAGTAGCAGAAGCCATTTTGTTCAATCCAAGAGCATCAAATCCTAATAAAGTGACACAATCACCATAAGTAACAGCTGCTTCAGAAACAGCCGTTACCAACTTAGCTTTTACACCACCAAATTCATTGGAAGCATCAACCAATTCAAATTTAAACTTGTACAAGTTATTTGATGGTTCAGGTAGTTTACAAGCAAGGTAACCAGCTGATAATGTAGAACGAAGGAAATTAACAGAATCCAAAGCAAGAGCAGCAAAGAAATCAGCATCCTTGCTAATATCAATTGTATTAGCTTGAGTTCCATCAATACGAGTACCGACGGTAACAGTTGCAGAATTGTATGTAGTGGTGCTCAAATCAGCAGTAGAAGAGATAGTGAATTGACGTTGATGCTCACGTGCAGTATTAACAACCATAGCAACAACAGTAGTAGAAACTGGAGTTACACCATCAGTCAAAGTAATTGCATCAGCAGCTTTGAAATCAATAAATCTATTGGTAGTCTCAAAAGTGTATGTAACAGCTGCACCACCGTTAAAAGTTCCAGAAATACGTTTGACACCGTAAGTAATGTCATTTGATCGTGCCTTGCTCTTGAACCAAGGATAGATTTCACCATCATTGATGGCATTTGTAGGAGCCTTTACTCTATCGGTCAAATCTCCTGCATAACCACCCTTCAAACCAATGTGATTTGCTGTGCTAGCACCAAGGGCTTCCATCATACTATATCTCCAGGCCAAAATACCAATATCCATGTTGGAATTGTTAAGACCAGACAATACTGCAGCAGGACCGGCTGCAGTGAAATGCTTGGCTAATCGCCCAATAGCAGTCAAAGTGGCCAAAGATGATTCAAGAATATCATGTCCCTTGTACAATCCATTGACGGCTTTAGCATCAGCATATGTATTAGTATATCCAGTTTGATCAGTGTTAGCATACGCCATGGCAGCAGTATCTAAATCAGAGTCTGCAAAAGGACTGGATGCCACGAATTTAGTACTGCCAAAAAGTTGTTGTAAACTTGCTTGACTGATGTGCATACTTGATGCAGCAATTCCAGCAACAGGATTTCTGCTGTTTGAATATCCAAAAGGTCGAAGAGCTTGACCATTGAAAGTTTTGAATAAACCAAATGAAGGAGACATCATAGATACAGCTTCCATCATAGACATACTTTGACTTTCAAACGAACAATCCATTAAATATACTTCTTGAGCAGTTCCACCACGAGTGCTGGAAAGATTTCCAACACCTTCATCAGTAGAACCTGCACGGAAACCATACGCAACTGAATCAGGGTACATATGACGATCCTCAGCATTGTTCACAGGTTGAGCAACAACCAAGTTTGTTGTTCGTGGAGCTTGTTCAGCACGCTCCAACAATGTACCATTAGTAAGAGGTACAAAGTTTCTACCATGACCAATATTCACTTGGATGTAAACATCATCGTTGTGTTTTTGACTTGCACGAACAGCATCCATTGCTGCAAGCAACAAGTTTCTTACTGTGGCACCTTGACCTGCAGTTACTCCAGCAGTTTCTAATTCTGCACCAGTCTTAATTTTTGGGAATGGAGATGTCTTGTTATTTCCATATGTGTCAGCATCTGCTAAAACCTTGTCTGGCCAAGTCATCCAAGGATAATTGGCATTGGCACCTGCAGCATTAAAAGTACTTGAAAGTTCAAATTTAGCAAAAAGAGAGTCGGATATGGTAATATCTGCTTGCCATGATAAACCAAGAGATGAACGAGGAGCATGTTTGATAAGCTGTTCTTGATGACAATCCCTCATAACCACTTCAGAAGAATCATTAAATATAGCAGATCCAAAGTAACTTCCCTTGTTTTGAAATTTTTTGTTACCAAACTGAAGACCTTCAACAAGAAGTTTCTTCACAAAGTGACCTCTGAGAGCAAAGTGGTTGTTACGTCCAAGACGACCCTTTCCAGTAGAACTAAAAACATGTGTATTAACAGAACCCTTTGTAGATAATGCAGCAAAGTGACTATCAGAAAAATCAATAATTACTGCAAAAGCAGCAACCAAGTTAGGACGTGAATGAACATCAACAGTTTTTCCATTCAAATCAATCACTTGATCCTTACCCCATAATCTAATCAAAGAATTAACACCAAATAAGAAAATAGATTGACGTGATAAATCAGTTTGACTCCATAGTGAAACAGGATTTTTCATCCAATCAGCATCTCCTCTGTAGTGAACAGGTTTAAAGAAACCACGATGAGCTAAACGTTCAGCTTCAACTTTATCAGTCAAAGAGTGTACAACACCTCTTGCACCAGGTGTATTAGTATCAAATAGTGGGAACACACCATTGTGAAGTGAGTTAATATCATCCATGATTTTCAACATACAAGGAACTTCCCATAAAAGAATACCACCATAACGAAGACATGAATCATTGGCATACAATTCAACAACTTTTCCTGTAGCACGTTTAGCAAATGCATCCTTCATAGTTCCTGAAGAGATACCATCAGCAATGTTAGCAACACTAATAGCTGTAAAATCCAAAACTGTTCTTGTAATAGGATTTTTTCCAACTTCGTCATATTGAGTCACAGACTTCTCACGACGAGTAGGAGCAGTTGTGTTTGGTACACCAGCAGCATTTGGTGGACAAATACCAGTAGCTACATCGTAACGGATAGTTCCGGCAGCTTCGTATTGCTTCACGAGCTTTTCACGTGAAGCTTTAAGTTTGTTATAAAGAGATTCGGCTTTAGATTTTATTTGAGACATTGTGTTATACTTTACAACAAGAAAAAATTTTTTCAAATAAACACACTCTTAAAAATATATAATTAATTACAATTATATATTTATGCATTAAATTTAAACATTTTTACTCTTATTTTTTTACTCTTATCTTTTTACTCTTATTTTTTTACTCTTATTTTTTTACTCTTATCTTTTTACTCTTATCTTTTTACTCTTATTTTTTTACTCTTATTCTTTTACTCTTATCTTTTACTCTTATCTTTTACTTTTCTTAAAACGTTTACTTATTTAAAGACATTCTTAAAGATCCATTTTTAGTTTTTGTTTTTAAACGCACTTGTCTTTTCTTAAAGATTTATTTTTAGTTTTTGTTTTTAAACGCACTTGTCTTTTCTTAAAGATTTATTTTTAGTTTTTGTTTTTAAACGCACTTGTCTTTTCTTAAAGATTTACTTTACTTAAAGATGTTTAGTTGTATCTATAAAGTAAGGATTATTTTTCAACTGTCCGTGTACTAAATCTGGTTGTAATCTATCTGCTACAACAGTATCCATGCCATTATTGTCGTCACGGTATCTAATTTGAATACCCAATTGTTCTTTGTTAGGAATATATTTATAATCATTTATAATTTTTTCTCTACTATCAGTTTCTTCTTTTAATAACATATTATCAGTCACCTTTATATCTGCTAAAGAATCTTTTCCAGATGAAATTTGGAAATTTTGAGGTCCAGATGCCCTTTGTCCCATTAATGCGTCTTGTTTCTGATCACGAATCGTTACATTATCAAAACGAACTCTAGATTCAGCTTCAGATGCAAATTTGGCATTTCCTTTATATTCTGGATGAATTGCATTTCTAACCTTTTCAGGATTAGCATAAGTACTTTGAACTGTATGATTCTTCACAATTTTACTAGCATTAGTTATATAATCCTTACTTATTTCTGTAATAATTTCCTTACCTGTAATTTTAGCTTCGTGTTTGTTAACAAGATAACCCATACCATCATTTATATGAGCTTGTCCCTTATACTTATTATCAATTAATGTCTCTTTATGAGTTTGTTTAGCTTTAAGGTCAGAAATACCTACATTATATGGTGCATTAGACCCTAAATTAAATGAAGTGTTAATGTTACCACTATTGTCAACATTACGTAAAGTTTCCCTTATAGTCGTTTTTATTCTATCTTGTGGTTTAATCTTTACACCAGATGATTGCATATTTACATTTAATACATGTGCTTTATCACCAGTTGTAGCTCTTTCTGATTCAAATACTTGGAAACCTGATTTACCATAATCATGACCAGATTGACTATTTACAATTGTTCCGTTTAAATTTCTACTAAAATCATTTGCAAAATTATGTCGTTTAGGATTTTGAAAATACGCTTCTAATTCATTACTATTATCCACATTTGATAAACGTTGTTTTGTTGCTTTATTAACACTATCTTGACTACCATAATACTCCATATTATAACTTTGTCTAGAAGAAGCCTTCATATTTGAATAATCTTCTCTTGATTTTGCAGCCACAAATTCTGCTGGACCATTAAATCGATGATTGTTTTCAAAATATGTATCTGGACGATTTTTTTCAAATTCCCCCATAACACCACGATTTTCTCCCATCTTACCTGACAAAACTCTACCTTTATATGTATCCTTTGGTCTATTACCTGGTCGTAATTCGTTTACATCCTTAAAACTTGGTCTAATATTATTTTCAAATGTACCAGCTTTTGGTGCAGATATCTTTTCTGGTTCAACAGGTCTTTCATTTTGTCTATATAAAGATGGTACATACCTATCCATATCAACTTCTGACGAAAAAACAGGATTACCATAAATATTGTCAGCAGTTTTATCATACAAACTACCAATTTCCTTTTTATGAGAAAATGTAGATACATTACCAGTATGTTGATCTAATAAAGCTTCATTTGAAAACATTTCAACATTTTGTTTTGTATTACTTCCAAAAAATGGAACCATATTATTATGAGATCCATCAAATGGCTTTCCAGTCAATAAATTAATATCTGTTTGTTTATATGGCAAACTCGTATTTGATATTTTATCATTTATATCCTGTCCTAGATATTTTCCAGTCTTAAACATTGGTCTATTATCAATAGAATCCGTCTTTTCAGTTTTTATCCCCAAACGATTTATATCATTTAACTTACCTAATTGCTGAGAACTCATCCCTGCTATATCTGGTAGTAATACCGGACTTAATAATGATTCGTTACCAACTACACTATACGTATTAAAAATAGGAGGAATATATCCAGATTCAGATGGATTTTCTGATTTTTTGTAATTTTGCAAAGACCTTTTTAAAATTTCATCATTTGACTCATTTACAACATTGGATGTATAAATATTTTTACCATTTGGTTTGTCAAATTCTTCAATTCCTTCTCTTACAGTTTCTTGAGTTCTAGGATTTCGTCCATCTCTACTGAAAAAATATCCCGCTAAAGTTGTTAACCCAATTAATGGAAATGTTAAATCACTCATAATTATATTACAATTTGTAAAGAAATAAAGTTTGATAAAATAAACTATTATTAAAAAATCTATAAAAACTAATAAAAAATGATAAATATACTTTTTTTATTAAAAACAACATTTTTATACATACATACTTACATATCAAATTATTCTACTCACCTTATACATTTTTTATCTTTTTTTATCTTTGTTATCTTTTTTTATCTTTGTTATCTTTTTTATCTTTTGTTATCGGTGTCTTGTATTACTAGTTTTATTCCCAACCTAAAAGTTTTTTAATAACCATTTTATCAAGACTATAAATTTTTTGTTGAACATCTGTAAACCCGATAGGTTTATTTGTAATCTTGTATTGAGCATGTAGTTGTCGTAAAGTCCTATAATAAAGATTTTCTTCTGTAACTTTAATAGTATGTTTAATATGTGAGTCAACATACAATCTATACACTGTTTTAACTAATTTTAAAACTGAAGCCTTGATATAAGTAAACATAAAAGCATTTTCAGTATAAAATTGTTCAAGTAATACAAGAGATTCTGGTTTGTTCAAAAGTTCTAAATATCTCATTCTAATCTGAGGAACATTTCCCCTTATAGATTTAATCATCTTGTATCTTTCAAAGTCATACTTGTACAAGTTCCATGTCTTATCTGTTTTGTCAAAAATCTTGATCACAATTCCTCTTTTAAATTTACAATCAAAATTATTAACATCAGACCCTAAAACCCTAAAATCATCTACATCCATTAATTTAGGACGCTTGATTCCATAAACATTTCTAAATTGATTACTAAAATCTTCAAAGAATGTAGAATTATTAATTCTAGAAATATAAACCAACATATTGACATTATGCTTAACAACAATCCTATTTTCACGATGAAGTAAAACAAATACATATGTAAAATCTGTATCCATCGTGTTTAACAAATTTTTATCAAATGTTTCCCAAAACATTGTATCAAAATCCTTGTCACTTGCCCAATAACTAGAACTAGCAGTAATACATCTTGTAGTTGCTGTACGCCAAATACCACCATAATTATACAAACGAAGAATAGTACCATCTTCACAATATTCAATTCTTACACCATTACTATTCGCTTTAACTAAATCAATAACTTCAGAAAAATTATAAATATCCTGTAAACGATTTTGACACATACAAATTACCCTATTCGTATCACCTTCAAAAATCAATCCATTAGCTTGTCTTTTATAAGACAAAATCTTTTCATTATCAATATATGACATAACAGGTGCAGATGGTTCAATAAAATCAACTTCAATAAAAGGTGTACTAGGTTGCAATTCAACAACTTCAGATTCAACAACTTCAGATTCAACAACGTCAGATTCAATAACTTCAGATTCAACAACTTCAGATTCAACAACTTCAGATTCAACAACTTCAGATTCAACAACTTCAGATTCAACAACTTCAGATTCAATAACTTCAGATTCAATAACTTCAGATTCAATAACTTCAGATTCAATAACTTCAGATTCAATAACTTCAGTATTTTTTTGTTTTTTTTGATTTTTAAAATTATCATTAATATTAGCAAGTAAAAAAACTTGCTTATCATCGATAAGCTTTTCCTTTATACAAAGGCCAATAACTTCAGATTTTTCTTTAATTTCTTCAAATGAAGATTCGTTAACAAATTGACAAATATCAGAAACATTAATAATAGACATCTTAACTAATTGAATATATATAATTTATATGTTTAAATTAAAAAAAATTCAATTTTTTATTAATTGAATTTTTAAATGTATTATGGAATATATAATATCTTATGTTATTTTTATAAATTTATCAATTGTATTTCCTAATGTAATAGTAGTTTTCTCTATTTGAGATAATCTAATCCTAGCATCTTCAATACGTTTGTTATCCAAGTTAGATACTTTTTGTTGTAAATTATCAGCAAATACGTTTTGGTTAACACGTTTTACATTTTGTATATCAACTTCTTCAATATAATCTTTAGATACATACATAGGATAATCTATCATTTTATAGATACGATTTTCTTTAAAACTATTTCTAAATTCTTCAATGCTTAATTCTCCTCCAAACATCCTTAATGTGCATCTTGGTGGAGCTGGTTCTAAATTTGCATCTAATAACAAGGTTCCAGTTATTTTGTTATACAAAAACTTTATCAAGTATTCTTTTAAATAACCAGATCTTGTTTCGTTTTTATAAGCTATCATACATGAGAAACTACAAAACACACCTTTAACATGAAATTTTTTTAATCGTTGATCATATTTTTCAGGAATACCAATTGGAACACTATCAAAAGAATGACAACACCACCAACAACACACGTCTGTCTTATATAACCAATCTTCGTTTTTGACAAAATCTCTTAACAATTCAAAGTAACCACGTTTTCTGTTTTGTTCCTGACAATCATCTTTTTCATTTATTTCTGTTTGAACTATATTTGTTTTATCATCATCAAATATTTTGTCAACTAAATTAGAATCTTTATGTAATATTTCCAATTTATTAATCAATTGGTTATCCTGATGTTCTCTGTACTCTATTCTTCTTTCGTAAAGTTCTGTTAAATTATCTTCATTATTAACGATTTCATTTATAATAAAATCTTCTTTTTCTAATAATTCATCATATTCTTGTTGTAATTCATTCAAGTTTACATCATTTTCTTTTTGTAACTGTTCAAAAATACCATCTATATGCATTTTATCCGATTCTATAGGTTTAACAACATTATCATCATTGAAAGCATTAATCATATCATCATCCTTATCATCATTATCATTATCATCATCATTCTTATTATTATTATTATCTTTGACATCAAGATGTAAAATGTAATTATTATTATCTTGTAAAACTGTTGTTAATGGTATTTTTTTTCTTATAGATGAACTAAAATATTTTACAGCTGCTTTTCTACCACGTTTTTTCTTTTGTTTAACCTCTTCTACTACTACTTCTTTCTTTTTTCTACCTCGTTTCTTTTTTTCTTCAGGATTTTTTGGAACATTTTGAATTGTTGCATCTTTTCTTGGTCTACCTTTTTTTCTTTTTACAATCGGTTCTGTTTCATTAGTTATATCTAATTTTTCAACACTAGAGTTTAATTCGTCCATATGTAATAGTTAATAACTAATATATTCTTTACTTTTTCAATTTTTGTTAATTATTCAAAATTAATTTCTAAATAAATTGTAATAATGAGTAACAATGACACAAATAGTATTGATGAATGTCCTAGTATATTAAATGTATTAGGATTTCTTAAATTTCCAGATATAAAACCAATTTCATTAAGCGAAACTAAATCTTTAACCGCAGTTTACGACGAAAAAAATGATACATTATCATCTGTATCAGATGTACCAGATGTATCGGATGTATCAGATGTATCGGATGTATCAGATGTATCGGATGTATCATCTTCTGAAAAATTATCAATTTCGACACCACCTATATCATCTTCAAATTCAACTACACAAGATATTCAAATAGGAAAAGGATATAAACTTAAAAAACGTAGGTCCAAAAGCAAGTCTACTAAAAGCAAGTCTAAAAGCAAGTCTACTAAACGCAAGTCCAAAAGCAAGTCCAAAAGCAAGTCCAAAAGCAAGTCCAAAAGCAAGTCTACTAAACGCAAGTCCAAAAGCAAGTCTACTAAACGCAAGTCCAAAAGCAAGTCTACTAAACGCAAGTCTACTAAACGCAAGTCTACTAAACGCAAGTCTACTAAACGCAAGTCTACTAAACGCAAGTCTACTAAACGCAAGTCTACTAAACGCAAGTCTACTAAACGCAAGT
>Ga0208133_1000100_pt1 | contig 32440 bp, 29 predicted proteins | sample ColrivemetaGS535_FD_187595 | JGI IMG/M metagenome (GOLD analysis project Ga0208133, IMG submission 187595) | Estuarine microbial communities from the Columbia River estuary, USA - metaG S.535 (SPAdes) (version 2) | ecosystem: Environmental > Aquatic > Marine > Intertidal zone > Estuary | place... | reverse complement strand
CCTACACCTGCACCTACACCTGCACCTACACCTGCACCTACACCTGCACCTACACCTGCACCTACACCTGCACCTACACCTGCACCTACACCTGCACCTACACCTGCACCTACACCTGCACCTACACCTGCACCGATATATACCTATTTATCGCAATGTGGTACTGGTGGTGTAGCACAAGGACATATTGTTGGAAGTTATAATTATGGAACAAATATATACGATGATGTAAATGAGATTTGTTATATTGCGGTGGGAACATCGTATCAACCAACTGATACTTTTCTTTTCCGTGCAACAAGTATTAATGGGTGTACGTGTCCAACACCTCCACCGCCAACTCCATCGCCACCAACTCCGGCTCCCGCGGTAACTGCTAACGTTACACAAGATTGTAATGGAACAACTGGTGCAAGTGGTCGAATATTTATAACAAATATAGCAAATGGCGGTAGTGATTGTTACGTTGGATATAGTGTAGATTCCGGACCACCAAGTGCATATGCAACAGTAGGGATTGGTAGTGCTACCGAATATACGTTTACAAATGTAGGTGATTATGGCGGCAGTTATAGTGTTTATATTTATAACTCTAATACTGGAAATGGTGTTAGATATGGAATAGGGGCGGTTGCATGTTATGTTGCACCACCTCCAACTCCACCACCACCAACCCCTGCACCGGTTTATTACATAGCTTTATCAACCGGAACAACCGCATGTGAGGCTAAACAAAATTTCTCAGGTCCACAAAATTAATAATAATTAAAAAGAAATATTTAATAATATGGCACTAATAGGAAATATAACAAATTATGTAACATCTCAAGGGTGTTCTAATTCTGGATTATCAATGGGATGTCCTGTTGGTGGCGGTGATGGTTGGTATTCTGATGGAGTGAATTCATATTATGTGCAAGGTGGAAGTGTTATAACTGTTAATTCTGACCCGTGCTATGTTGCACCTCCACCACCTCCCCCACCACCGGACCCAACTCCTGCTCCAGACCCGTGTTTTCTTTATGGTACTGAAATTAAAATGGCAGATGGTAGTAATAAACTAATTGAAGATTTAGTATTAGGAGATATTCTTAGTAGTGTATCAATAGAAGGATTAGATAAGGATATTGAAAAAAATTGGGTTAGTTTTTCTGATACTAAATTTTGGTTTGAACCATCAACAGCAAGGGTTGTAACTTTAATGCATGGGTCTTATTCCAATTATTATATTATAAATAAAGCAATACGAATAACATATGAACATCCGGTGTTTATAAAAAGAGGTAGTGAATATAAGTTTTGTAAGGTTTATAATTTATTAGTGGGTGATTATTTATTTAATACCAATGATATATGGGTTAGAATACGCGACATTGAATTCATTAATGAAACTTGTCAAACTGTTAGTGTTAATATTGAAGATGATGACGTATACTTTGGTAGTGGTATATTAGTACATAACCGAGCAGAAGTAAAACAAACAGAATAATAAATAATTATGAATAAAACGATATTTGTAAGTATAGCTTCATATAAAGATTTTGATGTTATTAACACTATAATAGATTGTTTTAATAAAGCGAATAATCCAAATAATATATTTGTTGGAGTGTGTTTACAAGATACTGAGGTGGAACTAAAAAGAATAACGGATTTAATTGGGAATCATCCATTTTATTTAAATGTAAAATTTATGCAAATACTAGCTTCTGATGCACAAGGGTGTGGATGGGCTAGGAATTTAATAATGGAAAATTTATATAATAATGAAGATTATTTTTTATGTGTAGATTCTCATTCTAGATTTTTGATAGGTTGGGATGATGAATATATTAATCAATTAAGTGGTATACCATCAAAGGGAGTTATTAGTGTATTTCCACAAATTTTTGAATTTAATGAAACATATGCAGTATATAGTAAAAGAACTATTGGTACAATATACACATCAAATGCACCGACGTGGACACCTGAATTTATTTATCCACATTGTATGAGACACCCAATTGATAGTTATGAAAAAGTAATGAATATATCAGGAGGTAACTTATTTGGTAGTGGTGAAATTGTAAATATATTAAAAGTAAACGAATATTACAACCCAACTAAAGAACAAGAAATATATTCCCTTTTACTATTTAAAAGTGGTTATGATATATTTGCAATTAAAAAAAATATAATTTGGCATAAATATATTCTAAATTCTAATAATTCATATAGAGAATTATGTAATTGGAGTAAATTCAATCCAAATATGGATTTTGTTACTGGATTAAAAGATTATGGTGGAACTGAAAGAACTACCTTAGAATGGGTAAATGAAGTTTATAAAGAATGTACAACTTGTAAAAAATAAGTTATGATAGCAATAATTGATTATGAAATATCTGAAGCAGAATGTAAAGAACTAATTGAAATGGGTTCTGCAAATATGATGAGTGCTTCTACATTAGGAACTCCGATTGAAAATTATAGGGTTGCTGAAAATACGTGGATTCATTCAAAAACAGAATTAACAACAAAAATAAAAAAAATAATAGCGAGTAAATCAGGACTTCCAATTGAAAATCAAGAACAAATACATATTGTAAAATATAACGTTGGTGGTGAATATAAAACACATCATGATTTTTTCCATCCAAATACTGATTATTACGATACTACTATGAAATCAGGTGGTCAGAGGGTGGTATCTTGTTTATTTTATTTAAACGATGAATTTGAAGGGGGTGAAACCGAATTTCCTACTAAAAAAATAAAAGTAACACCAAAAACTGGTCGTATGTTAATGTGGAGTAATCTAAAAATAGATGGTAGTTTAGATTTTGAAAGTTTACATGCCGGATTACCGGTTATTAGTGGTACAAAGTGGATTGCAATTGTTTGGGTTAGGGAAAAATCATTTGTTTAAAAAAAATAGTTTAATATGAAAGTAGCAGTTGGATTGTTCGGTGTTCATTATATAGATAATTTAGAACATTGGGCAAATTGGAATGTTTGTATTAATTATAAAAATACATTTGAAAATAATAAAGAAAAATTGTATAATAAAATAATACCATCATATTATTCATCTACCTATTATTCAGATAAATTATTAAATTTAATAGATGATTATAAATTTAAAAGTATACAATTACAACATATTGATAATAAAGTAGAATTTAATAGAAATGATAATTGGAAAAAAAGAAATAAACGTTTTAAAGAAACTATTAAACTTATATTAGATGATAATATAATTTATGATTATGTTATTTTAACAAGATATGATATTCAATTAAATGATTATATTTTAGAATTAAATGTTGACTTTAATAAAATAAATGTAGTGTGTAAAGCAAAATCAGGAGATGATTATTCGTTAATTGATGACAATTTTTATTTATTACCATATTCTGAATTAAAGGGGTTTTACGACATTATATCAAAAATTGATGAAACCATTTGGGGTCATAGTTATAATAGATTTATTAACAATTTTAACTATTTAATTGATGGTTCATATTATAGTCATGAAATACCAACATATCAATTGTTTAAAATTTTCAAATAATTTAATTTTTATATATTTATATATGTTATGAGTATAAAGGTTTTAGTTACAACTGGATGTGGTAATACTGTTATGGGTGGGGCCGATATATGGACTAATTATTTTTTAGAATTAGTTTGGCCAACACTACCTGTCAAAAGGGATTGGAGATTACTTATTGACTCCAAGAGACCCGCTTCATTCGAATCAAAATACTTACCGAAGGGATTGGTTCATCATTTTCACTACGATGACCCTGAAAAGACTAGAACGTGGTTAGATGAGTGTGAAGAAATTCATGTATTACATCCACATTATCATTTAAGACCGCACATTTGGCATTTTGAAGATAAATTTAAAACTGTCTTTGTTCATGCATATGCTAGAGAAATGGATGCCGCAATTTCTGCTATTCCGGAACTAAAAAGGTTACAATATAATACTCAAGTTGATTCAGATTTTTATGATGAGTATTTAGCAACATTTAATCGTAGAATTTGGGTAGGTAATAATACCACAACTATGATTGATGAACATCCAAACTACACATATAACGTTCCAAATTTTTATGAGTTTAAAAATAACTTACCGCTCACTACTCATGTTGATAATGGTAAAATTGGATTTGCTTCTCGTATTGAATCAAGAAAATGTGTACATTGGTTAAACGACCATAAAGGATATATTCTAACAAATCAGTTTGATTTACAAAATCTTAAAGATAGTAGCACTTACTCATTAAAAGGAATGGAAGTGTTTCAATGGGATGTTAATCATCATCATTTTTTTATGTTAAAGAATTTTGGTATATTTCACGCAGCATATTTTAAAGAACCATTTGGATATTCAATATTTCAAGCAGTAGATTATGGTAAATTACCAATAATAAATAAAGATTGGGCACCGGAAGTTGAATACAAATATAGAGTTTCAACCAAAAATGAATTTGATGAATGTGTTAAACAAATCCTCAAAGATTCACATGAAGAGAGGGTTGCAAACATTAAAAATCTTAAAGAATATATGATAAAATTTGATAATAAAGACGTATGGGTTGATAAAGTCCGTACATCAATTTTGGGATAATTCCAAATATTTATTTTTCAGTTTTTTTATCGTTTGGTATATTTTTATATATTTATATACTAAAGGGGGTAGGGGGATAAGCTACTAAGCTATTACACTATCACTTATACTATCTTAATTAACTTATATTACTATTAAGCTAATAGCATATTTCTAGCATTTCATTCACATTATTCAATGTATGGGCAGTATTCTCAACTACAATATTTTAAAAGATTTTTTTACCAATAATAGAACTAAAAAAATAGACATTACTGGTAATGAGTATTTTGAATACCAACCCGTTGCATATCGATGGTCACATGGAGCTACTGATTTACATATTGGGGATGGATTATTAATTTATGCAACAATTCAATACCTCAGAGCAAAAACGTGTGTATGCTTGGGGAGTGGTGGTGGATTTATTCCGCGATTAATGTCACAAGCTAGAATTGATTTACACGACCAACAAATATTTAGTGGAAATAAAATGATGGAGTGGGGTGATTGTGGTACTACAATTTTAGTAGATGCTTCAAATGGAATTGGTGGTCATACAGATTGGGAATCTGAAAATTCTTTTTTTAGAACTAATTTCCCTTGTAGATTTATCATAGATACTACTGAAAACGCATTTTATAATTATTTTGTTAAAGAAGACATTAAAATTGATTACCTACATATAGATGCTGGTCATTCTTACGAAGATGTAAAAAATGATTTTGAATTATATTCACAACTTCTTTCACCTTATGGTATAATATCAATTCACGATACCGATGTATCATTTGAAAAAGAATTAATTGTTACAGATGATGTAAAACCCAAAAATGATTTTCATGAATTTTCATCCGGTCCATCTAAATTAATAAAAGAATTAAAAGAAACCGGTAATTGGGAAATATTTAATTTTTTTAATAACGGGATATTAAGAAACAAACCAACTTCTACGGGATTAACATTTATTCAGAGATGCAAAAAATTAGATTAGTTACAGTAACAGGAAGTAGAACAAATACTCTACGTCATATGTTAAATCACTATAATGATTTAGTTGATGAAATATATGTTGTTGTATATGAATGGGATGGGTTTAGCACATATGATATTGTTTATGAGATTGTAAAAGAATTTCCTAAAGCAAAAATTGTTAGACGAGAAATAAAAGAAAAATTTAATTGGGAATATGTTACACAATTATATAACGAAACAAAATTATTACACCCCAATGATTGGTGGGTAGTTTCAGATGACGATGAATTCCACATTTATCCAAAACCAATTAGAGAATTAATTTCTGATTGCGAAGAAAATAATTTGGAATTTGTTACAGGTGGGTTTATTGACAGGATAGGAGAAAATGGAGAGTTTCCTCAGATAAACGAACATACAAATATTTGGACACAATTCCCACTTGCTGGATTTTTTAGATATCCAATGAGTGGGGCTTGTCCAAATAAGGTTTGTATTATGAAAGGGTTTATTAAATTATCATCCGGTCAACATTACGCTGAGTTTGAGGATGGAACAAATAGTTGGGGAGAATCCCACCCAAAACGTTACCCAATTGGAGATGGTGAAGGATTAATACAAGTACATCATTTCAAATGGGATAGTACTTGTGTAGATAGAATTAAGGCAGTTGCTGATATTAAAAAAGAATATGCGTTTTCAGCTGAATATGAATTAATGTATAACGCAATTCAATGGAATGATTTTAAAATTGATATAAATAACGATAAATTTATGTTTGAAAATATGAATACAAATAATCATTTTGATTACATTAAATGGGATAGATTAACTAGAATTATAATTAAAATATGATAGATAAATTAGCAATCATAGTACCATATCGTGATAGACAAGCACATTTAAATGTCTTTATACCACACATGAATAGATTCCTTGCAAATAAAGGAATTGATTATACTATTTTTATAGCAGAACAAGCAGATGATAGACCATTTAATTATGGTAAATTATGTAACGCGGTAATAAATGAAATACCAAAAGAATACACATATTTTTGTTTTCATGATATTGATATGTTACCGATAAATGATTCGTGCGATTATAGTTATCCAGCAGTTCCGACTCACCTTGCAACAAACGTAGAAGCACACAATAATAAATTACCTTACCCACAATATTTTGGTGGAGTTGTATTAATTAATAGGGAAGATTTCGAAATGGCTAACGGATACTCTAATGAGTATTGGGGATATGGATTTGAAGATTTAGATTTACTAATGCGATTGGAAAAAGCAGGAGTATATTTAGAACAATATTATGATGCACAACAAGTATATTCATATTATGATTTATGGGATGTGTTACCATATAGAATTGAAAATGTTGAGATATCAAACATTAATAAAACCCATACAATCAAAGGAATTGATTTACCAAAAGAAACTCGATTATACGGCCCGCAAAATTCCTTAATGCAAGGATTTACTGATTCATCCTTTACAATATCATTATGGTTTAAAGATATATCGGAGGTAATGCATAAAATAAACTTATTTGCATTTGATGGACCAGATACTGGATTATTTTTATCTGAAAATGAAGTTGGTAGTCGATATTTAAATGGACAAATTTGGAGTAATACCGAACACCATTTTGATGTTTGTATTGAATACAATAAAGATAAGTGGAATAACGCAGTTTTAATTTATGATAAACCTAATAATAAAATTAAACTTGTATTGAACAATAAAAAAGTACAAGAAAAAAAATTAGGTAAATTTGAAACCTTTAATTATTCAGATAGATGTATTAAAATTTCAGATTCACAATCAGCAATCCAATTAGCAGATATAATTACATTTAGTGATTCATTAACGGATGAACAACTTAAAAAATTATATTATGATGGTATTTCATATTTGGATAAACTTGCTAGTATTGAAGGAGTGATACCAACTAATATTTTTAGATTTGATACCGCATATAATGTTAGTGGTATTGCAGAACTTAAATTAGACAAAGGTAAAGCTGGAAATCACGTAAAGGTAGAAGGTAAATATTCAATATTCAATGAAACTATAAATCTATTAGATGAGATATCTTTACCAACTAGATTAGATGGAACGTATAAATCACTAATACACGTAGGAGATGATAATATTATACAAAAATATTATAGATATGACCCAGATGTTGAGGAGAATGCCGATATATTTTTTAATGAGGCGTTAACCGATAAAATCGATTTTAAAAAAATAGGATTATCTAATATAAAATATACAATCTTAAATTCAGAAATGAAAGATGGGTATACATTACTAAGAATTGTAACTTAATAAATTTAAAAAAAACAAAACAAAAATGGCAAAAGAATTAATTAAAGGAAACGAAACGGCAAAAAGCGAATCCGTAAATTTGGAAGAAAGACGTACTAAAGCATTAGAACGTATTGCTGATACATTGGAAGATATGAACGACTGGGTTTATGCATTAGAAGTAGATGTTTGGTCTGAAAGGATTGAATGGTATTTAAATGAATTTTATATGATTGCAAAAGCTAAAACAGTAGGTTCAGTAAATAGACCGGCAAGAGATGCAGAAAGAACCGAACCAGAAATTGAAACAAATGAAACAGAAGGTAATACACCAACAGCATAAACTAGCGGTTATTGTTCCATATCGTAATAGAGAAACCCAACTCAATAGGTTTTTAAAACATATGGAAAAATATCTGACTAATTATACTTACCAAATTTTTGTTATTGAACAAACTGATAACAAACCATTTAATCGTGGTAAATTATTAAACGTAGGTTATAAAATTGCATGCAATCATAATTGTGATTATTTTGTATTTCACGATGTAGATATGTTACCAATTAACGTAGATTATTCATATACGGATAAACCATTACACCTAGCAACTCATTTACAAGAAAATGATTATGAAATTTCATTTTTTGATTATTTTGGAGGAGTTACTCTTTTTAATAAAGTAGATTTTGAAAAAATAAACGGATATTCAAACGAATACTTAGGTTGGGGGTTTGAAGATGATGATTTATTAATAAGATGTTTAGAATCTGATTTAGAATTGGATGTTGAAGATTCAGATAATGGTGATGTTGAAACATTTGAAACATTTAAATTTGATGGTAATAATTCTTATATAGAATTACAAGCAAAAACACCATCGTTTCTATCAAATGATTTTACATTATCAGTAATGGTAAAACCAGCAGATGTACAAATAAATAGAAACAAAGATTACGATGAATATCCAATAATATCAATACCGGGATATAATATTGGTATTTTTTATAATTCATTTCGTAGATTTTTCTGTCAAACGTTTGATAAAAATAAAAACCCATACTCAATAACAACTGAAATATTAGGAGAACGTTGGGTTCACTTAACTATGGTATTTAAAGATACTAATATGTTGTATTTTTATTTAGATGGTAATCTTATTGATAGTGTTAAAATGGATACTGAAATATTAGACTTATCAAGTAAGAATATTTATATAGGTGCAGCAAATGGTAAGAATACTAATAAAGATTTCTTTTATGGTAATATAGCTAATGTTGAAATGTATGATAGTGCATTAGAACCAAACGAAATCATAGAAATATGTAAAAATAAAATAAAACCAAAAATTAGAAATTTTGGAAACTTTAAATCATCAGAGTTTTTATATTTTCAATTATTACCAGAGTTATCAAATAATATAAAGTGTGTAGATTTGGTTGGAGAATATCAGGCTAAATTAAATAATGTTGGTATTGAAAAATTATCACAATCATTTAATACATTTTTACCAAAACCATATAGAAGAAATGGTAAATTTAAATCTTTAAAACATAAATCAAATTCTTCAATTGGTAATCGTTGGGTGCACGATGAAACTAGAAAAAACCAATTAAAATATTATAATAAAGTACGAACTGGTATTGTGGATTATCATATTGATGGATTAAATACATTGCGATATGCTGAATTAGAAAATAAAGTAATTTCACCATCAGTATCACATATAAAAGTAGATATATAATGAAATTAGGAGTATGTGTACCTTATAGAAATAGAGAATCTCATTTAAAAGAGTTCATCCCAACAGTAGGAAAGTATCTTGAAGAACAAGGTATTGATTATTGTATTTATTTTGGCCACCAAGTTGATGATAAATTATTCAATAGGGGTGCAATGAAAAACATAGCAGCTAAACACGCATTTGAAGATGGTTGTGATTATATAGTTTGGCATGATATTGATATGATACCTGAAGAGGGATGTGATTACTCATTTCCAGACAAACATCCAATTCATATTGCAACAAACATATCTCAAATGGATTACAAGTTGAAGTACGAAGAGTATTTTGGAGGAGCAGTCATCTTTTCAAAGGAACAAGTGGAACGCACCAACGGATATTCCAACGATTATTGGGATTGGGGAATGGAAGATGATGACCTTTTTTGGAGATGTATATTAGAAGGATACGCAAACAATTCATATATGAATTACTCATCAACCCCTAAACATTTTTTATCGTTTGATGGTAAAAGTTCATATGTTCATATTCCTACAACAAGAAGTTTAAGAAATTTAACATCGCGTTCTCATACAATTTCAATATTAGTTCGTGCACACCAACAAGAGGAAAAAGTTCCAATTTGGTTAGTGGGTGATACTGAAAGAAGATTTTGTGAATATCCAATATTACGCAGACCAGGATATGATTACGGATTGAGTTATAATAATAGTAGAGCATATACTGCACAACTTTGGAACAATCAAAGAGAACATTTATATCAATGGATAAAGAGATATGAAAACCAATGGACATGGGTTACACTTGTAGTTGATGATAATAATATTCATTTTTATATGAATGGAAAAGAATCGGATGCAAGACACGGAACTGGTACTCATTCTCCACAACAATTTGCAGGAATGTTAAAACGTTATGGTATGGTTGATTATTATTTAGGAACAACCACATCAGTTGCATCCGATGATGTGAGTAAGTGGTTTAAAGGTGATATAGGGGAAGTTAAAATGTGGGATAGAGCATTATCAAAAGGTGAAGTAGAACAAATACCAAATATACCTATTAATGCCGATTTAATTTTACATTATGATTTTGAAAATGGTATTGTAACTGATAAAAGTGGTAATGATAATAATGGTATAGCATATAATTGTGAAAACAAAATAGAGGAGATAAAAATACCATATACTATAATACCACATCGAATTGCTGGTAGATTGAGATGTTTACCACATCAAGATGAAGGTTTAATTAAAGTAGGTGGAGTAGATAAGTGGGCAAAGGGAGAAACAACTGCAAGAAATGAAAAAAGATACGTTTTACAGATGCAACAAGGTAAGTGGGATTACAAATTAGACGGTATTGCTCAATTAAAATATGAGTTAATTACTATTGAAAATTTAACACCAAAAGCAAAGCTGATAAATGTAAAACTTTAATATATATATGTATATAAATGAATTTTTAAGTTATGGAAAATAAATTTCACGAGCATTCTTTAAAAGTTAAGAATGAATTAAGTAAAACCGGTTGTGGTATGTGTTTAGCAAAGTGGACACAGGTAACAATGCACTTACAAATAGGGCATACTCACTCTTGTCACCATCCGGGTACTCACCCAATACCTGAAAGAGAAATTAGACGAAATCCATCTGCACTTCACAACACGCGATTCAAAAAAATTCGTAGAAAAGAAATGTTAGAAGGAAAACGTCCAAGTGAATGTGATTATTGTTGGAATGTTGAAGATAATTCAACGGAGTTTTCAGATAGAATATTTAAATCAGGCGAACCTTGGTCTTATCCGCATATGAATGAGATTAAAGCATTGGATTGGAAAGCAGATTATAATCCAAAGTACGCAGAAGTTTCTTTTTCAAACGCATGTAATTTTAAATGTTCATATTGTTCACCTCAATTCTCAACTAGATGGATGGAGGAAATCGAAGAACATGGTGGTTATCCAACTACTGATAATTTTAATGATTTAGCATATCTTAGACAAGAAGATAAAATGCCAATACCATTATCACAAGAAAATCCATATGTAGAAGCATTTTGGAAATGGTGGCCTGAGTTATATAGGGATTTACATACCTTTAGAATCACTGGTGGTGAACCTCTAATGTCAAAAGATACATGGAAGGTATTAGATTATATAATTGATGAAAAAAATCCAAATAAAAATTTATCATTAGCAATCAATTCAAACTTAGGTGTACCTGATAAATTGATTGATAAATTTATAGAAAAAATAAATAGAATTACGGAAGGTGATAAGGTAAAAGATTTTGTAATATTTACATCATGCGATTCAAAGGGAGAACAAGCGGAATATATTAGAAGCGGATTAGTGTATAATCAGTTTATGGATAATGTTAATAAAATTTTATTAAAATGTCCTCGCGTAAATATCACATTTATGACAACTTATAACGCGTTATCAGTTCCAAATTTTGGTGGACTGATTACTGATATCTACGATATAAAATATAATCATAAGAGTGTTGATAGATATTGGCCAAACGCCGTATTATTAGATAGTTCTTATTTAAGACACCCACAACACCAAGCAGTTAAAACCTTAATGGCAGATGATTCACATGATTGGGGTAATGATATATTAAATCAAGCAAAATTAATGGATTTTTTAGCAACTCCATACGCAGCAAAAACTGAAGCAGGATATGGTGATATGGAAATAGCAAAAATAAAAAGAATTTATGATTGGTATATATCTGATGAGGAAGATTGGTTAAAAAATATGAGAAGATATAATTTTTATCAATTCTTTTCAAACCACGATAAGAGAAGAGGAACTGATTTTTTAAAGACCTTCCCTGAGTTTGAAAATTTTTGGAACATATGTAAAAACACAAAATTATGATAGAAATAAATTATAAAGATTGGTGGGAAATTTGTATAGAAAACCAACATGGATTAAAAGATAAGAATTCGGCTGCTTGGGTACAGGGAGATTTTACTTTGTTTACTAAATTTAAAACAAATTTTGAAGCAATTAAAAAAGATGAAGGTGAAAATAATGCATGTTGTATTATTGGTAAACCGGGATTACATTTAGGATTGTATATAACATTAGATGGATATATTAAATTTGATTGGTGGACAAAGGAAACACCGAATGCAGAACCGAAATTTAACCATGTCTTTGTACCACAAAAAATTGAAAATCAAGAATGGTTAAAGGTATTTGTTTCACATGATAGTGTAAACAAAGAATTTGTAGTTTGTTTCTACAATGAATTAGATGAATTAATGATGTCATCAGCAAATAAATACACAGGTGACCTTATTGATTATAGTTGGTGTAACACTTATATAGGATGTGCATATCACCACAAAAATTCAATACCACATAATGGTTTTTGGGCAGGAAGTATTGATTATTTAAAAGCAGTTGATTATTTTATTCCAAAAATAGTATTAGAAGACGAAATATATTTTGATGAAATAATGCATGATGCAAAATATGAAAATACATGGTTTGAATATGATGGAGTTTCAAGCACATACTCAACAATATCAGATAAATCTGGTCATTGTAACCACCTAAGACATAGAAGACAATGGTATATTGAAACTTTTAAAAATTACGAAGTTGAATTAATGAATAGTATAAATAAAAAATCTTCTACTCTAATTTAAGTATGTCTTTATATTCTAAAATTAATATAATAAGTGAATATATAACACCAAATGGATATCTTTTTTCTGGATATTCTCAACAAGATTTGCCTGAAATTTTTTTAAATAATTTAAAAAAAATAAAAGATTTTGATGTTCATTTAACTCGTCCAACAAGACCAAAAGAAAAATATGAATTACGATATGTTGATACTCCATTTTTAAATTATTTAAAAGAGTATAAATCAAAATTTTCAAATGAAGCACACAGAATACCAATAGTAAAATTTAAATTACCATACCAAATAAATGAAACCGAATTAAAAGATGATATTTTAAATGTAGTAATATTAGAAGCGGATACTATATCAGTTCATAGACAATTTGGGTTTGATAATTTTAAATTAGCTCCAGCAACAATCAATTTAATTAAAAATAATAAAAATTGTATTTTACTTATTATGGATTGGAGAGAAGGTTCTTATGAAATAACAGATAAAACTATTGAACTTTTTAATGGGTTTGTTAGTAAAAACGGATTTAAAAAAGAAGATGTTTTTTTTGTAAACAATAATTTTCAAATAAAAAAAGATTCACAAAAATATGAATTTTCAGTTGAAACATTTCCCTGGTATATCTTAATGGGGTTTGACCCACGTGTATATGGTAGACCGGATTCTATGACAAATAAAGAATTAACTTTTGTTAAAAATGATGATGCTTTTAATTCATATTCTAATATAAGAAAATATAAGTTTTTATCATATAATCGTAATTCAAATAGATTACATCGTCCATATGTTATTTCTAAATTATATAATGATGGAATTTTAAAAGAATCATTAGTTTCATTATATGAATCACGTGCGTTATCAGAATATGATAATGTTTTAAAATCAATCAGTAATTTAGAATTTGAAACTTTAAAATTTTCAAAAGAAGATAGAGAAATTTTAAAAAAATTTGTTGATGAATCATACCCATTAAAATTAGACCACGATGATGCTGATGTATGTGCTAGAGCAGATAATCAAATTAGTACAAAAGAGCATTTTTTAAATTCATATTTTAATATTGTGTGTGAAACATCTTGTCATTCTGATTATACATTTATAACTGAAAAAACATTAAGACCCGTAATAAATTTACAACCATTTATTATATTTGGCAATCCATATACATTAAAATCATTAAAAGAGTTAGGGTTTAAAACATTTGATAAATGGGTTGATGAATCATATGATTTAGAAATAAATACAAACAAACGATTCGAATTAGCATACAATGAAATCTTAAAAATATCTAAATTAGATATTGATGAAATACATGAAATTTATTTTGATATGTTTGAAATATTAGAACATAATTTTAATAATTTAGTAAAAATATATCAAAGTTATTTATTACCCGAATATTTAGGAAACACAATTTATAAAGCTTTAAATAAAGATTTAATATGAATATTTTAATTACAGGTGGTGCAGGTTATTTAGGTTCAGTTTTAATTGAACGTCTATTTAATAATGGTGGAGTTACTAAACTTACAGTTTATGATAATTTAATGTACAATCAAACATCATTAATACATTATAGTTGGAGAAAGAATTTTGAATTTGTTTATGGGGATGTTAGAGACCAGGAAAAACTTTCAAAATATGTTGATGAGGCAGATGTAATAATTCCTCTGGCAGCAATCGTAGGATTTCCTGCATGTGATAGAGATAAAGACCTTGCAACTGCAGTAAACTATACTCAAGTAAAGTTTATTTGCGATAGAATAAAGAATACTAATAAAAAGATTATATACCCCAACACAAATAGTGGGTATGGGATAGGAGAGAATGGTGAGTGTACTGAAGAGAGTCCACTAAACCCCATTTCTCATTATGGTGTAACCAAAGTTAATGCTGAGAGAGAAGTATTAAACTATGGTGGTATTTCAATTAGACTGGCCACCGTCTTTGGTTCATCACCACGTATGAGAATGGACTTACTTGTTAATGAATTTGTTTACAAAGCATTAACTGATAAGTACATCACCATTTTTGAGAAAAATTTCATAAGAAACTATATTCATATCAGAGATGTTGCAAATACATTTGTGTATATGATAGAAAATTACGAAAAATTAAAAGGAGACGTATTTAATGTGGGTCTTTCAAACGCTAATTTATCAAAACAGCAATTAGTAGAAAAAATCAAAGAATATGTACCCGATTTTGCAATCACATATTCGGATTATTATGAAGACCCCGATAAAAGAGATTATATTGTTTCTAATGCTAAATTAGAAAAATTAGGTTGGACTCCACAATATAGTTTAGATGATGGAATCGTAGAATTAATAAAAACATATAAAATTTTAATCCAAGACTTATCTTCAAAATATAGAAATGGATTCCCTTTAAGTTATGGCAACAGGACGTAGTATATTTTACAAAGAACGAGAGTGGAATGATTTTCACTATTACAATGGATTGGTATTACCAGAGATAAAAATCGTACAACCATCCACGTATTACGAATATAGAGGTTCAATCTCTACAACTTATCACTCAGAGTATTATGACCGTTTGTTGCCCGCCGCTGAACGTAACAATGGGTTAGAATTTAAACACGATAGGTTCTCAAAATCAAAGGTAGGTGTATTGAGAGGAATGCACTATGATGAAAAGACTTGGAAATTAGTAAGTTGTCTGCATGGTCGTATATATTTGGTTGTAATGGATGTTAGGCCAAACTCACCAACTTATGGTAAATGGGAATCTTTTATAATTTCACCGGAAACTGGTACTCAAGTTCTAATTCCACCAATGTTTGCTAATGGTCATTATGTGATGGAGGATAATTCTATCTTTTTTTACAAAATGGCCTATGAAGGTGAATATAACGATGAGAATAAACAAAAAACAATAGTGTTTAACGATAAACGATTTAATGTTGAATGGCCCGTAGCACAACCAATACTTTCAAATAGAGATAAAAATGGAAATTAAAAATTTAAATTATCACGAAGATAGATGGATTGATGGTAATCTTACAAAAGAACAACTCATTCAATTTGAAGATGATATTATTAAACATTGGGAAGCAGGAGATATTCGAGGCCCAATACATTTATCAAATGGAAATGAAAATGAATTAATAGAAATATTCAAAAAAGTGGGGGTAGATGATTGGGTATTTTCTACTTGGAGGTCTCATTATCATGCACTTTTGCATGGAATTGATGAATCCTGGTTAAAAGATGAGATTTTAGATGGTCGAAGTATAACAATTGTAAATAAAAAGTGTAATTTTTACTCATCAGCAATAGTAACTGGGATTTTACCAATTGCTTTAGGTGCAGCTGAATCAATAAAACTAAAAGGTGAAGATAAAAAGGTATGGTGTTTCATTGGTGATATGACTTTTGAAACAGGAATCTTTTATGAAGTACATAAATACGCTAGAAATCATAATTTACCTCTTTATTTTGTAGTTGAAGATAATGAAGTATCTACAAATACCCCAACCTCACATACTTGGGGAGAAATTCAAAGAGAAATACCAGAAGATGTCATCTATTATAAATATAAATCAAAATATCCGCATTACGGAACAGGTAAATGGGTAGTATTTTAACAATATGTTATATAATAATGAGTTGCATAATTTTGATAAGTTCATTTCAGATTGGAACTTAGATACTGAATATGTTTTATTTGGTGCAAGTAAAGAATGCATCCAATTTATTAGAACTATTGATTTATTATTAGGTGAAAATGTGTTAAAAATTAAATATATCGTTGACCACGATGTAAAAAATACAACTACCTTAAATAATATCAACGAAATTAGTTCTTTTTATCATCAATCTAAAAATATTGAACTAAAAAGAAAAAATATTGAACTAATTCACATAGATAATTTTGAAATTACACCAAATACACAAGTTATTGTAACAACTGATGTGTATAAACAAAAATACAAAGAATTTTTAGAAAAAAATGATGTAAAATGGACTTGGTATAAGAATATTGCATCAATTTGGCCCTTTAAATACAAAAATATAGTTCATATATTCCAATCAGATGTATTAGTAACCGAAAAATGTAGTTTGAACTGCTCTCATTGTAATATGTTCATGCCACATTATGAATTTCCGGTTCATATGGAGTTAGATACGATAATTTCTGATATAGATTCCTATTTTAAGATTGTAGATTATGTAAGTGTTTTTCATTTAGTTGGTGGAGAACCATTTTTATATCCAAATATAGAAAATGTAATCAAACACATATTAGAAAACTATATAACTAAAATTGATAAACTAATAATCACTACAAATGGTACAATTTTACCAAAAGATGCTATTATCCAATTATTAAAGGATAATGATGTTATTTTGAGCGTTAGTGATTATAGTGATAAATTGGAATTTATAAAAAGTAAAATAACAAAAGTTTTAGATGTTTATAAAAATAATAATATTAATCATTATGTTAGGAATGAAATCGAATGGTATGATTTTGGCGATTTAAGAGTTTCTAAAAAATTACCAACTGATAAATTAATAAAACACTTTGATTCGTGCACTGCCCCATTTAGAGGATTAAACGATGGTAAGTTTTATTATTGTCATCTTAATACATCAGCAGTTAGAACAAAAATATTCCCATTAAATGAAAATGATTATGTTGATATAAAGACAATTTCAAAAGAAGAATTATTAAAATTTGATTTAGGTTATACTGATTTAGGATATATTACATTTTGTGATAATTGTAATGGATGTAACACAGGAATTAAAGTACCAGTTAGTTATGAAAAACAAGGTGTAAGAGATTTATGAAAGTAATAATTGATATAGATAATACACTTTGTATTAGTAATGAAAGATTTGCTATAGCAAAAAAAGAAAACGGAAAAATTGATTGGGATATTGCACATAGTGTAGAACTTATAAAAAATGATAAACCATTATATCCTATGATTGATTTGGCAAAAAAATATAAGAAAGATGGATTTGAAGTTATTATTTTAACAGGAAGACCAGAATCAGTTAAAAGCGTTACGGAAGAATGGTTAAAAAAATATGAAATAGAATACGACCAATTAATTATGCGAAATCGTAGTTCATATTTTTTAAAAGCATCGGTTTATAAAAAGAAAGTATATGAAACTATAATCAAATCAGATGTATTCTGTGCTTATGATGACGATGAAGAAATAATACAAATGTGGAATAGTGTTGGAATATCATGTTTCAAAGTTTATGGATTATAATTTTTTAGATAAAGAACATACTAAAAATCCAAAATCAGTATTTGATTTAGGATATATATTCTTTGGCCCATTGGTATTCAATTATTTTAAATGGTTAATTGATAATTTAGATGGAGCAGATTTAATTCTATTTAATTCCAGAGAAGGATATTTTTTAAAAAATATATGGGAAACCTATAAAGATAAATACAAATTGCCAAATAGTGTGTATTTTAAAACTTCTCGTAAATTAGCATCAATGATATCGTTTACAACTGAAATTGAAATATATAAATCGTTTGAGTTACACAGATATGAAGGTGATATAAATGATTTATTATTTGATAGATTTGGTATTAAAATAAACGTTCCAAAACAATGGATTGATACAACAAAGGGATTGCCAGATTTAAGTGATTGGGTTGAATTAATTATAACAAAATCAAAAAAACTTCAAATTGAATATAAAGAGTATATTGATACAACAATTGGTTCGGCACAAAATATTTTAATGGTAGATAGTGGATATCAAGGAACTACTCAATACTATTTAGAAAAAATTTATGGTTATAAATTCAGAGGCAAGTATTTTACATATAAAGGTAATTTACCTATAAAAGATGCAATTGGATTATATCCATTTTACGAATCAAAATTTAAAGATAATATAATCTTTTTTGAATCTGTTTTTGTGGATAAAGTTGGGACATATATTGATTTAATAGATGGTAAATTTGTAAATAGTGATTGGGAAATAACTGAATCTGATTTTGAAAATAAACAAAAAATAGTAGATGGAATAAAGCAATATATCAAAGATAATATTTCAGACTTAGTAATATCACATCAACAAATATTATTAGGTGATACTATGTTTGATAAAATGTGTCAAAAGAGATATATACAAAACGAATCTTTATTTGATAGTTTTAAACATGAAAATAAATTTGTTAGAAATTCTATAAAAAAAATAATTAGAAAATAATGAGTAATACGTTAAATTTTGTATTTGGTAATGATGAATCAAATGGAAGTGAATTATTTCATCAATCCGGCATGTATAACTATATTATAAATAATCCAAATTTTGATAAAAGTTTTAATTACAAAACAACATCTACCAAAAATATATTTTTATTAGAATGTAGAGAATCATTACGAGATTTTTATAGAAAAGATAAAAATGGTAAAACATTATTAGATACCTTACCAATAGAATTTATTGAAACAATAAAACAAAACAAAACTAAAATTTTATTAGCCTCAATTGCAGAGGCAACAGAAATAGTATCTGATTTTTTTGATAATTTAATAAAAGAATTGAATAGATTTGAATTAGATGAAACTCATTTAATTTTATTGGATTCAAATCAAAATTTTTTAGATACAAATACTAATTTTAAAATATTTACAACTCTACATTTTATTGTGATGTGTAATTACCATCCAAATGAATTAAACGATTTAAATTATATATCAGATATACCGACCACTGAAGAAGTGCGTAATATTACACATCGAAATAAACATTTTTTATGTTTAAATAGAAATTCACAACGCCCTCATAGATACTATTTATCATTATTTTTTGAAAAAGAAAATTTATATAAAAAATCATTGTTTTCATTATTAATGAATTTGCATGAAAATAATTTTGAAAAATTAAAATATTTAGAAAAATATAAGGAATCGGTAACATCAAAGATACCAATGGAGTTGGATACCCAAAATAGATTAAAATCAATTCAAGGATTCCATGTTGGAAACACTTTTTTTAAACAACATTATTTAGATTCATATTTTCATATTGTAACAGAAACGTGTTTTACTGATGGTCAAATATTTTTTACGGAAAAAATATTAAAACCAATAATGTGTTTACAACCATTTATAGTTTTATCATCGCCAAATTATTTAAAAAAATTAAAAGGATTAGGATTCAAAACATTCGATTCTATTTGGGATGAAAAATATGATTCAATTATTGATAATGAAGACCGATTAATAAAAATATTTGATTTAATAACCCAAATTAGTGAGTGGTCATTAGAGAAGTGTGAAAAAAACTATAAATCAGTTTTAGATATATGTATATATAATAAAAAACATCTACAAACCTTTTGGGAAGTAGATGAATTTAGTAAAATTTTAAATTCAATAGAAAATGAATGGTAAAAAGGTTTTGATAACAGGTGCCAACGGCTTAGTTGGTAATTATATGGTTGATAAATGTATTCAAAGAGGAGCATTTGTAACCGCAGTGGATATTAATACTCCCGAAAATCAATTAGAAAAATACAATGTAGATAACTATCAGTTTATTAAAGCTGATTTACGTGAATTCAAAAATTGTAAAAGAGTAGTTGAAGGGCAGGATATAATTTTCCACATTGCAGGCGTAAAGGGTTCTCCAAAAAGAGCAGCCGAACAACCCGCAGATTATTTTGTACCAATGTTGCAGTTTAACACCAATATGATGGAAGCTGCACGTTTAGAAAATGTAGAATGGTATGTTTACACATCGACAGTTGGAGTATATCAACCGGCGGAAGTATTTTATGAAGATGATGTTTGGAAAACGTTCCCATCAGAAAAAGATAAATACGCAGGATGGGCTAAAAGACTTGGAGAACTTCAAGCAGAAGTATATTCAGTATCATACGATTGGAATAAAGTATCAATTGTAAGACCGGCAAACATTTATGGTAGACATGATAACTTTAGTCCAGAATCTACCGTCATCGCATCCCTAATCAAAAGATTATTCGGTGAGAAAGAACATCCATTAGTATGTTGGGGAGATGGTTCTCCAATTAGAGATTTTATCTATGCAGGAGATGTTGCTGATGGAATTATTCAGACATACGAACAAAAACTAACACAACCAATAAATTTAGGTAGTGGAACTGGTGTAACAATTAAAGAACTTGCAGAAACTCTTGTAGAAATATACGAAGAGATGTATGGTGAAAAAGTTGAAATAAACTGGGACCCAACAAAACCAAATGGTGATGAGAAAAGATTGATGAGCACTGAAAGAGCAGAATCATTTGGAATTAAACAAAAAATATCCTTAAAGACAGGATTAAGACATACAATTGATTATTATTTAAATGAATACAAAAAATAAGTTATGAAAAAAACAGACAAGGTTTTAGTTACAGGTGCAAGTGGATTTATAGGTTCACATTTATTAAGATTATTATATGAGAAGGGTTACCGAAACCTTCGCTCAACCTCTTTCAGTAGAGATTTGAGAAACGATTTTGAAGGAACATTGGAAGTAGAACACATCAAAGGTGATTTACAAACTGCAGAGTTTTGTCAGTTAATCAGTAAGGATGTGGATGTAATATTCCATTGTGCAGCAAACACATCAAACGCGTTAGATACTAAATTCAATCCGTTATTACACGTTACACCAAACGTAGAAATGAATGTAAATTTATTAGAACAAAGTTGGAAAAACAAAGTTCGTAAATTTTTATTTATTTCATCAAATACAACATATCCAGATATGGGTACTGAATTTTGTACTGAAGATATTAATGTTCACGCAACTCCAATGTTACCAGTTTATAAAGCAGTTGGTGGTATGAAGAGATATGGTGAAATGTTATGTGATTTCTTTTCTAATCAGATTCACGAACCAATGCAATGTTTGATTGTTAGACCTTCAAACGCATTTGGACCAAATGATAAATTTGATTTTGAAAAGTGTCACGTTACTCCGGCAAATATTCGTAAAGTAGCAGATGGTTTAAATCCAATCCCAGTTTGGGGTGATGGAACGGAAGTAAGAGATTTACTACACGTTGAAGATATGGCAGATGGGTTTATCTTTGTAGCAGAGAATAATGATACATACGATATCTTTAATGTATGTTATGGTGAAGGATTTACAGTAAATGAAACACTTGCAACCATTAAAGAATTAGATGGTAATACTAACCCAATTGAATTTGTAAATAATAAGGCACCAATGATTCCAATCCGTTTATTATCTTCAAAAAAGATTAATGATTTAGGATGGAAACCAAAGAGAAATCTAAAAGAAGCTCTAAAAGAAACTATTGAGTGGTATAAAGCAAATAAACATTTATATAATCCAAATTCAAAACCATAATGGATACAAAAGGTGTATTGGGTATCGGTTGTTCTTTTATGTGGGGTGAAGGATTATATTTTTATAGTAATCTACCAGATTTACCTGCTTTAAAAGAATATCATCGATTTGATTACACCTTAACTGAAGACCACATTAAGTTTAAAGATGAAAATAGATTTTTAAGAATTATAGCAAATGAATACAAAATGTGGGATATTGCTAATAGTGGAAATGGTGGTTCAAATGTAAGAAATATAGAAGATTATGTAAATGGTTATTTACAGAAAAGAGTTAATCTACCGATAACAAAAATAGGATTAATAATATATCAATTTACATCACAATATAGAGATTATATAAATCAAAGTCATACTAAAGAAGGTTGGTTAACTGGTGATATAATGCCAATAGAACAGCAAATTGAATTTGTAAATAATGAAATTACTAAATGGGAATCGGAAGGGGTTAAAGTTGTAACACTTAGTTGGTATGAAGAATTTCCAAATCATCCACTATATCAAAAATATTTTAAAGATAGGCATGTTGATATAGAAATAGATGGTGATACAAAAAATTCATTTGAATACTTTCTACATAGAGATGAATACAATGTAACAATAGCATCTGATTTTGTATCACAAGGATTACAAAAAAATGATATACATCTTAATCTAAAAGGGCATAAATGTGTTGCCAAATCAATAATTAAAAAATTAAAAAAAGATAATTGGCAACCAACAAAACTAATTTAAATTAAAAAAATGAGTACACCACAATTTACACCATATGTTGATGCATTGACAACTGCTATGAAAACTATTATGCAAGACGAATCAACTATATTTATTGGTCAGCAAATAGTTTATTATGGAAATCCAATGTCAAAAACAATTGAAGGATTACCAAAAGAAAAAATGATAGAAACTCCAGTAATGGAAGAGACTCAATTAGGTATGAGTTTAGGATTAGCTATGGCTGGTCATAAAGTTGTTACCTTTTATCCTCGTTGGGATTTTTTAATTTGTGCATCAAATCAATTGGTAAATCATTTAGATAAAATTAAGAAAATGTCAAATGGTCAATGGAATCCTCATATTTTAATTAGAGTAGGTAAGGGTTCAGATAAACCATTAGACCCAGGTCATCAACATAAAGGAAATTATATAGATGAGTTTAAATCAATGTGTCCTAATATAGAATTTCACGATTTAAAGACTTGGCAAGACGTTGAATTATCATATAAATACGCAACTGAAAATATTGGTATTCATGTATTAGCAGAATACCCTGAATTATACTATGCATAATACGATTGATAATTTTCACGCAGTTTATGATTTCTTTGGACCATCTGGTTGGATTCCAAACGCGTTTAATTATTTTTATTCTTACAAATTTTTTGAAGAAGGCGGGGAAGTAAATAGTTCAGTTAGTGAACATTTTTTTAAAAATTATTTACAACCACCCGTTTACAATGCAAATTTAAATTTAAATACAAATTTATATACTAAATTATCCTTTAATGAGTATTATGATATTAGAATAAAAAGTAATAAAAGTTTTGTATATTTAGTAGAACCATTTGGAAGTTTTTCACAATTTTTAGGAAAACAAACTCAATTTTCAGAATGGAATTTTATAGATTTTATATCAACCCATGCATTAACGGAAATAAAAAATACACCTAATTTTTATTTACATATTAATTTTTCAACTGAAGGTGTATTTGAAGAGCATTTAATAGTGTATTTATACGAATTGTTTAAAAAATATGAAATTCCTGCTAATAAAGTTATATTCACAATTTCTAGTGTTGATATTGAGGAACTACACAATAAAATTTGTTTAGAAAATAATATTACTGATAAAATGAAAGTAATTTATTGGGGATGGTCATTAAGAATGAAATCATTAGAAATGCAACAAATTTTTAATGGAGTAAAGGATAATTTTTGGGAACATGTTAATAATACAAGTACTATTGTAAAAGAAAGTGATATTAATTTTTCTATTAGAAAACATAAATTTTTATTTATGAATAGACGATTAAGACCACAGCGTATTACATTACTTTCATTATTAGGTATTGATTTTATAAAAGAAAATTTAGTTTCATTTGACATTGATATGTTTGAAAGAGAAAATAATCTTTCATTTTTTTCACATCATTTACACACTAGTAATTTAGCATTAAGTGCATATAAAGAATTTCAAAATATAATTAAACTAAAAAAACAAACAATTGATTATGAAGATATAGAATCAGTTTGGGGATTTAATTTTGAAAATAAAGAACCTTATTTAAATTCATATATTCATATTTTATCAGAAACTAATTTTTACGAAACAGGATTATATCTTTCCGAAAAGACATGGAAACCGATTGGTCATCTACAACCATTTATAATGGTTAATAAGCCAGGTGCACTTGTTGAATTAAAAAAATTAGGATTTAAAACATTTTCTCCATTTATAAATGAAGAGTATGATAATATAAAAGATGATGCAGAACGTATGGAATCTATATATGCCGAAATTATGAGATTAAATTCATTATCTTTTGAAGAATTAAATGAGTGGTATAAATCAATTTTTGAAATACTTATTTATAATAGAAATTTATTGTTTGAATATGCAAATAATAAAGATGAAATCGAAAGTGAATTTATAATTAACTTAAAAAAAACTATTAATGAAAAAGCTTATTAAAAAAATAACAGATTGGTTCAAACAACGTAAATTAAAAAAACAATATAAAAAACGTTTAGAAGAACTCCGTAAAAGAGACCCATTCGTTTATAAAAATCACTAATTCTTAACTCATTCATATTTATACACTAATAGAGTACTACACAAATGAATGAACTAAGTCAATATCTTGTCAACCAAATTTTATTAGAAGATACCGAATTACACAACTTTGTTGTAGTATATTCAGGCAGATTCCAACCTTTCCATAAAGGACACCACGCAACTTATCAAAATCTTTGTAAAAAGTTTGGTAAGGATAAAGTGTTTATTGGAACATCTAATAAAACAGATAATAGACAATCTCCATTTAATTTTAAGGAAAAGAAAATAATCATGACTAAAATGTTTGGTATACCATCAAACAAAATAGTTGAGATTAAGAATCCTTATGCACCTACTGAAATCTTAAAAAACTTTGATGAAACTACAACTGGTTATATAAGTGTTGTTGGTGAAAAAGATGAGATGAGATTGGGTGGAAAGTATTTTGAGAAATATAAAGGTAAAATAGAACAAGGATATAAAGAAAAAGGTTATGTGTATGTATCTCCATCACAATCAAACCCAATATCAGGTACTAATGTACGAAATTGGTTAAGCAAGGGCGATGAGGAACAACAAAGAGCTGGATTCTTAAAAGCATATCCAAAGTTTGATGAAAAAATATTCAAACTGATTACTCTTAAACTTAAAACTATGAGTGAAGGAATGCCAGGTGGAATGGGTATCGGATTATCGTTTCCAAACGGAACAATTAATGGTGCACCGAAACCTGAAGATGTGAAAAAGATGCGTAAAAAATTAGATGATGAAGATGAGGTAAACGAAGAGATTAAATTAGATGTTAATATTGGTGATACCATATTAATGGGTAAATTTAAAAATAAAAAAACAGTAGTTAAGACAATTGGTAAAGACGAACATGGAATGCCAACTATTAATGGTAAAAAAGTGGCTACATTTAGAATTCTACCAAAACAAAATATTTTTAAAGAGGCAGCAACTGTCTCCGGCGGTGATGATTCACAACCCGATGGTGGATACCTACCAAAAGGTAAAGCAAGGGTATTAGGTGGTGATGATGGAGTTAATAGTAGTGATGATTGGTTTGTTAGGGGAGGTTATACCCAAACTGATTTTCCAAAAGCAGATGCAATATATGCATCTGATGATGAAAACCAAATAACCTTTAAAATTAAAACAAAAAACAACGCTAGAAATTTGAATAAACCAACTACATATCCACTTGGGTTTGATGATGTTGATGTCACTCACGAAGTTGAAAAAATTGAAAAGGCAGAAAAGAGATTGAAAAAGAAAACAAAACAAAAAGACTCCATTTCAGAATTAATATCTGATTATTCTGATTTATTAGATTCATTATTTGAAAGTGATGGCGAAGATGATAAATACGTGCACGTTGGGTATGGTAAATACAAAGAAAAAAGTAAAAAAGATGTAGAAGGTGCACCACTATTTAAAAAAGATGATAGTGGAAAATATAGTCCTATTGGGGGAGATGATAAGGGTGGTGAAGCTAAACCAACTGGTCAAGCAGTACAAGGTGCGGATATGTTTAAACACGATAAAAGTGTTAAACAACCTAAAGAAGAACCAAAACAAGAACCTACAAAATCATCATCTGATACGGCTGAAGTAGCAAATAAATTAAAGAATAGAAAAACAAAAAATGGTGAAGAATTAGATATTGATGTAACACCAAATGGTTCATTGATTATTGGAGTTGAACATGGAAAAAGAAAGAAAAGTAATAAAGAAACAATAGAACAAATAAAAACTTTACCTAAAGATACAAAAGTAATGTTTGTAGGTGAGGGTGGTATGAGTAAAGATAAGAATGGTAATATTGAATTTGGTGGAGAACAAAATGAATTTAGAAATGCAGTAAAAGGACACTTTGATAATGCAGAAGAAAGTAGTTGGGATGAAAACGCAGATGTATTGGATGATAAATCACCTGTATTTGATGAAGTAGCAAATGTATTAGGTGGAAGTAAATCTAAAGCTAAAGCTGCATTGTGGTCAAATATGTATGGACAAGATGGTCCTGATGAAAATATGTCACCTGATGATTATTTAGATGATGAAGGAAAAGAATGGTTAATAGACCAAGCAAAAAAAGGTGGAAGTTCAGAATTCGATGGTGAGGTTGATTGGAATAACCTAACTGATGCACAACAAAAAGACCTTTACGAATTAAATTATAGAGATGATGATGGGTATGGTGAAACTGAAATATTTAAAGCCCAAGAAGCATACAATGGATTCCGTCAAAGGGAATTAGATAGAAAAATCAAAGAGGCTGAAGATGCTGGATATACAGTAATTGCACCCGTTGGTAATTCGCATGTTGATTTGCGTAGACAACGAAACAAAAAGAAAGATACACAAGATACTCCAAAGACAGATAAAAATGTACCTAATTCTCTTAGTCCAAAGGTGGATATAAATAAAAATGCTCCAATGGCTCTTCAAAAAATTAAAGATGGTGTAAAGAATTGGAGTATAGACGAAAAACAATTTTTCATACAAAAAGTACACAAGGGAGAATCACCAGAACGAAGAAGTTTTGGAGAAGCAGTTAAAGACAAAGCTAAAGGTGCATTAGAAGCAATTAAACATGGTGCTAAACATGAAGTTCATTTGTTTAAAGAGGCCGGTAGTGGTGTTAAAAACTTTTTTAGTGGTGGTAAAGTTTCTGATTCTGAAAAAAAGGCTTTAATTAGTGTAGCTAAAAAAGTTGCATTAGCAGCAGCATTTGGTGCGGCTGGTGGTGGTTTGGCACATGGAGCTGCTGCTTTTGGTAAACACTTAATGGTGGAATTTATTCCTCATGTAGTTGTTGAAACTATAGCAATAGGTGCAGGTAAAGCAGCACTATTTGCAGGAGAGGAAGAATCAGATGCAGATATGTTAAAATTCATAGCTATTATAAGTAAGAAATTAGAAAGTGCAAAAATACCAAATGAAGTAATGGCTTCTGCAATAGAATCATTTAATTCTAATAAAGATGAAAAGGGTGATATTAAAGAAAATTATTACTACGATGGGACAGTTAATAATTACGCAGATTGGGCCAGAACACATCCGAGAAAATACGATAATAAAAAAGCTAATTTTAAAGTAAAAGATTCAGGTCAAGATGATTTAGAGGAAATCGCAGTTCAAACTGATTTTATTCCCGGTGGATTGTCAACCGATAAAAAATTAACTGATTTTGCTACAAAATATAATACTACCATTGAGGTAATAAAAGAAAAAATTAAAAATGGTATTAAAGTAGAAATGGAGCATACTTCAGATATTCGTTTTGCAACTGAAATAGCAAAAGACCATATTTGGGAAGATTTGAACTATTATACTAAATTAAAAAAAGTTGAAGATGGTGTTAAATCCGAAATGGCAAAAACCGATATGGATGCGGTTGAAAAATATGCAGATTCACAACTGAATCCAACTGATGTTGATTTAGGAAAAGAAACCGACCATTTCTTTCAAAGGTTAAACGACCCGAGAAATGGTAAGGAAATATCACCGGCAGAATTAACGGGATTATTCAAAAGATTGGTTAGAAACAAAAAGAAATTTTTAGAGTTTCTAAAACAATATAGAGAGTTTGTAGTTAAAGATAGAGTATCGAATATCAATATAGCATTTATTAAAGTTGCTGATAGATTGATTGCTAAGACTATAATGAGAAAAGCTGATTTTAAATCATCTACTCCAGTATTTACAACCGAATCAATAAACGAAGGGGATAGAGACCCTAAAGCAATAAAAGCTTACTATGAGGCGGTATGTAAAGATTTAAAAATAACACCTTTACCTGTGAAGTTTGGTAATGTTGGAAAAGGCGGTGCAGCATTAACTTACAATGTTAAGACAATGAAACCTCTTTACATTTCATTTAATGTAAATAGCATGCAAGACCCAGAATATGCTATTCTACATGAAATAACTCATCAAATAAAATTAGAAACTGAGCAGGATGCCTATATGGGTAAAAGAGACCAAACTGCTCAATTTAAAAAGTTAGAAAATAAACTTGTTGAGAAGTATATGTATTCAAGATTTTCCAAAATATTATGGGAATCGGTAAATGAATCAAAAGAATTAATAATGGAAGGTGGTGCATATGGACATATGAATCATCCATTTGATACTGAAATCAATTTAACCTTTGGTCAACTTAAAGATATTGTAAATCGTGCTTTAGACGGTAACTTAGAATTTGCTAGAGAGAAAACTGATGGTCAAGCCCTGGCTATAAGTTGGATAGATGGTAGATTAGTAGCAGCAAGAAACAAATCACATTTGAAAAACAAAGGTGCCGGTGCTTTAGATATTAACGGAGTGGCTGATAAGTTTGCGGGTAGAGGTGAATTAACTGATGCCTACAATTTCGCTATGAAAGACCTATCTAATGCTATAAAATCATTATCCCAAGCACAAAAAGATAAAGTATTTAAGAATGGTTCATGTTTTATGAACATAGAAGTGATATACCCTACTTCAGTCAACGTCATTCCTTACGGACAACCACTATTAGTATTTCACGGAACAATGGAGTACGATGAGAATGGTGATGCAATAGGGGAATCAGCAGAAGCAGGTAGAGTATTGGGTGGAATGCTTAAACAAGTAAATGCAGATGTTCAATCAAAGTATACCCTACAAGGACCACCAGTATTAAAGTTACCAAAATCACAAGACCTATCATCTAAAAAAGGTAAGTATCTTGCTATGATATCTAAATTACAAAAAGAATTTGGATTAGGTGATACTGCAGGTGTTGCTGATTACCATCAAGCATGGTGGGAGAACTTTGTAGATAAGAAAACACCAACTACATTAGATAACGCCACTAAAATGGGATTAGTTAAGAGATGGGCGTTTAACGAAAAGGGATTCCGTATTGATAAGAACTCAATTAAGGATGAAAAAACTCTTGCATGGGCTACTAAAATAGATAAGGAAGACCATAAGGGTATTTCAAAAGATAACTTAATGAAATTTGAAGATATTTTCTTAGGAGTTGGGGCAGATGTATTGGAATTTACTGCATCGGTACTAACAGTTAATCCAGATTCCGCTCTAAGGGATATGAAGAAACGTTTAGAACAAACTATAAAGGATGTTCAGGCAAGTGGAGACCCTAAGAAGATAGATAAACTAAAATTAGAACTTAAAAGATTAAATGCAATTGGTGGTGCTAAAAGAATCGTACCAATCGAAGGAATTGTATTTGTATATAACGGACAGACATTCAAATTAACAGGAGCATTCGCCTCTCTGAATCAATTATTGGGTATTTTTTACGCATAATTTATTTTATATATACTTATATATATATTAAAATAAAAACCTAATATATAATAATGGCAAAGGAATTTAACAAAAAGTTTATGCATCCAACTCGTAGGAAGTTGGTGGATATGGTTATGACCGGTGGTGAATATGCTAAAAACACCACAGTTGGGTGGGAAACCGCCAACATAGAACGAAAGGTTGGTGATGTTTGGGAAGATGAACATCATAGATATGAGAAAAAAGAGGGATTCACAATGAAAACTTCTAAAAACTCTGAAGCATTTGATGAAATCAGAAAATATATAGCAGAATTAGAAAGATGTTCTAATCCAGATTGTACTACAATAAAGATTAATAGTAATCACAAGAAGGTTATTAAAAAAACTGGATATTGTATCAATTGTTTAGCGGAAAGAGAACATAAAGTACGAGTTGCCGGAGTATGGGAACAATATGAGGATTATAAAATATACACTCGTATGATAATTGATGGTAAAATAAAATTAGAAGAACTCCAACAGGCACACGATGATGTGAAACCTTATTATGAATATATTAATGAGGATGGAACTACGGAAAAATGGGAATTACCAAATTCAGTAGAAAATACTCGTGCTGAAATAATGGAAATTATTACAAATGGTAAAGCAGAGTTACAAAAAGTAGAAGAGTTCCGTAATAAAGCATTTGAAATTTTAAAAGAACATAATTGTGAACATTACGTTTAATACAAAACAATAATGGCAGGAACTTCTTTAAAAGATATAATAAAATTAGAATACCAACGATGTGCTGGTGACCCTATATACTTTATGAAAAAGTATTGTATGATTCAACACCCTGTCCGCGGTAAAATACCATTTCATTTATATCCATTTCAAGAAAATACACTAACACAATTCAAAGACCATCGATATAACATCATTCTAAAATCTCGTCAAACTGGTATATCTACCTTAACTGCGGGATTTGCATTGTGGAAGATGTTATTTAATCAAGATTTTAACGTATTGGTAATTGCAACTAAACAAGAAGTTGCTAAAAACCTTATTACTAAAATTAGGGTAATGAATCAATATTTACCTAGTTGGTTAAAACAAACAACAGTTGAAGATAATAAACTTTCATTACGATACTCAAATGGTTCACAGGCAAAAGCAACTTCTGCAGCAGGTGATGCTGGTCGTTCTGAAGCACTATCCCTATTAGTATTTGATGAGGCAGCATTCATTGATAACATTGAAGAAATTTGGATATCTGCACAATCTACTCTATCAACGGGTGGTAATGCAATTATTCTTTCTACTCCCAATGGTGTGGGTAATTTCTTTCATAGGACTTGGGTTGGGGCAGAGGATGGAACTAATGGATTCAATACAGTCCGTTTACATTGGACGGTTCACCCTGAAAGAAATCAAGAATGGAGAGATGAACAACAAGTGCTTTTGGGAGCAAAGGGTGCAGCACAAGAATGTGATTGCGATTTCGTATCATCCGGTGATAGTGTCATAGACCCACAACTTCTAATGTTTTATAAAGAATCTTTTGTACAAGAACCATTGGAAAAAACTGGCTTTGATGGGAATCTTTGGAAATGGGAATATCCCGATTATCAAAAATCATATATGGTTGTTGCGGACGTTGCACGTGGAGATTCTACGGATTACTCCGCCGCACAAGTAATTGATATTGTTAATTCCGTACAAGTAGCAGAATATAAAGG
>Ga0208133_1000097_pt1 | contig 32943 bp, 36 predicted proteins | sample ColrivemetaGS535_FD_187595 | JGI IMG/M metagenome (GOLD analysis project Ga0208133, IMG submission 187595) | Estuarine microbial communities from the Columbia River estuary, USA - metaG S.535 (SPAdes) (version 2) | ecosystem: Environmental > Aquatic > Marine > Intertidal zone > Estuary | place... | reverse complement strand
GTCTACTGCTAAATCCGTACCGTATTTAACTTGAAAATCAGGAGATGTTTTATAATACTCCATAGTTTCAGTTTTTGCTTTTTTTAATAAAGGAAGCAATGTATTTAATTTATCTTCTATTTTATCAAAATCAGTTACTCTAGTTTCGATAAATTGTTTTAGTGATGGGTCAGGTAGATTTAATGAGTCAACATATGATTGAGAAGATTCTTCAGTTTCTTCTAATTTCTTTTTCCATAAATCTTTATGTTCAATACCTTTAGCTTGCTTATGTAATTTTTCAGCATCAACAGGTTTCCAACCTAATTTATAGTAATATATGTTTTGGGCACCTTTAGCTTTTTTATTTGGGTTGAATGCGTTTGGTGTAGCGTAATTAGCACCCTCACCAGGTGTAAATGTTGCTGCACCCGCACCAGCTCCAGTAGCACTTTCTTCCCCTAATGATTTACGAATAAGTTCTTTAACTAGACTTTCATCTATTGTTTGAAGTTGTTTAAATTGTTTAGGATATTCTCTTCGAATGTGAGTTCTAAATGTATTATATAAAGTGTTAAACCACCTACCTACTTCCATTAATTTAGGATCAGTTCTAACCTCTTCGTATGTGACAAAATCTTTAAGGGCTTTATTAAGTTCTTTAAATCTTTTATATACTAAAGCATAGTCAGCTTTATATTTAACATCCCAAGAAATTTTTCCAGTTTCCTGGTCAGTTTCGGGGGTGCTTGTTTCAAATCCTGTTAACTCTTTATTTTCCATTTACTTGCTGGAGTTCTTCTAATAAATCACAATATTGAAGTAAATTTACTATATGATCGTTATTTACTTTATCATTTTTATCTAATTTAACCAAAAATGTAGATACTTCATTTATTTTAATTTTAGTAACTTGGTTTTTAGTTTTTGTATTTAATGAAGTAAGTTCAGATTTAATTTCATTGATCTTAGAATTATAAAATTCTTTTAATTTATTTGTGTTATCTACACTATTAATAAATTCTTTAAGAACAGATTTTTTGTTATTACTAAAATCTGAGTATTTGGAATTGAATTTTTCTAATAATATTTTATAAGTTAAAATACGAGTATCTTTATCATGGTGATTAAATTCATCCATAATGCTAGATGTAGTTTCTTTAGATTTAACTATGTTTGATGTTAAATGCTCTAATAAAGATAGTTTATTAGTAATGATTTGCTCATGAGACTGTTTTTTATTATCGCTGTACGCCTCAATTAACGTGTAAACTGCGGCTTGAGCTTTATAGTTAGGAAGTTTTGATTTAAAAAAATCTTCTAAATTATAGTGTTTTTTAATCTCATTAATTAAATTGTATTTTTGTTTTTTAAGAGAAGTACGATTTAATTGTTTAGCACTTTCTAAAACCGTGTTAATAATAACTTCTGCTTTACCTTCTGATAAGTTAGTGCGTTTAAGTAAACTATCATATAGTTTATACTCACGACCTAACTCAGTTTTACTAAAGTATGTTTTCAGGATATTAGTCGCTTCTGAATTTTTACCCGATAATGTATCTGCAGTAATAGTTCTTACTAGAAGTTCGAATAAAATGCCTGTGTTTTTGTACTTAGAATGTTTTATTAGCATTTAGTAGTTATTTTTATTATAAATATATAAGGAAATATTAATCTCGCAATTGATTAATATCAAGTAGTGATTCTTTTGCTTTATCAGTTTGGAATACTAATGTTTTTTGAATTTCAGTTAAAAACTGTTTATTCTTTAAATATGTAGTATTTGAATTTTCGTTAATAGCTTTGCTGTTATATCCTGGCTGGTCGTCAACTTTCATATCTTTTCTACCTAATCTATCTCTACCAAATACGTTATCTTGAGTATTAATGTTTGATACTTTTTCTTCAGGACGGCCTAATTTAACATCATCTCCATAACCTGCAGGTACATTTCCTGGGTCAGACGTCATTCTACTTTTACCATATAATGAAGCCAAATCATGAGGTGTACCATACGATCTTCCAGTTTCTAATGGATCGTTGCCTTCTTCTGTTACTTGACCTAATCTGAATTTACGTTTAGCATCTTGTAATATTAAATCTCTGTATTCATCAAATTGATCTTCACTAAAATGGAATACATTGTGGTAGATCCAATCTGTTGGTAATAATTGGGCTTCCATTATGTTTTTAGCTAAATCAACTTTTTCTTTCATTAATGCTATTCTCTCTTGATCATAAATGATTGATGGAGTAGTTAATGTAATTTCAAAATTTGTTAATGATTCACCTGTATATCCTTGAACATATAAATGTACTAATGCTATTCTATATAATTCAGATAACACAATACGTTGTAATCTATCAATTGTACGAGCAAAACGAATATCTTCAGCTGCTAATGTTGCTTTACCAGTTAAGTCTTTTTCGTAACCCATAAATGCTTTTGGTACTTTTAAAGCAGCAAACAACTTATCTCTTAAATAAGCTACGTCTTCAATACCATTATATTCTAAACCTTTAGTAGTCTCAATTTTTGTAGCACTATCATTACCACGAACAGGAATATAAAAATCTTCCATCATGTTTTGCATGTTGTATTTTAAATTATATTCACCAGTTTGTTGATCCATATATGGTGTTTTTTTCATTGTTGAAATTGTTTTCTTCATGAAATTTTCTACTTCATTAGGAGGAATAGATCCAACATTAATGTAAAATACACGTTTTTCTGGGGCGCGAGATATTCTATGAATTAACATAGCGTCTTCCATCAATGTATATTGTTTAAACAATTTACGAGCTGGTTCAATATATGAACGTCCATAAGGTAAATAGTTAACATCCGTTAGTAAACGAAAATGAGCCATTTCATAATTATCAAAATATATTCCATTAGTATCGTCTTGTTGATTGGGAACATTATATGTACCCCCACCAACATACCCATCAGGACTGAATCTGAATCTTATAGATGATGGGTTTGCTTTATCATAATTTTCTTGGCGTTGAATATGGTATGCAGTATAAGGTATAACATTATATACTCCTAGTTTTTCCGCAATTTCTAGCTTTAAGAAAAAGTCACCATACTTACACATTTGTCTAACCCATGACCATAAATTAAATTCAATATTTAATACGTCATAAAATAAGTTATACAATATTTTTTGTATATCTTCATCTGAGCTACGAATTTGTAATACTTCACCCATTTCATTTTTTAATGAACACTCATCGGATACAATATCTAAAACAGATGCTACAATAGCGTCTGTGTCCATTACATCATAATCTGAATATAGTTGGGCTCTTAGGTATTGAAAGTTAACATTTAACTGTTGACCATAAAGTGAGGTAGCGTTTTGAGAATATATTCTACTATATCTGTCAACCAATGAATTAGTTTCATATTTGCCACTATTTTGAATTGAGTTTACATCAATTACTTTAACTTGATTTCCTCCCTCATTTCGAATAATTACATCCGTTGAGAATAATCTTTTTAATCGTGTGAATACACTTGTATCTGCCATTTTATTTATTTTAAATTAACCAACTAATATCCTCACTTTGATTATTACCTATATTCATAGTATATGGATTGTCAGTCCCGGATGCAAAATAAGCTCCTTGATATGATGATGGTTTAGATATATTATTTAATGTTGCTTTTGTCATTTCTATTCCTTGTTGTTTGTTTTTTAAGGCTGTATCTCTTACATACATTCCAGTACAAAAAGATATAACTAAATCGTCATTATATCCTGATTGTGCTTCTCCTCTTCCATTTTTCCAAATGAATACTTTCATTTCTTCTATTAATCGTTTTGAACGAATAATGACACTATGATCACCTAAATATTCTCTTCCTTTATTAACTACTAAAGGGCGAGTTCTAGCAGACATAGTAAAACCAGGTGTCATTTTAGATGTATCTTCATACCTAGTAAAATACGAATCAGAAGTTGTACTGTCACTTTTAGGTGAATAATATAAGTTTCTATATCCTCTTTCTATAATAGAATCTAAAGTAGACCAACCAATATTTGCATTTTCAACTACGAGCATAGCTTCATTATATTCAGTAGCTATACCACACAGTAAATATCCAAATTCTTTTGGTGATATTTGACTTTTATATTCTGCTACTTGAGCATTAGTTTCTAAATCGAATACATGAAATGCTGAGTAATCTCGTCCATCGCCTCTAGCTACATCAGCTATAACCATATAATTTCTAGTATAGTCAGGTGCTTCCCAAACCCATAAGTTTTTATCTACTCCTCGTCTTTCCATAGGTTCTACAACATGAGTTGTAGACATATATTCAAGATGTTCTTGATAAAATACTACCTCACCTGAGGTACTAAAATCGCAATCACATTCTTGTGCTGCTAATCTTGGGTCGCCTAGTAATTCATCTTGTCTTTTTCTCCATGCTTCATCTCTTTCGGGATGTACATACCAAGGTAGTTTAATAGGTAAGAAGTCATTTTCTTGGGCTTCTGCTCTTACCCATGTTTGATGAAACCAGTTACCCGTACCAAATGGAGTTGATAATACAATTGCACCACCACCCGTAGCTAAAGTTTGTTGAGCAGATGCCCATATTTCGCCAATGTTATCAATAAATGCGGCCTCATCTATTATTAATAATGATGCTGCTTCTGATCGACCTGAGTCACCAGCTGCTGACACTGCTTTAATTTGAGAGCCGTTTGGTAATTTAAAAGATAATTTATTGTCTTCTAAAGGTTTAATTCCTTTAAGCCATGAAGGTAAGTTATCGTACATGAATCTTACCTTAGTAACCATATTTTTGGCTGTCTCAACTTTGGTAGCGATACAAAGAACGTTTTTGTCTTGATGGAATAACATTAACCACAAAGAATATCCTGCTGCTAATGTTGATATACCTAACTGTCTAGATTTTAATATAATAGAATATGGATTTTCTTTCCATAAATTTAATACTTTAGCCTGGAATGGGTATAAATTGAATATAACTCGTCCACGTTGAGGATGTTGTATATTACAGTATTTACGCATAAAGTGAGCTGGATCTTTTGCGCAAAGGATATATTCATCCCTTATTATTTGTTTTAAATCTTGTGACATTATTTTTTGCCTATTTTCCAAAGTGTTCTTAGACTTAGATTAGGTTTTAGATTTCCATCTATCCCTATTCCAATACCATAAACGCTTTTCTTTTTTGTTCTTAATATTAGTTCAGGTCCAAAATAATTAATTCCATTTTGACTTCCTACTAATCCTACACCTGCATAAAATTCATTTTTTCTTTGAACTATAGTAAGTGTGTTACTTATTACTGGTATAGTAATTTTATATTTTATATCTCTTAATTTTATTTTGTTTTGAGTAATAGAGTCATTTATGTAAACACGTAAAGAATCTGCTATTAAAGAATCTTGATAGTAGTAAGTTGAGTAGTAATCTCCTATAACATATGCTGTATCTACTACTTTAGTTGTATCATGAATATATTCTATTTTTGTTCTCCATTTAGGAATATATTTTGGTACTTCTTTAGTAAGAGTGATATAAGATGTATCCGTAGTTCTTACAGTATCAGTTGATGGTGGAGTGGATTTGGTAATATCTCCACCACATTTTTGTAGTAAAAGTATAATAATTAATACTACAATAATGATAAAATAGAATTTATTTTTATCTTTATCCCAACTCATTATTTGTTTAGACCGACTCATTATTTGTTTAATTCATCATTTATAAAATCAATTAAACTCTTACCGCCTTTTTTATTAAATAATTTTTTAAGATCATCTTTCTTTTTATAGCTATCCAAAGCTGCTTTTGCTTTAGCTTTATCATCAGTAGATGCCTTTTTATCCTTTAATACTTTTGATTTATTAGTAATAGCGTTTTTATACTTATTAATTATATCTTCTTCTTCTGGAGATAATTTTTTAGCATTTAATTTACCTAATTCTTTTTCAGCTTCTTTATCTGCATCTTTAGCATTTATTTTAGGTTCTTCTTCATCAGAACTTTCTTCCTCATCACTAGTTTCCCATTCATCTTTTTCAACTTCATCCTCTTCTTCATCTGGGTTAGCTACTACTTTTGGAATATTTAAACTTGCTAAATCATCTTCAGGTGTAATTTCTTCTGGTTCTACTTCTGCTTCTTTTGGAGCAGGACCAGTAACAGCACCTAATTCTATTAATTCCCCTATTATTGGATTGAGTACAGATGAAAATTTAATACCTACAGCAGCCATAATATTTTTAGGTGTTATACCTTCTTCACCTGCTCCTTCAACTGTATCTAAAATTCTTTCAATCATACTACCAGCATACGCATCTTTAATAGCAGCAAAATTTTCACCCATTTGAATATTACGACCTTTACGAGCTAATTCAGCTATATTTACATCTTTACCACTAGCTTTAGCAGCATCTACTGCTTTTTTAACAGAATTAGGGTCTGTTTTTTCAGCTTTAGCTATATTTGGAATTTCATCTGACGATGTATTCTTAGTAACTATTGTTAATTCGTTTACAATTTGTTCACGAACATAATTATATAAGTCTTTACGTTTCATTTATATAGAGTTTTGATTATAAATATTATAAATTTAAATAAGATTGTATTTGTTTAATTCTATCCTCGTTAGAACCAGCAATGATACCAAAATTCTTAATTCTCCATAAATGTTCTGAATATAAATGTTTAATTGTTTGATCTATTTGAGTTCGGTAAATAGCATCTGTAGTACGTACACTATTGTCTTCTATTTGTACTCCTGATGGACTTACATAAAATATCCAATCATATTCTTCAATAAAATGAGAAGCATATTTTTCAAATCCGTGTTTATCTGCGGTATTAATGGATTCAGCATTAAAAGTAAATGCCATTACATCTATCACGGTTCTATCCGTTATAACGTTTGCTTGAATTAATTCACTGCATCTTTCTGCTAAGAATATTGTTTGTCCTTTTAATGTACTATCTGTATTTAAAGGAATACCTAAATCACGTAAATATTTACTGCGTTCAGTAGAAAAATTGTAATGTTTAAATTCTGGTAGTTCTTTGAGTGAGTTAACTAGTGTAGTCTTTCCTACACTTACTGTACCTGTAAATCCTATTTTCATAACTTTTAATTTTTGTAAATATACAAATGAAGGCTTGGTAATCCAAGCCCTCTAATTTATTTCCTTACTTTACTTAAAATTAACACCCCACTATCTGTTAAACGTTTTAATGGTGGATTAACATTTTGTGATGTTTTATTTTCTTGATATTCTCTATATAACCCTTCAATAATATTTTCGGTTAAAATACCATCTTCACCTGCATCTTTTATAATTTGAATCATATCACCTATCCATTTGTAATTACTAGCTTGAGCATATAAATTAATTAATTCATTTGCTTTAGTTGGGTTATTAATTTTATACAAAGTTTTTGGCGCAGCCATTTCCTTTAACTGGTTTTGTATAAGTTCTCTAAGGTTTTTCATAATTTATGTTTAAAAATTTTCTATAAAATCTGGGTAATCATTGTCTTCCATGAATATAAATATTATGAAAGCAAGGCTTCTGCAACATAAATCCCATGTAGTGCTGAAATATATATACCTCTTGCTCCAGCTGCATCACCTTGTAAATGAACATTGGGATATTGAGGTAACGATAAGTTAGCTTTATTTAATAAAATTTCGTTGGTTAAAAATTTTACTTCAGGGCAATAAAATATATAATTATCATTTATCCCAAATGTATTATTTAAATCTTCTATAAATTCCATTATATACTCAGCATATTTTCCGAATCCCGTTTTGAATTTATTTAATGATATTTTATATCCAGGGACTTTTTTTCCTTGATCTGTTAATGATGGTTCTCTACCTATAGGAGAGTAATATGTTGCCACCCCTTCATTTTGAAAAAATTCTACTAATTGTTTACTAAATACAAACGGATCTTCAATACCACGAGCCTCTAATAAAATTCCAAAATTAGTTAATCCATTTTCTTTATTTGGGTCTTTATGGGCATGACCATTAAAACTTTTCATCCCGTATGTTTCTTCTTCAGCTACAAATGCTGCGAAATTATTTGTACAAAATGAACGTGCGCTATCCTCTCCAAATTTCTTATATAGTTTAAAATCGTAAGCTATTTTATTTAATTCTTCAAAATATTTTCCATCAGTTTCATATCTAACTCCGAATTGTGCTGGTTTAGGTATTGTCTCTAAATTATATTTATTTATTAATTTAGTAAGTAAATCCATTCCTGATTTACCAGTTCCAATAATTAAAGTATCATATTTAATACAATTATGTCCTATATGTATTTCATTACGATGCAAATCAATATTTGTTATTTCAACATTATATGTTTGGTTTACACCACACTGTTCAAAGTATTCGAATATGTTTTTTACTTGTTGTTGACCATAATCTGTACCTAAATGGTAACATGGGGATTGTCTTAATTCAAAAGGTGAATCTTTTATAAATTGGGGTTCTTCAACTGGCTCTGTGTACATTATTTTAGAAGATTCTGGGTGGTACTCAACTATATAGTCATATAATTGTTTAGATAATTTTTCAGCATATTCTTTATTGGTACAGTAATTTGGGAAGAATATACCTCCTTGATTAAAGGAAGGAATAACTTTAAAGTCACTCCAAGTACCAGCTCCACCAGCTCCATTCATTACTTCTTCAGGTTTACGAGTATGAATATCATTTCCCTTATCAATTATATTAATTAAATTTCCAGGGTATCCGTTTTTTAAAAGATGTAGTACTTGATATTGAGTAGATACACCCGCTCCTATGATTACGATTTTTTTATCCATATTGTAAATATAAGTTATTTTATTAAGTAAGCCAAATTAAAGAGGCCCGATCTTACGATCAGGCCACTACTCCTTTAACTTTGTTATATTCGAACACGCAATGAATGTGTTCTGTAAAATTTATTTCTTTGACTTAGCTTTATATTGAGCTTCGGTAATTACACCAGCTAATTTTTGCATGTGTAAAAATGATTCATTCATATATTCTGCTTCTCTATCATATTCAGCTTTATCCATAGATTGACCTTCGTCTCCAATGAAGTTTCCACCTGCATCATACATTCCATTAACGTCTTCATTTCCTTCTTCATCATATCTAAGATCTTCGTCTTCATCAAAATTTTCCATTCCGGGCATTGATAAATATTTTTTATCTTTTGACTTTACTTTATATGGACTATCTTCTTCGTTTTCACCCAAATTAACATCAACTGCAACTTCGTCAACGATTTCTTTTTCTTCAGTATCTTCTACTTTTGGAGATTTATCAGATTTAGATTTAAGTTTTTCTAACATTTTTTTATATTTAGCTAAACTTTTTTCTAATACTTTTACTTCAGCACCTAATTCTTTTAATTTACCTTTATCAAGCATATCATGGTAAGCTTCATCGATGCCTTCCATATTCATTTTCTTTTCACGAAGTTCAATTGCTTCTTGAGTTTTACCCATTTTAGCCTCTAAAGCAGCAACATTGCCAGCTTCATCAATTTCACGAACATAATCATTAATTGATTCGCGTATAAGTTGTCTTAATTTATTCATTTTTTTAGTTTTTATTTTATTATAAATATGTACGTTTTTTTGTTTATTACCATTTCCTACAAGACCAGTAATTTGCTTTCCAACGTGGTCCTGGATTGTCGCAGTGATGTCTAGCTCTATATGCCTTTCGTCTTACGGGATTGTTTTTCTTTATGTTCATTCTTTTACCCTTAGCCGATGTACCACCAAATCCAAAATTTACTTTAACTACTTTCCCTTTAGGATTTTTAACGTATACTTTAAATTTTTTGATATCGCCTTGCATCGGTTTACCTAGTTGAACTTTACGACCACGATATTCAGCTTCAGATAGTGTTTGTTTATATTCTTTCATGAATTGAACAAACTCTTTTACATCTTGCGGACTTTCAACATCGTATTCATCTATATCATCTTCTTCAAGAGGAACACAATTATTTACACGTTCACCTGTTTTGGATGATATTTTAGTTTTTGGTTTACCTAATTTGTAACCATCCCAACATTCGATTTCTTTTAATATGTCTATTAATTTGATCATGTTTTGTAATTAAATACCAGCTAGTTTTTGCATACGTTTAAATTCTTCTTCTAAACCTAAATCTGACAAATCAACATCATCTTCATCTTCTTCCTCTGGTGTTGGTTCCATATAATCTAAAGCCCAACGTTTTTGGTCTGACGATAGTCTGTTATTTACTAGATTTTCAATAAATGATATAAATGCTGCTGCATCGTCTTCTCTATATAAGTTAGCTAAAAACAACTCGAATGCTATTTTATTACGAACATTAGCTTCATTATATAATTTTTCTAATGCTTCTTGAATATGTGTACCGAAAGCAAAATCTTCTGGTTCGTATTCTAATTTATCTGTAGCTGCTACTGTAGCTTGATTTACTTCTTTACTTTTAGTAAATCCTTGTAACGATACAATTTCATATAAACCTTTAATAATTTCATGAACTAGGAATGGAAATATTAAACCAGCTGCTCTGATTTTTAATTTACCATCTTCTTCATCAAATTCAGCTTCTGACTCTCCACCTTTACCTCCATCACCTGCTCCCATAGCTAACATAGCTAAGAACATTGCTAGTGCTTCTTCATCATGAAATATACCAAATACTTTTTTTAATGTTTCACCATACTTATCTACACTACCCTCTATATTTGATAACGTTTCACTATAGCTATCTAATAAGTTATCAGGAACTTGATTTAAGAAATCCATAAATGGTTTATCTAAAGCACCTCTAATTGAAGCACCTTGAGTAATAGCATTTATAAGTCTTCTTTTAGCTACCTCATCATTCATTATATCTGTTGAAGGTAAGTCTATTGATGGAAATTCCATTTCTTCTTCTTCCTCTTCATCATTATTATCAGATGGAGGTAATTGATCATGACCTAATGTAGCATCTATTTCAATATTGAATTCATCAATTATAGGATACATTTTTTTAACCATATCCACAGCTAACTTTTCTAATGCTGCTTTATGAGGTGCTTCATCTTCTTCTAATTGATCTATTAATATTTTAGAACGTTGAAGGATTTGCATTAACTTCTCATTACCAAGCATTCGTTCTCTTGATGAAACACTTTTGCTTTTTAGATTTTGAATTGTTTCAGGATCTTTAAATATATCCTTATATTGTGCTTCGTTCATTATTTATTTTTTAATAATTTATATTTTTTTACAATATCAGATATTCCTTTAGACATACCTTCTTTTTGTGCTTTTGGAGCAGTTTTTGGGGTAGTATTTGGGTTTGGATGTAATGGGTTTTTGCTTGGAGTTTTGGTTGGTGTAGTTACTTTTTCTTTTTCCTTTGCAGGTGCATTTTCAGCCAAAACTGCTCTAATTTCGTTCTTAATAATATTCTTTAATTCTTGTAATTTCATTTTTTTCGGTTTTTAGATTTTATATAATAATTTAAGATTTTTTTAGTTTCAGTTAATTTGGTTGGATTTGATACCATAAATTCAGCAATTAAAACTTCAGCTAAATCTCTCGCTTGTAATGCTGATAGTAATTCAGTTGGTGAATTTAATCTTATTGGTTCTCGTCCGGGTATAAGTATATAGTTACCATTTCCAGGTTGTATATTAATTGAAGCTATTGTAGTACCATTATTTAACCTAATGAAATATATACTACTAGGTCCAGAATTCCAAGTACTTCCAACTCTACCTCTTCCTCCTAATTGATTATTACGACGAGAAGCTCCTCTAGATATTCCATTTTCTTGTACGGCTGTTGCTAATCTAGCTCTAACTGCTCTAGGTAATCCATTAAATGCTGTTTCTAAACCCCTTGCATTCATTAATTCAGTGGTTGGTGTTCCACCTGCTACTGGTGCTGCTGCTGGTCTAGCTACACCTGCTACTCCTGCTGGTCTTCCTCTTCTAGGTGCTCCAGCTTGTGCTGCTGCAGGTGCTTGTGCTGCTGGTACTTGAGCTCCAGGAGTTGCAGGTGCTTGAATAGTTGTGCCTAATAATCTTTGTGCTTGAGCTGGTGACAGATTTGCTTTAATTAACTTATTTAATCTACTAATTGCTTTACTCTCTCTTGGATTTCGAACATTAACAAGATAAGATGTTTCTCCATCTGTTGCTGGTTTATACACACTATTATCAACCATTGGTGGTAAAGCGGCTATAAATTCTTTTTTATCAACACCTTGTAAAGCATAAGCTATTTGATCATCAGTATATTTAAGGTTTTTACTTCTTTGGTAATTAAAATATACTTTATACATATCATCAGTAAAATTACCCATATAACTGTTATATTGATTCCATGGGCTGCCCCCCATTCCGTATCTAAATACTGAGTTGTTGAAAGTTCGAGTATAAAGATCTGTTGGAAATACTAATATACCATCACTAGATAATGGAATAGCAACCATTCCGCCTTTTGTTCTTTTGTCGTATGGGGTATTTTTTAATATGTTAAGAAATGAATCTTTTTCTATTTGAGGTGGTAGATCTTTTTTACTAAATACTAAATCTACTACTGATTCTTGGAACCCAGTATTGCTTTCTTCAGACGATAATACATTTTGTACTTCTTCATCATCAAAAGGAATTTGAATTATTTTATCTCCTTCAACTTTATAAGATGTAAATGTATTTGAATCTAATATTATTTTTCCATTTTCAGTATCTTTAACTACGATAGCTGAGTCTGGGTTACTTTTTGCGGATTGGAGTATTTTATTAATAATATCTTTATCTATTACTTCATCCTTTGCTAATTTTAATAAGCTATTAAATGGAATTTTATCTAATTCAGGGTAGTCTAGTAAAAATTTAGAAGTTCTTTTGTTTAATTTAATGTTTGGATAGTCGTTTTCAGCTGTAAATACTCCTACTTTTACTTCACCACCTTCAAATGTTAATTTAACTATAGCTTCACCGTTTTTAGTTACATATAATTTTGTATTAATGTCTTTGCCCCATTTACCTGATGTAGTTAGTAATTTTTTAGCTTCAAATGGAATAGAGTCTTTAGTTAAATATTCAAAATCAATTGTATCTCTCATATTCGCTATAATTGATCTAATATCTGAGTTTGAGAATTTATCTAGGTTTGTAAATAAAGTTAGACTATCTATAATACCAAAATTAGTTGCAATAGTATTAGCAATTTGGGGGTAATTAGGTAAATATTTTTCTATAAATGTATCATTACTAATATCTTCAAATATTTTTTTACCTTTTCTAACAACCAAATATTGTTCTTTAACTTTAAAAGGCAATTTAGACCATTCTCTAACACTAATAGGATTATTTTTATAAGTTTGGTTTAAATTTTCTTTAGACGATAAAGGAATATATTTAAATATACTTCTTAATCCAACAACTGATGGGAAGTTTTGTTCAATAAAATTCCATGATTCCCATCTATCCCATTCTGTAGCTCTACCACCAACATCATTATTTGATTTATCAGATGCTTTGTAAGTATTATCTTTACCAACAACAATAACAAAAAAACTTTTACGGTCAGTACTAGGTAAATTTGTATCTTTTACAAGATAAAATGTTGGATTCTTTCTTTTATCATCATAACGATAATTACCAAACGAACCTCTAGTAATACACCAAGATTCACCTCTACCAAAATTTAGACAATTTTCTTCTGTGGAACCGTTATATATTATTAAACCATCTTCGTTATAAACAATGTCTGGCGTAATATCTATTTCTTCTTCAGGTTCTTCAACACCTTTAGAGGATGTAACTAATTTAATTAAGTTAGATAAAGACCATTTACGTAAATCCTTTTCCTGTACTTTAGGTGAGTTTTTTAACTGGTCAAAACGTTCAATATATTTTTTAAGTTGTTCATCTGAGATAGTGATGTTAAAGTCATCAGCTTCCTCTTTAAATTTTTCCATTAACCTATTTATCTCAGCATCTGAGTATTCATTAATAGGAAATAAATTGTTTACAACGTGTATTATAAATTGATATGTGTTTTTCATCTGACTATTTTTCTTTATTTATCCACCAAATACAAACATATTCTGTTGGTTCAGCAGGAATTTTACCATCACCTTTCCATTCAATATAATATTTACCTTCGCATAGTTGTTTTTTCTTATTCCATTTACCACAATTAGCACACATAGCACCACCTTGAGGTACAGATTTAGCTGGTTGGAAACCATCTGGAAATTTAAGTTCAGGTGTTTCTGCTTCGTTTAACTTACTTTTAAGTATCCACTCAGTTATATTAAATTCTTTTTTCATTTTTATAATTTTGGAGTATTATCGTGACCACATTTATGACAAATATATAAGTCATCACCACCATCTACAATTTTCCATCTCCATCCACACTTATCACAGACGATTTCTGTCTTAGTTATTAATTCTTTTAATATATTTATTAGTTTAATCATTATAAACCAACATTAATCATTTGTGGGTTGTCTACTTTAAATTTTACTACTCCTTTAATATTTCCGATATTTGAAATAACTTGTTTAATAGTATCTATATCAAATTTTCCACCATTTTTTAAATATGGATACGGATCAACTTTAACAGATAATTTATTATATGAGTAATTTTCTTTACGAATACGAGGAGTATATTCTTGAGCATCTATAGTTGTAACACCAGTTACTGATCTAATATCTGATAGTAATTGGTTTTGGAATTTAATATCGTTATTAGTTACTAACAATCCTTCAATTTTATATACTTTAGACGCTGAATTTTCACTTAATACCTCTCTTGTAATTATTTTAGTTTTTGGGTTACGTGTATATACGTAAAATTTCTTTAAGCCTCCATTTTTAGATTCATTTAAACCAGCATTTGCTGAGGCCATTAACTCAATTGTTTCGTTGTCTGGTAGATATTTTGAAATTACAGTTTTTACTTCAATGTAACTTATATTGCTTTTATCTCCTTGAGTAAATAAATTTTCTAATTCATTATGTAATTCAAGGTATTTTCTATCTCCTGTGTCTTGAAATTTTTTCATTACCTTTGCAGGTAAATCATTTAAAGCTCTATATGGAAGCAATTTTTGAAATTCAACATCTCTTTTATCTCCTAACTCATTTTCTAACTCATTTTCTAATACAGGTATATCTAATGGTACTTTTCTATCATTATATATTCCATATTCACCTAAATTTGTTTCTAATATAGTTGCTTTGTCTTCTTCATTTAAATGAATAGCGTTACGAGAATATAAATAACGTGCCTCAGCCCATAAATTTAAAAATTCTTCTGAGCCATATTTTAATTTATTTTCAGTTAATGGTAATTTATTTTTAACATGATGTTTCATGTTTTCAGTCATTATTACACGAGCATCTAAACTTTCGTTAAGTACTGGACCTTTGTTACCTACATTTTCACATGAATGGCAACCACAATTACATGATTCTTTTTTAGGAGGTGTTGATAATGCCTCTTTAATTAATCGTTTTATAAGATTTGCATGTTTCATAGTTATAAATATTAGTAAATATTAGAATAGTTTATCAGGGTAGATATTTAATGTACCTTGATTAGCAGAAACATATGAATTAAGTTGATCGGATTTTAAAGCATTAACTTTTTCTTCAGTAACATGATGATATTCTATATTACCATTAATATCTACATTTACTATAAATCCATTTAATCCTGGTTTGATATTTAATTTTTTTAGCAAAAGTTTTTTAAACATTTCAGCAGATGCATCTTCAGGAGAAAAATCATGAGATTCAATACCTAATTGAAGTAATACTTTATCTACATTATCATACATATTTTTGATAATTGGAAAGTCTAATTCTCGAAGTTTATCTTCTTTAGAAAAATTAGATAATTCTTTAAAGGCTTCAATTAATTCTTTAGATGAAAAATTCAAAGCACTTGCTTTATTTAATTGTTTATGCTCTAAAGTAGTTATTAATGAATATAACCCAAATATTGAATTAAGTAATTCTAAATTCTCTTTATCTGATCCAAATCTTCCTAGTGCCATTCGGTCAGAATCATATGATTTTACTTCTAAACCTATGTTTCCATTTATTAATAAATCAGGATCTCCTCCTTTTCTACTATCTTGAACATTGTAATTTTTACTTAATAACCAATACATAGCTACTTCACCATTTCCTGATCCCTTAGAACCTACATCTTCTGTTGATCCTTTTTTTGGAGGAGATATAGAATATAGTTCTTTAAATATTTTAGCATCTTCTCCAGAAACATTAACATCTTTTCCTAATTCATAATCCCCTACAGGAATAGGTAAACTACCTAATTTATTAGTTATAATTTTATTATATGATTCAGATTGCCCTTCCTCATTTAAACTAACTCCCAACTCACTTAATATTGATTCCATTAATAAAATATCCTGCTCATTATTCATGTCAGGATATCCTTTTGGAAATTTATACGAGTATTTTTTTAAAAATAAATCTAATGTATCCATTTATGATGGTGGTGTTTCTTCAGTTGGTGTTTCAGGTGCTACTGGTTCTTCAGGGGCTGGGGCTTCCATTGGTGGGGCTGTTTCTTCTGTAGGTTTTTCAATTTTAACTCCATATGCTAATATTCTAGCTATAGATTCAACACAATTTTGTTCTTCACTTATATTTAATAAGTAATATTTTTTACCTTCTACTTTACCAATCCATGTTCTATCAGTATATATCAAGTAAAATACCTGATCATTTGCTAATATAATACGAAATGTAGTAGGACGTGGTGCTACCCATTCAATATCCTTTAAAAACAAATCGTATTGATCTGTTAATAATTTAACAATAGTATCAAGTAATGTAGGGAATTTTACTAGTACTGGAAATCTAGCTGTATCTAATGATATTGGAGAAGCAGAATCTAAATCTACTTTAGTTGTAGATTTATCTGTTTTTGAATATATATTCTTAACTACGTTTTTAATCCTAGTTCTTAAATCGTCTTTAGTCATTTTTAGCTTCGTCTGAGGCAACTATTGATTCATAGTCATCCATGTTTAATGTTCTACCTTCTTTGCATAACTCAATTAAATTATCAGCCACAACATGTAAATCCATATCTGTTTCAGCATCTTCTCTAGCATATTCTAATAGACGAATTAATAGTGGAACATCTACCATGATTACGTCTTCAGGATTTTCTTCTTTATCTATAATAGATACATTAGATGCCGGTTTTTGGTTTTGTACGAATGATGCAGAGTCGATTTCTTCAACTGGTCCTTTAGCAAGGGTAGATTTGATCATTTCTTTAATTCGTTGTTTGTCGTCTTTTTCTGCCATTTTCTTTGCTAATGAAATTGCTCTTCCTCTCATAACACGTTCAGCATCTGCTCCATAATCTTCTATAAACTTTTTTTTATTTTGTTTATACTGATTATAGAGCTGATCCATGAATGTTAACTCTCTTGGAGTAAGGTTTGCCATTTTATTTTACTTTTGCTTCAGCAACGGACGCTTTATTGTAAGAAGCAATAACTTTTTTCATTTCGCTTAATGCTTTTCTAGCTCTTCCTTTTGCTGCTTTTGTTGTTTCTTCGTGATTTGTTTTTGCTGTTTCATACAACCCACTAATTTGTTCAAATAGTTCTTGAGTACTCATTTTGTTTTTGTTTTTATTGGTTTATAACTGTTAATTTATTTATTGCATACCTTGTTGACCCAATACTTGAGTGCGTACAAGCATTGTAATGGTATTACCTATTTGATTCATTAATTTCTCGTCACCCAATGTTTTAGCTTGAGCAAACGCTTTTTGCAATGAATCCTGTATAGATTTTACTGTTGGATCGATATCACCTGCAGTTGTATCTGGGACTACTGTGTCCATTGGTGGTTCTTCACCTGCTGGTTCAGCTGGTAATTGTTCATCACCCATGTTAAGATCGATATCTACGTCCTCTTGTGGAGCTACGTCTTCTTTTTCGCCTTTTTTCTTTTTAGCTTCATCTAAAATTACTTCACGGATTTGTGCTTTTAAAGCTTCTCTAGTATATTTTTTATTCTCCATTGACTCTTTGATAAGTACTTTACCAAAAGCCAATTTTTGCATATGTTCAAATTGTTTGCTCATTGTTATATTTTATTATAAATATTATATCTTTTATTATTTATGCAAGTAATCGGTTAGTATTGTGCCTATTGCACCCACTTTTTGTCTTAAAAATATCCATTCATTTAATGAAAGTTTATGTTCTTCTTCATAGTACGATATAGTTAATGAACCTATAAAATTATCATCTAAATCATATATTGCTAACATATACATTGATTTGGTTTTATAATCTTTACCATCAACCTGAAATAGACCACAATCCATATCATTATGTTTACAACTAGGAATATTTAATTCACCATCTTTATATAAATAAGAGAATACTTTTGGAAATAAAGATACTGGGATATTTTGGAATGTTTCTTTTATTGATGCCGCTTTATCAGTGGTTCGTTCATAAAATATACTAAACTTTTTAATTGACTTACCTGTTGGATAAAAATGTCCACCATTATGAAATTGCGCAATACATATTCTATCACAATTTAGTTCTTCTAAAATTAATTCAAGTTGATGATCTACTTTTTCATCTGTGTTAATAGATTCACCTACTATGTCTTGATTTTTTCTATTTAGAAATTTTAATTTAGTCCATTCTACTATTAAAGGCCCAAAAACAGCTGTTAAAAAAGCTGTAAGGATAGTTAAAGTTATAGTGCTCATAATTTTATAGTGCTGTTATTTTTTTAATGATTTTAAATACTTAATTGTTTCCTCCTTATTTTCTAATAACTTTTTTTTAGTTGAACCAACCCATTTTTCTATATCTCCAGCTTCTGTGATGAAACTTTCATTTGAGCCATTTATAACCTCATCCATCCAAACACTATAATCTGTAATTACGTGGTCTAAGTCTGAATTAGTAATATTCTTTTCGTATTCTTCCCATAACCCCAATATACGCAATTCTGTTTCAAAATCAATTTGACAGTTAAAACATCTTTTATACTGGATATAGAATAATTTATCGTTTTTGTTTTTCATTAAATTAGAACAACAAGGACAAAATAGTGGGAGAGTTACCTCCTTTTTTGCTTTATCTAATTTAGTAAGATTTTGTTTGATACCATTTTTGATAGTCCATTGTCTACCATCTGATTCCCATATATCTCCTTCGACATGGAATTCTTGTTGCTTTGTATAACCTATACCGGTTGATGTTTTTTCACCATGTTTACCTGTCATTAGGTTACGAAGGCGTTGAACGTCTGCTTGTTTAAAGTCTTTTTTTAAAACGTTTTCTGACATAACTTATTTTTGTATTTTGCGAATAATTTCTTTAATAGTTTTACGTAATGAATTTTCATCAACTGTTTCTCTATCCGAAGTAGTATAATCAATCCCTGCATTATTCATTACAGTATCAATAATATTTTGCGTTACTTTTTTGGTTGGATTTTTACTTGACGGAAACAATAGTTCTCCATCTTTAACAACCCAATTTAATAAATTAGGTTTGGATGTCAAAGTTTTAATAAAATCATCTATTGCTTGTTTTGTTTTAGGAGGGAATGGTTTTCCTCTTTCCTTTTCTAATTTTTTCTTAGCAAATGGTTGATTAGGTCCAAAATGTGTTTCTACAGCTTTATTTACATCTTTAGTAGCATTTCTTAGATTTGAAACATATGCTCCATAGTTGTCAATATTTTCTAATGCTTTAACTACTTCTTCAACTGATAATACTGTTGGGGTAAGAGCTAAATCATATGAAGCTTGTTGTCTAACATTATTGTCTTCTTCGTTTTCTACTAATCTGTATTTGTATTTCATAAGCCCAATTTTTTTAAATCATTAATTGTTTGTTCTGTTGATGTAAATAATATACCAACTCCTCCTCTAGAATTCCATTCATTAATGGTATCTGGACGATCATCAATAAGTATTCTATTTTTACCTGAGTATTCTTGTTTATTTTCTCTTTTAGCTAAAACTAATTTAGTGCCAGGTGTATTTTCATTTACCCATAAACGTTTTCCATAACGTGAAGATGCTTTTTCAGATGGAGCTGATAGTAAAGTAGGTTTGTATTTACTAATATATGTCCATAAATTTTTACCATCTTGCATCCAAGGCATTTTAGACCAAAATATATATCCTATTCCATCTATTAATTCCCAAAACTTATCTGTGCCTAATTTAGATTCAAATGTTTTTGGGTCCATTTTAGAATATTGTTTAAATTGTCTATCAAAGTCACACAATACACCATCCATATCACAATATATTTTATATTGAGATGTTTGTTCCTCCTCTTTAATTTGTCTATATATGTCTGTTAATTTATACATCTGTTCTCTTTAATACTACAAATCTACCTTTACCTTGAGGAGTATCAAATTCTAAATTTACATCTTTTCTAAAATATCCTGGTATTCTATTAAATTTATTATCAGTTAAATTTGCATATACCATATGATAATTTTTGTATGGGGTATTATCCATTGACGATATTCCTATATATTCTGGTTCTGCTTCTTCAGCAAAATCTAATATAACTTTATACATTGTAGATAATATTTTAATGTAATTTTCTTTAGTAGAAGTACCCGTAGGAGTATCTATTTTATTATCTTCAGGGTGAAACATTATATTAAAAAATCTTCCTCCATCATTGTATGGATTTGATACTTGTTTAATGTCATACATATATGTTGTATTTCCTACTTGAAATCTACCTCCAGTTAAACCACCATATGTCTCAACGGCATTATCTGATGTTAAAGTAATTTCATTTAAAGTATGCCAAAGATTTTCATGTATTGTTCTTGGGCGATTATATTTTTCTGAGTCTAAAAAGTATATTTCATTTACAGGTTTAGGATTTTTTAAACTATCTTCCCAGTTTCTAAAGGTAATATTTCCTTTTAAGTAAGCCTCTTTTTCTAATTCAAGTAGTTCATCATCTTCATTAGTGTTAGTAGTACTAATATTTTTCAATCTACCTTCATTATCTTGAATTCTATGAATCATTTCATGAGAATATGAACGTAATATATCTTTTGGATGTCTATTTAATGTAAACAACGTTATTGAACACTCATTTGGGTTGTAATATGCTGTTTTACCAAATATATTATCAGCGTTGTTAGAATCGTTGTCTATTAGTTTTAATGACGGTAATGGTAATATATTCATATCATTTTCTATCATGTAAGTAGTTAATGATAACATTGCGTCTTTTAGTGTTGTTGGTAACGGACTATCACATCCACACTGTTCATTAAATTGAACTTTAGGATTAGATGATTGAAAATTTTTTTTGCGCATTATTGTTTTAGCAATAACAGAATTTGCTTGTTGAATTAAAGGAATATTGATGTTTGTTTTATTATCCGTTGCTACTATTTCTTTATACTTTTTAAGAAAACTAATTAATTGACCTTTTTTATATGATAAACGTTTAAAAAATTCTATAAGTTCATCTGACGTAATGGGTGTAAGATTTCTAGGATCATTTAATCTATCAAAAAAATGTGAAGTAAATGTTACATCTAATGGAGCCATTTCTCTATCTGCAAAGTCTTCTACTGATTGGAGTGATGATTGAGACATTTCATTTACACTATCCATTCCTAAAACATTAGATACTTCTTTTTCGTCTATACCATCAGGAAGAAATTTAGAAATACTTACACCTGATTTTAAAGCATCTCTGAAGTTAGTAGCATTAATGGTTTCACCACCTGATGTAGTAGTTCCTCCATCAAATATTTCAGCATTCATGTAACGAGGATCTTTACCTACATTTCTATATCTGCTTTCTTCTCCTTTACCATATACTGCTACGTAATGATTGTTTGGATTTGCTTCAATAGTATCTAAAACATATTTTACTGGTGATTCATTGATTATTTTAATGTCTAATCTTCCACCCAATAATGTATTATATAATTCCCAAATTTCTTTACTTTGTTCGGCAGTTATACCTTCAACTTCTCTACCTGAAATTATTATTTCTACTTTATCTACTTTTTCAAGTAACTTTTTAGCTACTTCAAAATGGCCTTTATGAGGTGGTTTAAATTTGCCTGGGTATAATGCAATTGATTCTCTAGTAATTTCTTCAAATAGTAGATCTGAAATTAGTTCTTTAACTAGACCTTTAAATAACATATTTTCCAACATACTATCTACTTTAGCTTTAGCTGCTAATTTATTATCACCTTTAGGTGTACCTGCTTCTCCAGCATTTATTACAACTAATGAATTAAATACCCCCTTTACACGATTTCTTGAGCGAGGATTTTTCAATTTAGAATTGATATCGTTTAATAAATCTTCCCAAGTTCCATCTAATTTATAGTTTTGAAACAATTTTAATATATTACTCCAATCGAACGATGTCCAAATTTCATTTCTACCTAGTTCTTTAAAATTGTCTCCTAATGTAACTAAACGTAATGTTAAACCTTTATTTGATAAATTAAATTCAAATTCTTGATTTTTTTCTAATTTTGGAACATCAGTGATTCCTAAACGTTTAAATATTTCTGTTGGGTTTTCTTCTAACAATATAGCTTTAGCTAAACCAACTAGTAAACCTTGCTTTTCAGCCGGTGAATCTAAGAAACTTTTTCTATAGTCACTTTCTTGTTCAGATGCAACAATCATGTTATCAATTTGAACATTTAAATCTGGGTATCCTTCAATTGGGAATTGTACTATTACTATATCTCCAGTACCTGCTGCTTTTTTACCTACATGACGACCTGATTTAAACGGGACAGTTACGTCATCAGGAAGTGAAGATATATATGATGCAAAATTTTGTTTAAGTTTTTTTCTATCTTGTTCATCACCTTCAATATGAATAACTAAATCAATATCTCCATGATCTGGTTTTACTGACGTATTATATGAACCAGATATTTTTGCTGATTTAAAACCAGGGAATTTTCTTAATACCTTTTCAATATATGATTTAAGAGTAGTTTCAACTGCTGCTCTTGGGATTCGATTTGCTCCTATTGAACCTGACATTATGCTTTTTTATATTTAGTTAATTTAGAGTCATCTGGTAAGAATTTACCTTTAAGTCCTAAACGATCTTGATTTGCAATCCAATAATCTTGTATATCAAATGGAATATCTGCTCTTGTTGAATCTAATATTTTTAAGTATGTATCTAATATTTGATTTAATTTTTCTTTAGGTAAATTTTTCTTTAAAGCATTCATTAATTCAAAATAGTCATTTAATATATCTTGAGATAAACTAAGATTAAAGCCTTTGTTTAATACATTTATTGCTTCTTGAGGATTTGTTGCTAAAGTTTCTCCTGTTGCTTTTGAAGTAACACCTGTACTATGTTTAAACATCATATCTAAGGCTTGAAACATAGCTAACATTAACTGTGTTCTATGTAAACCCTTAACATTGTCTTTATATGTATTTGAATAGTAACTAAAAGTTAGCCAATCTAAATTACCTACATTAATATCTATTTGTACTGATTTTTCAGGTAGCTCTTTACTCTCTTTATCAAATTGAGGAAACATACAAAATATTGAACCACCACCTGCTGCTTTAATGTCAGTATCTATAAACTGTGACTTTTTTTCAATACCTATAGCTATTAATTCTAACATAGCTCTTAATTTACTTTGAGTTTCAGTAGCTGATCTTGTACGTTTTCTTATTTTTTCATATAAAGCATCAAATTCCGCTTTATCAATATCCCAACTATCTAATAATGGTGTACCATCTTTAGTCATAAATTGGTCAACACTCATACCTAAGTCAATATCTCCGGATTCATCTTTTTTACCAACAGATCCTAATGTACTAAATTTAAAATCTACTTTTGGGTAAATACGTTTAAGTTCAGCTACAAATTTGGCTAGTGTTGGTTGTATATATTCTTTCTTAATGGAGGAGGTAGTGCCAAAGACATTACCTCCCTCATTGATTATTTCATTTAAAATCTTAATTAAAGATATCATTCTCAGTATTTGTCATAAATATATTAAGATATTGGTTCAATTTGGATTTCAGTGGGAAAATCATTACTCTTCGGAGTTGGGTTGGGGTGCTCCAATTTATACAACTCATGTATGTGTTCAAATATTTTTAAATTTTCCTCAATTGATTTTTCAGGTTCATGTACTTCCCATCCTTTACCTTGAATTTTTTCGCCTTTTTTATCTTCACCACGTTTTGATGATTTCATCCATAATATACCAATGCGGTCAATTTTTTCAGCATATAACTCATTCCACGCCTGAGCATACGCTGATAATTGAAAATCCTGACTAGCATGTAGTGAATTTGATGTTTTAATGTCTAGTAGCCATTTTTCGCCTTTTATCTCTAATACTAAGTCACACGTTCCAGCAAATGTATATACTTCAGAAAATAAATGTATTTCGCTTTCAATTAATATTGGCTTATATGTTACCCAAAATTCGTGGAATTTTAAAATCATTTTCCAAACATCTAATGAATATTTTGAAAAACCTTCTTCATTGATTAATGTAATTTTTTCACCTTGAAGATATCTTTCAATAGCATCATGTACTTGTGTACCTTCATCTGCTGCTTTTCTAGATATGATGTCAGCGTTATGTCCTACATCTTTTAACCAATTTTCAAAAAATTTACCTTTAGGCATATACTGTAGTATACTTGTTACAGATGGATAGTATTTACCATTTCTGGTGTAGTATCTATTGTCTAAGATGTTTACTCGTTTTGATTCAGTGTCTACTTCTACTAGGCGTTTAACGCTTTTCTTAAAGACATTTACATTTTTTTCTATCATATTATTTGTAGTTTTTTCTCAAGTAAGTTTGAGAATGTTAAAGGTAAAGTGTTTTGTATTAGGTTAGTAAATTTTACGAACCCCATATCGCTAGGGTCTTTATCGTCTAAATCTACCAAGTAAACCTCTTTACCTTCGTTTATTAAAGCTTCACAAAAATTTAAAGCTTGTTTCATAGCATCTTTATCTAATGCAATATATATTTTTTGTACTGTTGAATTAATAATTTTTTTCATTAAACTATTTTGAATTGTTTTTCCTAATAATGGAACAACATTTCGTTTAATAGCCATAGCATCAAACATGCCCTCACATAAAGTAATGGGTGTGTTCCAATTTATAAAAAGTTCTAACCCAATTATATCTCTTGATACATCTGGGTTTTTATATTTAATTGATGAGTTTTTATTAAAATTTCTGGAGATGAAGTAGTTAAGGTTTCCTTTATCATCATATGATGGTATGATAATCATGTTAGAATATATACCAAATTCACAATAACCTATATTATATTTAATAATATCTTCTCTTGTAGTATTTCGTGTTTTTAAATAATGTAATGCATGTTTTGCAGTTAAACTATTTGGTGGGTTTAGTAAGGATATAAATTCTTTAGGTAGTGCAATTTTTTTACTTACAACTATTTCATTATACTCTTTAGATGTTGATTTAACTAAAAATCGTAGTTGATCTACTTTATCTTGATCTGCTTCTATTTTTTTAAATAATGTAGTTAGTTTTTTACCTTTAAAACTACAAGCCCAACAATTGTATGATTGGAAATGAGATGAACTTTCATTCAAATTAATTTCAAGTTTTGGTTTGTGGTGTTTACATTCCGGGCAAGTATATGCTCTGTTACCTTTAGAGGTTGATTTACCTTTACCTAAGACAGAATCTATCAAATATACTAAAGCTGTAGTATCCATAATAGATTAAATATAAGTAAGAATTTTTGGGAAGCCTAGTTAAATTTAAAAAATGCAGTTGGGATAATTGATGATGGAATTATATTATTATAATTACTAATATTATATGAAAGTATCCATCTTGCATAATTAGTATCTACTGAACTAGTTTCAACACAAGTTAGTGTGAATCTATTTCCATATTCAAAATATGATTCGCCTGGGGTGCCCATAAAATATAAGAAACCAGTGGATCCTATTGTTGTTTCTATTGGTTCAGCTGTAATTATTTGACCGTAAGAATCTCCAAGTATTTGTTGTGATGATGTTTGAGATATTCTAAGATCAGGAGTTGGAGATAGGGCATTATATGTTCTAATAATGAACTCTAAAGTATCTCCTAGAAAAAATGAAGAAGTAGGTAAATAAAGATTTAAATCTTGATTTCCAGCATTATCTTTAATATAATATAAAATACAATTTCCAGATGGGATTTGAAACTCATATGTTGGACCAGGATTTGTATATTGATCAATTATTAATGATGAAGTTGGTGGATTTAAATTAGGTATAACTATGGGAAATGTTGACCCATTTCCCTTTGTAAAAGTAATTATATTACTTGCTATTGAAGCTGTTACTAAAAATGAACCTGTATTTACTGAAGAAGAACCACTTATTGCAAATGTGTTACCCGTTTGATTAATATCTATATTTGGGCCTTCTATTAAATTAACATACGATGCTGTACCTATTAATGAACCGGTAAATGATCCAGTAAATGATCCTGTATTATATGAGCTCGTGAAATTATTAAAATCTGTAAGAGTAACACCTGTTACTGCTGAACTACTTATTTCAAAAGACGTTCCTACTTGATTAATTATAATATCATCTCCAGCTACTAAATCAACATATGATGCTGTTAAAGCATTATTAACAATGATATCTAAAGAAGAAGTGTATAATATTTTAGTCGAATCAATAGTTAAAACATTATTATATCCAGAATTAGAAGGTATACTATTAAAATATACTGAGCCAGATATTGTTAATGAACCGGATATAGTTATATCATATCCTTCAACTCCTGTTAAAGCATCTATACTTTGAGATACATGATGAGCTTCTATTAAACTTCCAGATGTTATTCCAGTATTTGAAAGAATTTTATTCATTAATATAAATATAAAGGAGAAAATATACTATTAATACTAGATGCAATCCAATTAGCAGCTATACTACTTGATTCAATACATATTAATCTAAGAGTATCTCTATGTGCTATTTGAGCATATCCAGTTAAACCAAGTGTAGACTGAGCTCCATTTATATCAAGTATTTGTTGTATAGATAATGGTTGAGTAATATTTATGTAATATCCTAAGTTCCAATCCATAAATGTTCCTTTTCCTGTTATTTCTAAAACATCTCCTACAGAATATGAAGACGTAGGTAATTTAATATAATAACTATTAAAACCTACTGATGGACTGTCTCCATCAATTATAATTCTATAATTACCTGAAGGTATTTGATATGTAGCTGTTGTTGGAACTATATTTGTTAAATTATTACTAGCTCCACCACCATTTCCACCTAATATGACAATAGGAAAAGTCGAACTATCTCCTTTTGTAAAAGTAATTGTATTACTTGCTATAGAGGCAGTTACTAAAAATGAACCAGTATTTATAGCTCCTGCTGAACTACTTATTTCAAACGCATTACCTGTTTGATTAATTGTGATATTAGGACCTGCTACTAAATTAATATAAGATGCTGTACCTAATAAATTTCCGGTAAATGAACCAGTGAATGAGCCGGTATTATATGAACTTGTAAAGTTATTAAATTCGGGATATGTGACAAATCCTCCACCAGCTGAGCTACTTATTTCGAAAGATGTTCCTACTTGATTAATTATAATATTATCTCCTGCTACTAAATCGACATATGAGGCTGTTAAGGCAGTACCTACAACTAAATCAACGGTTGATGTATATGTTACTTCTCCAGTTGTTGAATCGTATGTTAGTACATCATTGGTAGAAGAAGTTTCTAATCCATTAAAATATAAAGACCCCGTTGTTGTTAGTGAGCCAGATATAGTTATGTCATAGTCATCTGTTCCTGTCAAAGCATCTATACTTTGAGACACATGCCATGCTCTTACTAGATAATTAGTTTCTACACCTATTTGGGAGAGAGTTTTTGCCATTGTTATTTATCATAAATATATGTTTATTCAAAATCTTTTCTAAAGTAACGTCCTTCTATGTTGTCGTTATAGCTGTTAGCACGTAATACATCATATATACATTGAGTTGCTAGTTCATAGTAAGTGTGTATTTTTTTAGTAGGACATATAATTAAGATTTCTCTTACAAATTTATCTTTTCCTAGTTGCTTTATATCGTCTAGTAAAAATTTATTACTACCCCAATATTCTGTCCAATTAGATTCTTTGATTACTTGTTTTTTAGTTGCTTTTCTACCGCGTTGAATTGGTTGTTCAGCAAGTTCTTTTTTACCCATTTTAACATTAGTAGTAGACATTAATTGTTTTTTACCAATGTAAAATTTACCTGTTTCTATATTTTTTATTTTATATATGAAACCAAATGTATTTTCAGGAAAATCTTCAATTTTTTGTATAACTTTATTTTTATGTAACCACATTTTATCTATCTAAATTTATTAAAATATTCATATCTGTAGTATGAGATGATGGTAATGGTTGTGACAATTTACCTACAGCCAATAAATCTTGATTACTGTTATATAAACCAATAGTTGTTATATATGGTGAAAAAGCAGAGCCAGTAGCAAAATCATATACTACCTCATTAGTACTACCTGACAATAGAGAAGGATTTAAACTAAAAGTAAATTCACTTTCTCTTATATTACATTTATATTGAGTTTCATATATAGTAAATGTACTAGCAAAAGACATAGTAACATTTGATGATGAAATAAATGTATTATAAATATCGATTGATGAAGTTGTTCCAACATTTGAAAGTTGTGATGTAGTAAGAGCTACTATTCCGTGAGCATAAATTATATTCCCCACTATTCCTAAATTTGTAGCAAAATAGTTTGAATTTACATAATCTATATCTACATAAGGAGAAGTAAAGTAATACACATTTCCCTCACCATCATCTGCTAAACTACCACTTGGAGAATTTAATATAAAGCTTTTTGCTCTTATTTGTTCTCCAAATAAAGGCATAGGAATAGATATAACACCTATTTCATCTCCTGAACCTGTAGGAAAGTATCTGTATGGTACTAAAGTAGACTGTAAATAATTTTCGTAACTTGGTTGTTGATTGTCAGCTTGTATTTGAACTCCATTTTCTGTTATAGTTAATGTAGCTTCATCCCCTTTACTTGAAGAAAGAAAATTAGTATAGTATAGTTCTTTAACAGAATTATATACTAATCTTTGATATGAACCGGTATTAAATTGCCCAGTAGTTGGATCAGTAATAGGACTAAAAAGCCCACTAATGTTTTTACCTATAAATCTATCTATTGCTACGTCAGTAGATGTTAATTCTCCCTCCCCAGTAAATCTAAAATTTTTATTTACAGGAAATGGAGTAACTAATATATCTTGAGCTAAAAATTGCTTAAATGCTGTCATTCATTAGAAATCTAATTTAACTCTAACTAGCATTTCTTTTGTAAAATCTTTCTTTAAAGGTCTTGATAATTTAGCAACGGCCAATAATTCATTGGTGTCGTTATATAAACCTATAGTAGTAGGGAATGTTTGGGGATTATTTATAAAATCATTATATATTACAACACCATTACTACCCGAAATAAAGCTTGGGTTTTCAGAGTAATTATATTCTGCGTTTCTAGCTCTAACAAATACGAAATCTGAGGTTAAGGTTTCTTGTGAATTTAAAGTAAATTGAGATCCAGTTACTATTGAATTAAATAGTCTTATTGGATTTAATCCATCTGAATTATTAGTTCTAGATGTTATAAATGAAATTCCTCCATTAGCTGGTGTAGAACCTATAGCTGCGGGATTTAAAATTAAAGTTGATATATCTGGTAAGAACCATCCATATGAACCTGATCCTACAGACCAACCATTAGTATTTTTTGATGTATTAATAGTTCCTGCTGATCCACTAATTAAATTGTAAATACGTCCTGCATCTTTAAATACATTAGATGTTGTATATCTAGAATCGTCAGTTAATGTTAGAGAATTACTTCCTGAGGTTAGTACTAATGTTAATGATCCTGGAAATAAAGATTCTTTGTATCTATTTCTTTCTATTGATATAACATAAAAATTAGGAGAGGTATAATTTCCAAAAGTAAATGATTCTAATTCACTACCTAAAACTAATGTTCTATATTGACCATAAATGGTTCTAGTTGGAGAAAGTTCAGGAACACTTGAATCATATAATTGACTACCGCTACCTAAAATATCACCATAAGTTATGTCAAATTGAATTGCAGCATTAGTATCAGTTGATGCTGTTTGATAAACACTTATATAATAATTACCAGCATTACTAGCAATTTGAGTAGTATCTGTGTAAAATTCAGTTAATGTTGGGTTGTAACCTGACCATAAAGCTGAAGTTATTGATTCAGCTGATATTAGGAAATCTTGAGGATCTAATCTAGTAAATGACATATTTTATTTTATTATTGAGTTTTTTTAACTGTTACCGGGATTGTTAATCTTGCACCACTATCTCTACCTATTATAGTTAAGGAAGCGTATAATTCTGTTGCAGTTCCAAATAATGTATTAACAGTAGTTGCTGTTAAATTTATAGTAGTACCAACAACTGTTTTAGATACATTAGTTCCTATAGTAACTGTAGAATTTAGATTTTGAGCAGCTGGGGTTTGAATACCTACACCCGTAAATGAACTGAATAATCTAACATCTGAAATGGTAGCTGTGTAACCCGATGATTCAAATGTTTGGTTTCCACCTAAATAATTTAAAGTTTGAGGAGTAATAGCTAATACAGCACCTTGTTTTATTACTACTGAAGCATAACCTAAATCTAGGATAGGCATTTTAGATGTACCTCTAGGTAAAGTTACCAATTTATATTTCATAATTTGGGTTTCGTCAGGAAATGCTTCTAATAATGGCATATTCTCTATAGCTTGACCATAGTAAGCTGAGCCGGATGGGTGGTTTGGATTATATAGTGTATAATCTATTTCATCATCAGCTAGTGAGAATTGAGTAATTTTAAAAGTACCATCGCCTTTAGCTAAAAGCTCACGGCCTTTTTTTGTTAGTATGGCGTCTACTGTTATAGTTGAATTGTTTAAATAACCCACGTTGTTTTATTTTTAATGATTAATAATATTTAAATTTTAATTTTTGTTTTCTTGTTTGAGAGGCTTTACCAGAAAGTATATTATCTATGCTTGAAGGACGTAAATTATACTTTTTAGCAGCTTCATTAATACTTTTGAATATTTCTCCACTATTGATACATTCTATTGACTTAGTATTTTTTCCTAACATACTCTTGCTCATATTATAAATATGATCTTTTGTAGGTTTATAACCTTTTTTTATTATAGTTCTTAATTGTTTTTCTTCTTTAGATTGAATTCTTCCTTTATTTCTAGATATACCTAAACTAGATTTAGAAATTTTATCTTTAGTTTCTTTACTTAAACTTCCTCCTTTACCATCTAATCTACAACAAAGACTTGGAATTTCCAAAACTTTATAAAATATTTTCCAATATGTTTCTTTTTCTAACAATAAATAATCATTACATTCTTCAATTATTTCAAATGTGTGATTTTTAGGACCATATTTTTTGAAGCTATTATATAATTTTGTTTGAGCTTTACAAGATTCAACAAATTTTACATATTTATTCCAACGTAATTCTATATTAACAGATTGACCTATATAAACCTTACCACTGGGGCTAGTTATTTTATATATACCTGTTGTTTTCATTTTATTTATAAATATTATTAGATTAAACCTTTTTGTTGAAGGTTGGCAATTATGGTTGGTAAGTTTTCTTTTATTTTATCTGTTGGGAATTCTGGAAATAAAAAGCCCCCACTTACATTTGTAGTGAATGGTGCATCTAATGTAACTCCATTTCCAACATCTATTGATTTTCTTCGTATTGTAAAATGACTTGGATTTAATGTAATTATTGTATTTGGTACCTCATGGTCTAAAGTTACTTTAATTGTTGGTATATTAGAAGCACTACTTGTCGGTTCAACTGATACTACTTTATATACATTATTTTGTCCTTCTTGATATTCAAATCTAAATTCATCTTCTGGAAGGATAGTAAATATTTTATTAGAGTTTATAAATCCAGAGTCAGGGATAGGTTGTTGAAGAAAACTATCATATGCTTCTGCTATTTGAGCTGAACTAGTTATTACACTTCTATTGAAAGAATCTACTGACCAAAATGAGGCAGTTGCAGGGGCTATAGCTATCCCAGAGGTATTAATTTGAAATTGTCCTTGATATATATCATTGGGGCCATAGTATGTAGCAGCACTATTTTTTTTAAATAAAATATATATGCTATCATTAATATCGGGTGTAAAGGTATGTGATATTGATAGAGATTGACCTGAACCAATAGGGGGGTATGAGAAATATGTTGATTTAATAGGTATAGGTCCACCAACTGATCCACTTTTTATAATTTCAATGTAAAAAGTAAATAATCCTGGATTTGTTGTACCATTAAAAACTAGAGCACTATATGTTATAGTAACAGCACTAGCTGGTGTTTGGCCATTAAATTTAAAATATGAGGGTGTGGATGGAGTTCCTGGGGTTGCTACAACATTGGATGAATCATAGTAATCCCCTTCTGTTTTAAATCCAGTAAATGGCCCCATTGATTCCAATAAAGCCAATGAATAATTAGATGGAGATGGTCCAAAATTTAAAGAAACTGAGTTTTGATTAATAGTACTATTATAATTAGGAATATTAGATCCTGAACTCCCATCAAAATTTATAAAATCTATATAATTTGACCACTTTAATGGGGCAGATGATGATAGACTAGATAATATAGGTTGATAAAATTGACCTGATAGTAGTATAGATTGAGT
>Ga0208133_1000096_pt1 | contig 33183 bp, 24 predicted proteins | sample ColrivemetaGS535_FD_187595 | JGI IMG/M metagenome (GOLD analysis project Ga0208133, IMG submission 187595) | Estuarine microbial communities from the Columbia River estuary, USA - metaG S.535 (SPAdes) (version 2) | ecosystem: Environmental > Aquatic > Marine > Intertidal zone > Estuary | place... | reverse complement strand
GAGCTGCTGTTGGTGCAGGTGTTACAGGAGCGGCAGTCGGAGCGGCAGTCGGAGCTGCTGTTGGTGCAGGAGTAGGTGCCGGTGTTAGTTGTAATGCAGTAAATCTAATATCACATTCTGCTCCAGTTATATCTAATGTACAATCTCTTTCAAAGACCGCATATAATGTATTAATACTACTACTGTACGGAACTGTTATATCGTTATTAGTAGAATAAGTTGCATTTGAGTTTGAATACCCTTGAATAAGTGGTCTATTATCTTGATTACCGCTAGCCCATCTAACTAATACAAATCCAGCTGAACCTGTAGCGGAAAAGCTTGCAGAGGGGTAGGGGTCATAAAGAAATACTTTCTTAGATCCTGTTATACCGCCTTGGTATTCTTGTGCGTAGGAAGAAGTAAAAGCTGGTCCAGTAAACCTTAAAGCGCCTGATGGGAACATTATTGCAGAACCGTTTGTATCTGATCCTGTTACGTATGCGTTAAAGTAAAAACCCCATTTACCGCGAAAATGATCCATATCGTCTTCGACTGTATAAAAGCCCTGTCTAGCTGGCCAGACATGTGAATGCAGACCCAGTAAATCATTTTCAACAAGAAAATCATTTAAGTGATCGTCAACATTTATACCACTACTCGTATTGGGGAACTGATAACTTGGCATCTACCTCTACTAATTAATTATATTGTATAAATAGCAATTAAGACTCTATTTTACTAGCTATCCATTTATAAGTTTCAGTTAAACCTACATGCAAGGGTTGTGATGGTGCCCAACCTAACTTCTCTTTTATTAAAGTGTTATCAGATGTTCTACCTCTCACTCCTTGAGGACCAGGAATATTTTTAATACCTATCATTTTACCGCTTATTTCAATTGTCCATTCGGCTAGTTGGTTTATTGAAACCATTTCATCACTACCTATGTTAATAGGTTCTTTATATTCAGAATTCATTAATCGACGGACACCTTCTATAGCTTCATCTATATAAAGGAATGATCGAGTTTGTAATCCATCTCCCCATACCTCTATTTCACTATTTGCTAGCGATTCTGATACTTTACGGCAGATTGCTGCGGGTGCTTTCTCTTTACCTCCATCAAAAGTACCTTCTGGTCCAAATATATTATGGAAACGAGCAACTCTTATATCTACACCGTAATTTCGGTTATATGTTGCATATAATCGTTCAGAAAATAGTTTTTCCCACCCATATTCCGAATCTGGTTGTGCAGGGTATACAGAATCTTCTTTACAGTTTGGATTTTCAGGATTTAACTGGTTATGTTCGTTATAAACACAGGCAGATGATGCATAAAATATCTTTTTTACATTTTTCTTATGTGCTTCGTTTAATACATTAAGATTTATCAACATTGAGTTATGAACCACATCCGCATCATGATCTCCAGTATTAATATAACCTGCTCCTCCCATATCTGCTGCTAATTGGTAAACTTCATCAAAAGGTTTACTGTCTGGTGCATACATAACTACAGATGTTTTTAACGGGTCTCTTAAATCAGCTATAACAAAGTCATCTGCTGTAGAATGTGAAAAGTCTGGGTATTTAATATCTACTCCTCTTATCCAGTACCCTTCTGATTTTAATCTTGTAACTAAATGTGAACCAATAAAACCTCCGGCACCTAGTACTAATGCTGTTTTCATATGTTTATTTTTTTATATAATAATCTTCTAATATTAATCCATCCATTTGAGTATTCTCTAACATCCATATAGCATCTCGATAACTGTTTAAGATTGGCTTACCTGCTATATTAAAAGATGTATTTAATAACACCGGGTGAGGGTTAAAATCTTTAAATCTAGTTAGTAAGTAGTATAACCAGTCATTTTGCGACTGAGTTACTGTCTGTAATCGAGCTGTTCCGTCAATATGTGTTGCTGATGATAATATACCTTTGTATTCTGGTCTTACATCAGGGCAGAATGACATCCATTTATTATCTGTATTTTTAATATCAAAATACTGGTAAGAGTCTTCTAGTCGGCATACAGGAGCAAATGGTCTATATGCTTCCCTATTCTTTACCTTTGCATTTAAGATATCTTTCATACCCGGTATTGCAGCGTGACATATTATACTCCTGTTACCTAACGCTCTTGGTCCTAGTTCTGATCCTTTACGTACTACTCCTATAATTTTTCCTGCTATCAGGTCCGGAATAATATCATCAAAACTATACTTCTTACCATTATACTTTTCTACGTACTCAGTTAACATTGCTTTATCCCAAACTTCAGGTCCTAAATAAGTTCCGTTAAATGCAGTCTTAGGTTTTAAATAATCTAACATAAACCCTAAAGATAAACCACAATCACTTGGATTAGGTGGAACAAATATTTGTCTTTCTTTAGATAAACGTTGATTATTAATTATATTTAAAGCTGATCCTCCGGTGATTATAAATGAATTCTGATTTTCAAAATAAGGTCTTACTAATTTATCAAATTTTTCTTCAAACATTCTTTGGGAAGTAGCTACTAAGTTAACTTCTAGTTCTCCTTCGTACTCGTCAGGTAAGTCTAATTTTTCTTTTAATCTTTTGTAGTTAGCATGTAGGTCGCTAGAGTGGTACACTCCTGTATAGAATTCTTCAAATGCTAGGAGCCATTCATCTACTACTTTACCGTAAGATGATAATCCCATAAGTTTGCCTGGGTATACTAAGCCTCCGTCTGTCCAAAAGTCTCTTTCTCTTCTTAACGATTTAGTGTACTGACCTAGTTCAGCTAATCTCATTCCTAAAGAATGATTAGGTATTTGTGCTATTTGTCTAACTCCATTTTCTCTAGAACAGTCAAATATATTAAAATTTCCATCATTACCGCCGCCATCAAAGCTACATCCTCTTATAGTGTTGTATGATGATTGGTAAAAAGCGCAGGCCATATGTCCATGCTGGTGATTAACTAATTCATATCTTTCTGCATTAAAGAATTTTAATAATTCTGTATCTGTAGTAAAATGTTGTTTTCTTAGAAATGAAAGATCTATCTGATTAAGAAGTAGTAAGTCAAAATGCTTTACTCCAAATCTTACCATTAGGTAATCTTTAATTAATGTCATAATAGTTTTAGGATCTTTAACTCCTACTTGAGCTAAACAACCACCATTTTTAACATTAGTGAGTCTTTCGAATTCTAAGACTTCTAATATCTCTCCATCTTTTGAAATGGTCATTGATGCATTGTGTCCTAAAAACACACTTAGTATGTTCATATTCTTCTTTCTTTTATATTAATTTTTGCAAATTCTTCGTACTGTTGTAATGTTCTTTCAGTTCCTAATCCGTATTCACCTAAATCTCCTCCAAATATTAATTTATAAAGTTGTTCCATTGCCTTAATATGGTTTTTATTACCATCTAATACTTTGAAATGATGTATATGATTAGGTCTAGATAAATGCCAAGACATTATCTGACTGGGTATATAAATATTATACCCGTGAGTGAATGATCGTATAGATAAAGCAAATTCTTCTCCTGTATAGTAATGTTCAGGGTCGTTTTTTACTTCTAGAAGCCAACTTCCTTGGGTAAATACAAACCCCGCGTATAATAAAGATACGTTATTAGGTTTTCTATTAGTATGGGCTTCATCTTCATATCCTCCAAACATAGGCCAGTAGTCTCCTGTGATAGACTTTATTGTCGGTACATTTATGATATATGGATCATCTATATGTTTAAAGTCATAATCTAATCCTAACTCTTCCTTTCTAAAAAATGATGGTGATAGGTAAGAAAGAAGTGGCTTATTATTATTTTCTTTTAGTTCTAAATATTCTCTAACTAACAGTACATCCCAGTTTTTGATCATCCTAATATGAGCATCTAACTGTAGTACATAATCTTCATTTTGGTATAGAGTAGTTACCTGATTTCTAGCCCAACAACCTCCTTTCGATTCTTCAAACCAGTATTTTTTTATTCTAATATTATACCTATTAATTAAATCATCTATACATGTTTCATTAGTCCCCTCTTCGTTATTATATTGTAGTATTATTCCAAAAGTAATATTTTCTGGGTGTTTAGCTTGATTAATACAGCTTAGTATTGTATTCCTTAAGTCTGTGTCTATAAAACTAGCAATAGATATAAAAATTGTATTACCCATTTTTAATTATTATAAAGTTCTGTAAAAAATGCCTTCCATTCTTGTACCCTATTATACTGGTGTACTATACAGAAAGTTTCTTTAGTCTTCTTATTTACAATCTCATTATCTTCTTTAATTGGCACTCCGTACTTATATTTGTCTGCGAAACCCCATTCGTAAAATACACCACTAGGGCCGGCTACTCCGCAATGTACCGCTAATCCGTTATCACTGTTAACTATCTGAATATTATCGGTTAGAAAAGTAGAAAGTAGTGCTACATTCAAAGCAGGTTGATCAGCACTTTCTAAATTTTGTTTTCTAGTAGCAACATACATATGTAGTAATATGTTTGTAACGGGGTGAGGTCTGCCAAAAATAATTCCTGAGTTTATTACTTCTTTATTTTCTAATTCTTTACAAAATTCAGTATGGTCTATTTCAATAGCTTTTCTATTCCAAGGTTCATCTTTATGTTCAATACCTTCTGAGGTAAGTATTACATCTTTTGTTGCGTTTTTTAAAAACCATTCAAATGGATCTTTTTGAAAAATAACATCTACCGTATCTGTTAAAAGAACTATGTCTTCCTGTGTTAAGGTCTTTAAAAATTCTCTAGCTTTAAAATGCCTTTCCCATTTACATATATTAGTATCTATTTCATCCTTAGTAGGAGAATGTATTAATTTTATTCCTAGTGTTTCAAGTTCTAATAAACTATTAGGAATTTCTTGATCTAATACTAAAAGTACGATTTTACAATCACAATACTTTAAAGCACTCTGTATCCAGCTATTAATTCTAAGTTTATCACAATGTTTTATAGACCCTATTAAGTAGTTCATACTATGTTTTTTTAATGTAGTAATCCTCTAATAAAAGTGCATCCATTTGTTTATTATCTAATACCCAAAGAGCATCTTCATATGTATTTAAGATAGGTTTTCCTGCTATATTAAAAGAAGTGTTAAGTAGTACTCCAATACCTTTTTGGTTATGCATTTCTGTTAAAAGGTCGTATAAAAATTCATTTTGCTCTCTTGTAACTGTCTGTACTCGTGCTGTTCCGTCTACATGGGTAATAGCTTTTAGTACATTCTTATATTCTTCCTTAACTTCAGGACAAAAAGACATCCATCTAGATTCTTTATTCCAGTTAAAGTATTTATTAATATCTTCTAATCTAACTACTGGTGCGAAAGGTCTATAGTATTCCCTTCCTTTTACTTTAGCATTTAAAGTATCTTTCATTTCTCCAATTGTTGGGTCGCATATTATACTTCTATTTCCTAAAGCTCTTGGTCCATGTTCGGACCTACCTCTAACTATCCCAATAATTTCACCGTTAATTAACTTTTGTACTAGCTCTATTATTTTTATTTTACTACCTTTCCTATCGTATAGTATTTTAGGTAGTAAGTTTCTATCCCAAACTTCCGGACCTAGGTAGGTTGTATCCACCGGGTCATATGGTTTTATTTTACTACAAACTAATCCTACTGCTAAACCTGTATCGTTTGGATTAGGAGTAACGAAAGTTTCTCTTTGTTCTGCTAACTTAGTATTTAGTAATATATTTAAACCACAGCCGCCAGTAATAATAAGAGGAATATTATTATAAAGTTCTAGGATATTTCTTGTTTCTTCTTCAAATAACTGTTCAAACACATACTGATTAGTAGCAGCTAAGTTCTTAGCAGAATCCCCCTCTAATCGTGTCTGCTCCGATTCTATATTGAATATCTTCATAAAGCGAGTTAATGCTTCACTTATATTATCTGTTGTATTGGAATAGTAAAAATCTCTGAAAGGTTGAATAAGATTCTGGTCTACTTTCCCAAAGCCAGCTAATCCCATTAGTTTGCCGGCATAGATAAGATTACCTGTGTATATCCATTCTTGTTTTATATCCGAGATAAAATGAGAAGGCATCATGTACGATACTGCATAGTCTTTCTTACCTACGTAAATCTTCTCTATAGGTGTTTGACTATTCTTATCTCCTAGGTAAATATTAAAAAAACCTTCGTCACTTCCTCCGTCAAAGGATATAATTAATGCTTTATCGTAGTTAGATTGATATAGTCCGGAATAAGCATGAGCTTCGTGATGCGGTAACCATTGGTAGTTGTTAGCTGGGAATATTTTCCACATCTCTTTATCTACTGAGTTATAGATTACGTTGTCGTATTTTTCTACTCCGTATTTTGTATTAAAGTAGTTTTTAATTTCTGTTAATAATTCCACTATATTATCATGATGCCCCCAATAAAAGAAAGCAGCATTCTTTACGTTAATTAAACGTTCAAGTTCTACTACTTCTAGGACTTTTCCTTTAAAGGAGATGGCTAAACTACCATTATGTGATCCAAAAAAACCTAAATTAAACATATTACCTTTTTAATTTTATATTAAAATAACTTTCTAAATCATCTAATGTTCGTGTATGTGTTTCGTTAAATAGAAAATGATTGACTAAGTCTATTGCCGTATCATCTATAAAGTACTTATTATTATGCTCTCTGTACGGTTCATCTGTATCAGATGTTTTAAAGTTGTAGTTATGCCATACTGTTGCTAAAGATGTAACTCTCAAATTCCAACCTTTTAAGTAGCTAAGAAATGTTTGAAAATCTTCTTCTCCGTTAAATCTTATATTATTCGGTATCTTTACTTCTTCTAACCATTCTCTCCTAGTAAATAAAAATCCTGCGGCAGCCCATCTAGTCTCTACTACTTTATAGTCTTCTAGTGTAGGTAAATTTTCAGCTATATGTCTATTATCGTTATTACTTGATTCTTGTAAAAACCTTCTTATACGTAAAGGTGTATTGTTTGGCTTATCTAAATATTTTTTTTCGTAATCTGGAACATCAAAATGATTAGGGTAGGTGGTTAAAATTACTTTACCTTCTTCTATACTGTTATACTGATGTATTAAGATTGCATCCCAAGCCTGTCTGAATCTACTATGTGAATCTACTTGTAAAAAGTAATCTTCATTCCCTACAAGCTCGTTTTTTATTCTATTTCTAGCATATACAACACCTTTTGCTTCTTCTTTAGGTGTAAATATTATCTTTAAATTTGGGAAGTTAAGTTGCTTTAGTCTTTCGTATGCTTCCTCTGTATCCTGCAAATTAACTCCTACGTATACTCTACTAGGATCTATAGCTTCTGAATATAAACTCTTTAATGTGTCTATAATCTGAGAATCACAGTAGCTTGCAATTGATACAAATATACTCCCGTTACCGAAACTCCAACTATCATTATATTCTCTAAACCAGTTTCCTTTATACTGAGTATCAGCTGTAAAAGGTACTTGATTATATTGTTCAAATGTTTCTGTGTTAAGGTAGTAGTTTTTATCCTCAATATCTGACATGTATCCTCTCATTCTATAAATGTAAGAAGATAGTGTTGAATGGCTGTTACCTATAAATTTAATACCCCTAGTACATATAAATTGTTCTATAATTGGAACCCAGTTAATATCAAACTCGGTGAAAATACTTATTTCTTTTTTTATATCTTCGTAAAAAAATATTTGATAGTGCTCTGATAATGGTTTAAAGAATTCTTTATCTCTATGGTCTGTTGCTATATACAACTTACTACCTTGCGGAATTATACCTTTTATATTTTCTAAGATCTGTTCGCAAGGAATAAATAACTCTTTATATTGGAAATCATTTCGTCTAATATGAATTGAATAGTATTCCTTATCTCCTAACTTATTAATAAACTGCCAAGCTAGATCAAAAATATCTGTTCGATAATGGACATACTTTGCAATAAGTTTTTTAATTTCTACATCTAAACTAGTAAATAGGGTCTGATGTGTTACTCCTAGTAAGTTTGATTCTAGAAATAAGTATTCCTCATCTGTATAGAGGTCTTCTTTATTAAGTATTGGACGATATTTTGAGAACTTATTAGGAACTGGTATTTTTTCAAAATTTATTACATGTCTTACTGCGTCGTAGTCTAATACTTTCGATACTGCTTTTACACTTTCGTAATTAGTATCTAATCCTTTCTCTTTACAGAAGTCATCAAACGAAATAGAGATTACTCCTAGGTTAGAAGTATCAAAAAACGATTCCATGCTTGAATGTCCCTGTAAAAGGTACATATTATACTCTGGGGTTAGTACTAATTTTCGGTTTGTTAAGTAAGCTATACAGACTGCTAGCTCTAAAGACATCCTTATATTATTAAAACCACCTGGCCATGGTCTAAAAACTATATACCCTTTACTTCCGTTATAGAATTTAAAAATATTTTCAAAATCCCACTTTGTATAGTAAATATAATCTGTTCTAAATTGATCAACTCCAGTAACCATTTTATTACCTGCTTCACTAATTGTTTTAGATAAATCGTATTTCTTTTTTTGATCGAAAGTATGGTCTTGTTTAAAAAATAATGTACTTCCTTCTTTATCTGGTATAACATTCGGGTAATGCATAATACTTCCTAGTATAGTTCTTTCGCGGTCATTCCAAGCTGTACAAGTTCCAATATCTTGTATAAGGTCTACTTTAATATTAGAATCTTTAATAGCATAATCTAATCCCCACATTTCAGCTTCCCATCTACCTTCTTTTTTACGTATTTGCTCACAATACTCTGTATATTTTTTATAAAACTTCTTTAAAGTCTTAAATTTCAGAGCGAAAGGGTACATTATACCTTTAGTATTAAGACTATCTTTATCTCGATCTTCCCATCCTTTAAGTGGCATGTAGTGTATAAAGTCTTGACCAACTATATGATTATCTTCTAGATCGAAATCTACTGCTTTAGTAAACAACATATCGGGATCTAAAAATAAAAGTTTATCTTCTTCTTTAAAGTAGTTGTTCTCACATAACCATTCTACAGATCTATATTTATTAGGAATACCACCCCACCAGTCGTCGTTTGCTGTTTGCCACAGGTGTGCATAGTCAGGCTGATCTATTACTATTGCGTCTGATAAAAAACTAAAATCTGGTGCTTCATGTCTATGTCCGTAATCTCCGGAAAGTAGAACTACTAATTTACCTTTTTGATTTACTTTTTTTAATGACCAGTGTAGTAACTTTATCTGCCATGCTTGGTATTCACACCGACTAGTTCCAACAACAATATAGTCCATTTATTAAGGTACAAATTTATAATCTGCTAATGTATAATGTAAGAAGAAGTTTCTAAAGTATTCACCTTCGAAAGGTTCAATTCGGCCATGCTTATTAGTAGCAGACTCATATAAAATCATTTCTCCTACATCTGCATAAACTTTATGCCATCTTCCTAAATGGTCTTGTATATCTATAGGCCAATCTCTATCTACTTCTTTATCTACTATAACAATAGAAGAAATATGATGAGTAGTAAATGTATCTGTATGAGGTACTAAGATAGATCCTCTTTTATATGACCTAATTCCATAAATCCACTTAGGGATTAATTTTTCTTTATGTCCTATAAATTCTTCGTGGAGTGGTTGCAATTCTTCTGAGATAATCTCTCTTATACGAGTAAAAGCATCCATACTAAATATTTCAACTGGAGCATTACCTTGGTTGTCATGTATGAAATTTGTAATACCGTCCCAGTTTTCGTCTTTAACAGTGTGTTTTAGTAAGCTATATGCTTCATTTATAAGTTGAAAGGTTTTTTCAGGTACTTTAACTACCTTGAACCCTAATTCCGTTAACTTTGGCAAATCTTCTTTTTTAGAAAATGTTTTTTCTACTAGTTTTACCGGTAATGCCATTTCTAAGTATTCTTTCGCTAATTTAGCGTCTTCCGCACTATTAAATACATTTTCTCTAAACCACTTAGTTATAATAACCTTTTTACCTTTTATAATAGGTAGTCCTGCGTGAAGTGCTGCTGGATTTTCACTTCCTGTACCGTCTGAGTTCTTCCAAACTACTGCTGTACCTTTTACTGGGGTAATAGTTTTCTGTAGTACTGAAAAATCAGTCTCCCCTCCTTCTTCGACATTATTTAAGTATACCATAAATGTCCAAGTTCTTTGGCCACTTGATAAACAGTGGTTATGGTATGCGTCTTTGCCAAAAGCGTCCTGGTGGTGCCTGAATTCTTGACCTACTTCGTAAATCTGTCCTTGAGTTGGTTCTGAGTAAGAGGCTTCTATTCCTAACTCTGTATACATCTTCTGGTTTACTTGACTTACAACCGGTTCAGTGTCGAGTAGAACTGCTGTAGAACTAGTACGACCTTCGTTGTAAATAATAGACTGTGCTCCGGTACCGGCTACGCTTGATCGAGTACTTCCAGTCTCTGTTAACCTTACAATATGGTCACATTCTTCGTTAGTTAAAAACTGCGGTATAGTAAACATTTCCAATCCATGGCTGTTCTCTATGTATATTCTTTCCATATAATCTATTTTTTTTATCCGTCACAAGCTACACAGTCTTCTGTTGTTCTACTCCCAATATCTCCGTTAATTACAGAATCTGTTCTTAAATAATATAAGGTTTTTACTCCTAACTTCCAAGCCGTCTGGTGAACTAAATTAATAAATTTAGGACTGTCTGTTGGATCAAAAGCTAAGTTTAAAGATTGAGTCTGATCAATATACTGTTGACGTAGTGCTGCTTGCTCTACTAATTGTAACTGATTAATCTCAGCAAACGTTAAGAAGATTGTTTTATCCTCTGCAGGCATTACATCTTCTGGTAAATTTGCAATAGAACCTCTATCTTTCATAATTTGGTCCCATACTTCTTCTGTATTATGACCTCTTTCTAATAAATAGTTTTCTAGTTCAGGATTTTTACGAATAAAAGTTCCCTTCCCTGAATTAAATGTATAAATGTTTGCCGGTAGTGGTTCAATACCTGCCGATACTCCTCCTGATATAGTTGAATTAGATACTGTTGGTGCAATCGCTAGTAAGTGCGTATTTCTCACTCCCGTTCCTTTACACCAAACTGGTTCTCCGTATTCATCTGCTAACTTTCTAGAAGCAGCTTCGGCTTGTGATTTAATTTGAGAAAAAATCTGATGTGTTAAGCTATTTGCTGCAATACCGATAAAAGGAATTTTCTTTTGCTGTAGTAGTGTATGCCATCCTAGCACTCCCAGTCCAATTGCTCTGCCTTTTTTAGCAGAACGGTGAGCTCTAATTAAAGATTCTTTCCCATTAGTCTTAATTAAAAATTCTTCCATTACTCCGTCTAAGAAGTAAATTGCTGTTTCAATTAAGTCTGTATTTTTCCATTCATCCCACTTCGTTAAATTAACTGAACTTAAACAGCATATAAAACTATGTTCTTCATCTGTATGTAGAGTGATTTCCGAACATATATTCGTCATAGTCACTTCTAAGTTATTTTTAATATAAGCAGGAGGGTTAGCGTTATTTACATTATCTTTAAACATAATATAAGGCTCTCCAGTCTCTACCCTGGCCTTTAGTATTTCTACCCAGACCTCCATTGCCTCAGCGTCTCTACGCTCGATCTTTTGCATAAAGTTATCATCCACTACCACGCATTGGTGTAGGTTAAGACACTGTCTATTCGGATCTCCTTTTGGTCGTCTAATTTGTAGGAATTCCTTAATATCTGGATGATTAATATCTAAATTTACGGAAGCGGCTCCTCTACGTACCGCACCTTGGTTAGTTGCAATAATAGTAGAGTCGTATATTTTAGCCCAGGGTATAACTCCTTCTGATTGACCTAAATCTCCATTCCCGATCTTAGATCCTCTTCCTCTAATTTTAGAAAGACCAATACCTACTCCACCTCCTAGTGAAGTTAATCTCATCAACTCGGCATTCGTTAGCCCAATTCCTCTAATAGAGTCCGGTGTATCAATACCAAAGCATGAAATAGGTAAGCCTTTATCTGTACCTGTGTTAGATAAAACCGGTGAAGCTAAATTTAACCAACCTTTCCACATGTACTTAAAAAACTTTGCTGCTAAATCTGGTCGGTCTAATCTTGCTGCTACTGTATCTGAAACTCTCTTAAATGCTTTACGAGGATTTTCACCCGGTAAGAGATAACCTTTAGAAATTGTTGATAGAGAAATTTCATTCATCCATTCAGGATAATCTTTTCCTGCTTCCCAAGCGGAAGTATCTACTTGTAATGCCATAATATACTCTAGTTAATTTTATTAAAATACTTTTGACCAATCCATATGCCCTTTAGAGTAATTTGTTACTCTACTTGCAAAAAAGTCTGTGTGTTGTTTACCTGCAATTACTGCATCAAACCATTTCATAGTCTTTAATGCTCCTGTATCAATTTGATCAGAAGGAATTAGAGGTTTCAAACCTAAATCTCCCATCTTAGTATTAACTCTATGCTTTATAAAGTTTTTTAGATCTTCTTTAGATAGGTTTTCTAAATCTCCTAATTCAAAAACCTTATCAATAAAATCAAACTCTAACTTAATAGCTAAGTGAGCTGCTGTTTCAATTTCGCTTTGTAATTTTTCTGTGTTAATCTCTGGGTATTCAGAAAGTAGTTGTCTAAATAACCAACAACCAGCCTCAGAGTGTAAAGATTCATCTCGTACAGACCATTCAACAATCTGGCCAATACCTTTTAATTTATTTCTCATTTTAAATGATAATAGTATTGCGAATGAAGAAAATAAATTAACGCCTTCAGTAAATGCTGAAAATATAGCTAATGATTTAGCTCTTTCATGCCAGTCTGGTTCTCCATTATGACTATCTCTGACATTCATTAAAGATTCAATCTTAGCTTTTGTAGATTCGTCTTCTAGAAATTCTGCAAAGTTATCTAAACCTAGCTGCTCATTAAGTAGAGAGTAAGCTTCAGCATGGATCGTTTCGAAAGATCCAAAAGTTACTCCCATCATAATAATCTCCGGCTTTCTAAACCAACTAGTTACCAGTCCAGTCCAGTAATCATTTACTACTGTTTCTGTTTGAGCGAATCCTTTTAGTATTCCACCGACTACATTTTTCTCATGGTCTTTAAGATTAGATTTCCAATCTGTTACGTCCTGAGCCATTGGAACTTCTGTATGAAGCCAATGTGCTTGCTGTTGTTTTAACCAATATTCATACGCTTGAGGGTATTCAAACGGCTTATAAACAACTCTTTCATCTCTTAGTCCCATAGTGTATTTTTAATGTTTTAAATAATAAAATCCCCGTGATTTTAAGCATTACTCTGCTTTCGGGGATGTAGAAATAAATAGCTTCTACTACTATTTGTTATTGATTTTGCTCGAAAAATTTCTTAGCAATTTCAAAATGAGTACCTTGCGGACTACTATTTTCATCGTCTATGTTTGCCTTTCCTTCAATTACAATATGACCGTTATTAGTATCCATCTTAACATTATATGTCATGCCGTCTTGTCCGTATCTATTCTTCATAACGTGTAGACGGCCAGTACCTAAAACTTTATCTTCTTTTTGTCTTGATAACGATAAACATATATCAGCTACCATCATCTTATCGTAAGAACCTGCTGCTTTATCTCCTTCGATTACGTTATCTTTAGCCCCCATACGGTTAACCTGAGATGGTGTTAGTATCGGTATTTTTAATTCTTTAGCTAAGCTTTTAGTAGCAATAAATACATCATCAATTTCATCTTTACGTTCTGAGTATTTACCTCTAGATGGTGCTTTTAAATAATCTACATAATCAATAATAATCAAGTCCGGTTTATGACCCATATCAATACACTTCTGTACGTGGCTCTTAATGTTATTTACTGTCGCTGCTTTAGGAGCATATTCTTTTACTATCAGTCTACCTTTCAAGTTATTAATTTGCGTCTCTACTTCTTTTCTATGTCTATTAACCTCGTCAATAGAGTAACCTGTAAAGTAGCAGTCGAATCGCTTACCTACATACTCTTCCCCTAATTCCAAGGTATAATAATTAACTTTAAAGCCTAGTTTTACAGCATGTGCTGCTGCGGCTACCATCGTCCAAGATTTACCACCACCTGGGTTACCAAATACGATAATCAAGTCTCCTGGTCCCCATCCTCCTTGTATAGTTTCGTTTAATAATGGCCATGGAGTAGGTATAGTAGGTCTATAGTCCGTTCTATATCGAGACTCAACATCCTTATCGTACTCATGTCCAATATTTTTATCCATCGCGGCTTTCATAGCCTTTTCAATCAGGTTACGTATACCTTCAAAATCACTTTGCTTTAATAAGTCTGCAGAAGACAAAATAGCTGCTTTCATTTCTTGATTTTTACAAAACGTAGTAAATTCTTCTTCTACGTAATCCAAATCATCTTGAGAAGCGGCATAAGAATTTCTTAACTCTTCTTTTACTGCTACCTGTAGTACTTCGTTTTCAATCTTTTGAAGTTCTACCTTTAGAACGTCCATCGTAACAGTAGTGTGGTACTTATCAAAGTATTTTAGAATCTGACCTATAATCCATTTATGTGTATCTGAATCAAAGTACTCTTCTCTTAATACGTCTCTTACTGTCAGTAAGTAGCCTTTATCTGTTAGTAAGGCGCCTATTACTTTAATCTGGAAGGGTTTTCCATATTGCGTTAACTTTTGCAATGTCATATAACTTATTGTTTAAAAACCGTTAATGTTCTAAAATTCTCTAACCATCCTTCTGTGTTCTTGGTAATGCCTTCGATTTTATCTATATCTAATAGATGTAGAAAGGCTCCTGTTTGTAGAGGTGGTACAGCTTCTTTTAATACATTTAATGTATGAAGAATTTCTTTATCATCCAACTGTCCTTCATGTAAATTCATCAATTGGTAATTTGTTTTTACCCGATCCCAGTTGTGAATTATTTTAGCAAAAATAGACTTACCGTCTAGGTTCTGCTCACATACCGTATAGATATCTTCTAACTCGTAATTTGGATTTGTATTTAGTCCTGGGAATTCTTTGATTAAGGTCTTTAAACCTAATCCTTTAACTCCGGCAAGGTTATCAGAGTTGTCACCTAATAATGCTTTTACAATATTATAGTTCTGAGGTAGTACTTCTAACTCTTCAATAATATTATCTTTTGTAAAAAGTGTTTTCTTTATAGGGGAGTATACTGAAATACATCCGTCTATTAATTGTAAGAAATCTTTATCAGAAGAAACAATAGTAACTTGTTTACCGGATGCTGATGCTCCTAATGCTAAGTCTGCTATGATATCATCTGCCTCTAACTTCTCCATCGTTAAACTATGTAGAGGTAAACATTCAAGATAGTCTTTTAATCTATCTAACTGTGCAGATAGCGATTCATACTCTTCTTGCTTATTCTCATACATACCCCAGTTGGTGATTCTCGTATGCTGTCTTTGTGCTTTATAATTAGGATCTATATTCTTTCTATTAGTAGAAGAACCTTTTCCATCAAATACACAAATAACTCTTGTAGGGTCGATTGTTCTTACTAGGAATCCTAGCGATCTTAAGAAGCCTACAAGACCACCGATATGGTGGCCTTGAGGGTTCATTGCTCTTAGGGTTGAGAAGCTACGAATAAATGTATTCATAGAATCTATAATCAATAAATGATCATTTAACTCTCTAGGAGGGGACTCTTTAAGATTCTTTAAAATTTTACTATAGTCTGCCATTAATCGTCTAGTAAGTTTGGTGAGATGTAATCTTCTTCCATATCACCTTCTTCAACTAGACTAAAGTCAATAGATCCTAAAAGTTTTAACCAATGTTCTTTATGTTGGTCTTTATACTTATCGATTGCCTTCTTATCGTCGGCAATAAAACCGTGAGGGGTCATTACAATTCTTCCTCTTGTTTGAACTCCTTCAATATGGTTCTTTTCAATTTGTATGTTTGTTCTCTTAGCAAATTCTACTTGAAGGCCGCTTTTTATGGCTTTAATTTTAGACGTACCTGGGTTAGTAATATTACCAAAAGTAACTACTAATGTCGCATCGTACCACATCGACATCCCGCCTTTATTTTGCAACTTAGGTTGAGACATCGGTGAGTCAGGTTTTTGAGTCCATACTTTGTTAATAGCTACTAACGTATTAGTGTACGGATTTCCTTCTTTTCGAGATAACAAGATCTTCTGATTCAAGTTATTTCCAAATTGAGTAGACATTGCTCCTGCATTCCATTCGTTATTATTCTTATTAGAACGTACTGAAAGATCACAAGGTACAGAGCCTACAGAATCCCAGAAGAAACATAAGTCGTGAGGTAGGTTTCCTTTAGCCTGTTCGTCTAAAAGATCTGCTATATAAGATGCTACATCTTCAATAGTATTTAACGTACCTCTATCTGAGTAAAGGAAGAAGCCTTCGTAGTCTGTTATTTCTCCAGTTGCTTCATTTACAACTTCCTCAAACTGTAGTCCCATCTCTTTGGCATGTTGCCAAGACCATTTCATCTCCGTGATAATTAATACCGGTAAAATTCCTAACTTCTGAGCTGATACTGCTGCTTCTAATAGTGCCGTAGTCTTACCCGTATCACTATGACCTCTTAATAAGGTAATATGACCTGTCGGTATACCTGGCATAGAAGTAATATCTTGGTAGGCTTTTGATAAAGGTATCCACCCTTGCTCTTTAAACTTTACCGAGGCATTTGCAAATCCCTTCTTCTTTTTGAAATTACCTAAATTAAATCCACTCTTTACTATAGCAGATGCTTTTTCTGCTGTTGCGCTTTTTGCCATTTATTTTATTCGTTAAAAAGGTCATCAAATTTACTTACCGCGTCTTTAACTCCTGGTGTTGAAGTCTCTAAAGAAAAGTCGGTTGAATGACTTCCTAGAGTCTCAGTTAAGGAATTAGATGCCTGAGGTGCAGGTGCTGAAGGAGTTTCGTCCTCTGCTGAACCTGGTGTTAAGTAATTTTGTAACTGCTTTTTAATGAACTCATAATCGTATTGAGTATGAATCTCAACAGGGTGTGGTTGGTTCTTTAACCATAAATCAACTTGCGCTGCATTATCTGATAGCGGAGTTTGTTTAGGTCTAATACGAACCGATGTGGTTGGGTACGGGTTACCTGGAGCAACTTCTACTACTAGGTCCCATCCATTCATTACGTCTGTGTAATCTCCTACTTCTTCGTCTTGAGCTAACGCTAATAACGCTTTGTAGATTGTTACACCAAATCCCCATAAACGAACACCTTTATCTTCTTCACCTTTTACAATTACTGGTGCGAAAATACGTGTCTTGGGGTTAAGTTTACCGGCTAATGTCCAGTTATCCTTATCTGAAGTCTTCTTTAATTCCTTAATGAACTCTTCAATAGGATCTTGTTTTCCAAAATTAGATAAAGCGGCCATCGGGTACTTACCAATTCCATAGTGAAACTTCACTTCCTTAAACGGAAGATTAGGATCATACATAGAAGGTACAATACGAATGGTGCTTTTACCGTTTTCGGGTTTCCAGAAAGTAGCTGAATAGTCTACCTTCTCTCTTTCTTGTCCGCCGTTATTTAACGCAGACAGCTTTGCTTTGATTGCATCTAGATTCATAATATAACTTTAATTGTTTATAACTTATTTAAGATACGAAATATATCTCAATTCTCCAACTCTACGATCTTAAATAATTTGGTATTTACTCTTTTTAATTCCGGACCCTTCGTTAATAGAATACAGTTTTTGTAGTCCGTCCAGTTAATTTTAAAAGTAGTATCTAATACTCCGTTATTAAGTTCCTTAATTAGTGTGTTGAGAGCGTTAATCGTATACAGGGTATTTGCTTCTTTCTTTCGATGTACTAAAATAGTATTATCGATAAAATTAGAAACATTACCAAAATCTACATTATAGGTGCAGATATACTCGTCTTGACTTTTAGAATACAAAACGAATATTTTATTATAGATAATTCTATATTTTTGTACTATATTTTCTAATGTCGCCTCTAGTTCCTCTCCTGTAGAGAAGGTGCAAAACAGCTTATTACTCATATCCTCAGTTAAATATATTTGATCGATATCGTAATCGAATCGATGTTGAGACATAACATTTTCCATTGTGTACATATAAATATTAAAAGGTTTTACAAAACCAGGTTTTCAGATGTTTTTATTTTAACTGGGTATTTTTTATTTTCACTTAGTATCAAAGCTAATTCATTTATTATATGTTCTCCATCTTCTTTAGCATAATCAAATAATATTGCGTCGTAAGTATAGAGAGCTATTTTTGTTTTCTTATTTCTAAGATACTTTAGCACTTCTTTTAAGATAAGAACATTTCTTGCAGTTTCCAACGATTGCATGATATAATTCATAAGTTTCTGCGGATGCATTTCCTTAAGGTGCTTATTAAAAGGTTTGTTACTTATAGGAGTTCTTACTACCCCCTTAGAGAACTCATCCCATAACCGGTCTATGTACTTAGTTAGTTTCACAAATATCTCTAAGTTCTTATATCCATCTGGTATTCTCCCGTATATAGCCTGAAAGTTAATTTGTTTTGCTTGAGCGTATTCTTCTTCTGTTAAGTCTTCTTTACCGAAGTAGTATTTACCTAAGGCTTTGTGGGCTGATTCACCTTCTATTTTAAAGTCGATTTGTTCTGATAATAGTCTTAAATGGTACCCGTCAAAGTCAAATTCAACAAAACAATCGTGCTGTGGTATAATAGCTTTTCTAAACTCTTCTCCTTTAGGTATAGCTGCGAAGTTTACACTATTAAAAGCGTTAGTAGGTCTTGACGTACTATTGTAAAGGTTGTAATACGTGTATGTAATATTATCCTTTATATTATACTTAGGTGTATTTGGTTTAAATAAGTCTATAAAAGGTTGGTATACTACTCGAAGTCCGTGTTGTTCTAGTAAGTAAAATACCTTAACAGCAACATCGTTATAGAACTTAAAGGTATCTTCTTTAGGTTCTTCTATATACTTTTCTATTGCATCAAATACCCTTTCACTTTGTTCGTGTAATTTAGATAAAGGTATTATCTGATTAATATTATCAAAGTCTTTAAATTTGTTATAGAACCAGTTTATTGTTGATATTTTACTTGGAAGTTCTATTTTATCGTAGTACCAGAATGCTCTCCATAAGTTTATATCTATTACATCTACAAGTGGAAAGTGGTAAAGCAGGTTTTTCTTATCTAATACATAAATCCTTTTGTATGCTTTTAAGAGGTCAAAAGCTTCTTCCTTACTAACATTTAAACCTTCATCATGGTTTATAGGTATAATGTAACCTCCTGAGTCATCTAGGGGTCTTATGTAGATTGCTACGGTTGTTGTAAATTTAGGATGGAAGTAATCATTAGATGAAATTACATCTACGTAGACATCAATATCCGGGTAACTACGGAGCCTATCAAGCTGCTGTTTATTTTCTACTATATAAAACATTTCTTATAACCTTTTACTTAATATACGAACTAATCTGTTAAGATCAAACTTAACATTGCTTAATGTCGTAAAGTTTTCCTTCCCTATCAATCTTTGCAGTATAGTCACCGTATCCCTCTACACGAATAGTGTAGTAGAGTTCGTAAGATTCTGGTGATTGTATCTTTGGGTTTAGGTTTGGTATTCTCCTAATTGGTAAGTATTTGTTTCCCTTAACAGCGTTTTTAGTTCTGTAGTAGTAAATGTCTTTCTTAGGATTTCCTTCCTCATCTAATAAAGGACCTTCTTGGTTGTAAATCTTCATACTAATCGCATTAAACGAACCACATGATCTTTCAGCACTAGGGTTACCGACTTGTGCTTGATACCATGTTAGGGATTTAGCATATGCTGATGTTGAATCGGCACTTTGTGATCCTTCAGTTGCTGCAGTTTCTCCTGCGGTTACTTCTGATTGAGGCAATTCAGGAAGAGGGGGTAATTGTTCTTCTTCAAATACTTTTTTAGTTACAGAAGATACGACGTTAGCACCATTTTTTTCAATAGTTGTAACTTCATTCTTTTCTTTCTTCAATAGTTTAAATTTAGAAGAATCTTCTATAACAAATTGTTTTAAATCAGAAAGAAATTCTGTCATACCTGGTATAACTTCCTCCGCTTGTGATACAACGTCTCTATTCCTAGCTACTGCTCCGGGGTATGTATATCCATTAACCTTCTCATCTTCGGAGGGTCCTAAGAGGTTCCACTCTAACTTAGTTCTTCTATAGTATCCTTTATCTGCTATACTTTTATATGTCTCTGATGTTATTTCTTTTATTTCTCCGTTTCTTACATCTTGTAGAAAGTACCTTCTAAAAGTTCCTTGTATGTAGTCATCTTCTACCGGTTTAGCATAGTAAAACTGCTCTGTTGATTTATTTTTTAAACCAGGGGGTACCATACTGTACGCAGGATTCGAACCTACGTTTTCAAACAACTTAATAGCTTTGGAGAAATTTCCAGTTTTTAAATCTTCAAAAGCCATCTTATATTTTCCACCCCAAGATGTTACGACTGCTACAGTATCTTGCACAGGTTGGTTTAGTATATCAACGTACTTAGAGTATTCGTTCATTGCTTCTCCTGTACCGGGATTCTGTCCAATAGCTTCTATTATATACTGAGAACCTGGTACGTAGCCTGTTATATCGCTTAAGCTTGCCATTTTATAGTGTTATATCTTTATCTTTTAATAATGTATAAGCGAAGGTGTTCCTCTTAGTCTTTTTCTGACTTTTTCCAACTAATTCCATTAGTCTTCTATGTTGAGATGCGTCAGCAAATACTTGACATCCTGCAGACCAGTTGTCAACAGTCTTAGTTGCAGCATCACCGTACTCACCTGAGTTATGTAGCTGCATACCGCCTCCATCTTCAAAAAGACCTGCAGTTGTTCCATGTGTTCCTCTAGGAGTAACTGCTAAATCAATCCAGTTATCTTTATATTCTTTATCTCTATATGATGTTTGACCTTTTAATGAAACTAACGCAGGATGGGGGCTTTTACTGTGTGAACTATGTTTACCTGTTGTGTATTGGTTTAAAAATTGTTTTTCAAACAAAGTTCCCGTTCCATTTGCGTTCCATGAATTCTTTCCGCTTTTTGCATCTTTTGCTTTTTGAGCTTTAAATTTTTCATTCTCACCTAAAGTCCATCCTGCTCCAGGTACTGTAGTAGCAGGGTAGCTTTCTGCAAACTGTTGTCCATTTTCAACCCAAGCTACAATTACTATATCTTTAAATTTATTAGTAATCGGATGTAACACTCCTCTACCTGTAGGATTAGAAGGAATCTGTCCTGAAGTATTTCTTACTCCTACTATATTTAATTCTAACTCACCCGCAAACCAAGTATACCCTTTTTTCTGAACAGCTGCCATTACGTTAGCGTATTTAACGTTTTTACCTAAAGCAGTTTGATTTTGGAGCTTATCTGTTCCACCTTCTGTAGATGGTGATCCATCTTCGTTTGCAGGAGGTTGTTCTTGTTTAACAACAGAACCTGCTGTTGCAGAACCAGCACCAGATAATAGTGTAGAAGATCCTCCTGATAGTTTTGTAAGGTTGTACATTAAGGCACCTACTTCAGTTGTCCATCCATTATCCCCTACCGTATGGTCTACTTTTATAACTATGAATCCAATAGAGCCGTTACCGTAGACCTGTGGGAGTATTTTAGATGTATTCTCAGATAGCTTAAAAGTTTCTCCTATTTTAAAACCACCGATTCCATGTAATTTAAAAGATAACTCTACCGGTATAGTACCCGGTGGTGGTATATTTTCTGCTTGGCATGTAGCGAGAGCAAATTTTGACTGATAGGTCTGGTGTCCGGATAAAAGTCCTTTAAATAAATCTGGGTCATATTGTTGATCTGTAAACAACTCTGTTCCGTTAAATTTTTCAAATGCTTCTACCACTCTATCTCTCCACTCCCCAAAAGTTTTTAAATCTTCTTTAGCTTTTGCCTCTGCAGCGGCTGCTGCTGCTGCTTTATCTTTTGCTGCTTGTTGGAGTTCTTGTGGTGTTTGAGGACCAGGGTCTTCTTTAATAGGGAAAACACGATCATAATGTCCTCTATTCCATAGAAGCATTTCCTTAACGTCTTGTTTAGTGCCGGTACCGGATGCTTGGGCAGCAATAGAAATTTGGCTTGCTAATTTATTAGTTATCTTTGACTCTGTTTTAAAGTCATAAGCAAAAGAACCTAAACCGACTAAGTCTAACTCTGTTACTTGATCTTTTTCACTTGCTGGTGGTATTTTACATTTTCTATCTACAATCGACCATTCGTTTAGTTCTTCGTCGTAATCTAAATCTAATTCATTAATACCGCCTAATGCTTCATTTACTCCTCCTAGTATTGCTTTAAAGATATCTAATAACCCTGGTTCATTTTCTGATTCTTGATCACTATCGTATATTTCATCTAATTTTTCATAAAGGTACATATTAGATACACATATACTCAATACATCATCAGAAGGAAGATTAGCTCCACTGCCTGCAAAGTAGGTTGTTAGTTTTTGATGTAACAATTTTTCAGCAGGTTTTGATTCAAATAACCCATTAGTAGCGGCTACGTTATTTGGTAAGACGCAAACAAACGGATTAATACTACCGTGTTGCTTATGTGTAAAATACTTATTTTTTTGTTTTGTATTTATGGTAAATGATCTCTGTCCTTTTCCTTCATGCATAATACTCGCTGAGTTTATCACACTACAGACTGTACGTAGAGACATGTAAATGAATACCGTATTTTTATCAAAAAAGCTATCAGGTTGTTTAATATCAAATCCAGGAGCACACCATACCTCTAATTCACTTGGGGTCAATACTCCCGCAAAACCAGGTGTGGAATTTTTTAGAGCGTCTACACACGCGTCTCCGGCGAACTCTCCTTCTTGGCTGTTTAGTTCTAACCTTTTACTAAAGTAGTGTAATGGGCTTTTTCTTTCTGATTTATCAAGGTTTCCTTTTTGTAAAGCTTCAACATCTTTTTCTGTAAAGCCCGGATCGAAAGAAGATTTAATAGACTCTATAACTTCACCTTTTGAAATTAAGTATACGGTTGTATCATAAGAGCCGTCTGCATTAAACGACCAACTAAAGTTTTTACATATCGCAAGCATACCGTCGTAATTGTACCCGGAGGCTTCTCGGCATTTTGTTATTGCGTCTTGTATAGATTTATAGGTAGCTCCTGAAGAAAGAAATGCTTCTTTAGCAGCAGTCTGTTTTACTGTTAGGGTCGAACCTTCCTCTTTACTGTAAACTGAATGTCCCCACTCTAATAAAAAACTAAAACCGGGTCGGCAATATAAGTCATAAATTATATTGAAATCATCTCTATTAAAAGCTTTTATAGTAACCTCTACATCTCGTAAAGCACCAAAAGTACCTTTTGTTTTAATCTGCACTCCGGTAATTCCTGGTCTAGGTGTAAACCCTCTACCGTCTTCGCTTTTTGCATGATAACCCTTAGGTGTATTGGGGTAATCATCTTTAAAAGCTAAACCACCGTCGAGATGCCAAGGACTTGTTAAATCGGTAGGGTAGCCGCTACCTTCTACACTAGAATATAGGCTGATAAAAGCACTATTGCCGTGCAGTAAAGAATTACCTCCTTCTCCGAAATTTTTGGATTTTAAAAGTGCACTTCTAACTTTAAATTGTGCGTCTACTTTTTTACTTATACTTTGTCCTAAAAACTGTCCCATTATCTTTCTCTATTTACCTTCTGAAATGACAAAATGATAGAATCTTTATCATGAGGTATTCTAAGCTGTACTCCGGGTGTTGGTATTAGGTTGTACCTACTATATGTGTTTGCACTCGCAATAATCCACCATAGTGAAGAATCCTTATAGTACTGTAAAGCTAGAGTGTCATAACGGTCTCCGCCTGTAGTTATAACATAAAAATCATCCTCATGTTCTGGAATATCAGGGTAGATGGGGTTTCGTTTGTAACGTACTCCATCAATTGTTTTATATTCCTGTATAAGGTCGTATCTATTCATTATCTTAATTTACGAAATTTATCGCTTAAATCCAAAATATTCTTTACCTTCAGTAGCATATGTTGGTGTAAAGTCATGTATTACTGTCATATCTAAATTAACACTAAGTACATGGGGTACTTCACTTACGTCAGGACCTAATTCATAATTTATTTCCCAAGGAGTTGCGAGATCCCAAGTCATACCTACGCTATTCATAAGGACTGGTTGATTGTAAAAATACGTTCCTATGTTAACTCTAACATAACTTCCTCTCATAAATGTACCCGAAGTATCATATGTGGGTGCAGTTGATGATGCTAACTTATTTAGTTTTTTATAATATGCTTCTAATTCTTTATAACTTCCGCCGGCTACTTTAAACCCTACAGAAGCTTTTCTTTCAAATCCTCCATAATTGTAAAAAGACTCTCCTCTACCTACATATTTTTGCCCATTCCACGTAGCATTAAAGTTATCATTTAAGCTATCTAAGAAAGCCCAGAAATGTAACGTAGGTGCTCCTGATCCAAAATTATCGGGTGTAATAATAGTAAATGTGAATGGGATCATTTCCTCATTCCTTGATATAGCTGTACCAGCTTTTTCTTTTTCTTGACGTGCTGTATCTTTAGCAGCAATACTCTTTGTAGTGTAATCTGTTGCGCCTCCGGATCCTCTTTGTCTATAATCTCTAAGTATTGCAGGATTAGCTACTGAGTTTGCTCCTCCAATATTCTTACCGTAGTTAAAATTAGGATTAGCTACTGCTTTTGGGGCATCTTTTCCTTGTTTAACTTCTCCGCCTGGCTGTAAGTACGGTTCTAATTTATTCTCTTTTGAAGTAGCACCGACCTTAGGAGTTTTATTTCCTACTTCCCCCTGTTGTGGGTTTAATTTATTTTTAGATTTCTGGAATGGATCTTTACTATCTCTAGTTCGAGCAGCTGTAATATCATACTTTGCTGCTTCATCTGTCTTTAAGTCCGCTAGAGGTGTTTGAAATTTTTCAATTACATCACCTGGTGAATCGTTTTCTAGTCTAGTAGGTATATTTGCATCTATGCTTGTCCCTTCTAGTCCTTTTAGTAATAACCTACCATCCTGTTTCAGATAGGTAGTATCAATGTTTACTTTTAACTCTTGATCAATCCTATCTAAACCTTCATTTGGGGTTCTATACCCATCTAAACCAGTATTATCTGTTATTACTTTCCCGTTCTCTCTTGCAAGTAGGCCGCCATCTTGTTTAATGTAGCTTTGTGCAATATCAATAGGGCGAGCATCTTTAAACTCAATCTCATCAGTAAACTGAGTATCTATCATAGGTCTGTAACCTTCTTCACCTCTATGGTCAAGAATTACATTCTTGCCGTTTAAGACACTTTTTGCTCCGTTTACTCCTCCAGTACCTGCTGTAGTCTTTAAAAACCTATCTAACCATGTACTTCTTTGTCCGCCTTGCTTTAAGTATTCATTTCCTCCAAAGCCAATAACAAAGTGGGTACCCGTTCCATTAACAGGTACTTGTGCTAAAGTACTCCCGATGACTTTTGCGGTATTGCCTAATGTATTGAGTAACTTTCTCCCAAAGCCTTTCTTTTCATTGAAAGCAAAGTTTAACTCTGCTTGATGTAAAGTCCACTTTAATCCAGGAGTATCTACAAGTAGTTTACTTATTCGTCTAAGATCATCTACTCGTGCAGTTACTTCATTACCTAGTACATTATACCGAGGTGGATTGTTTATATCTTTTTCGATATAAGGTCCTGCATCTCCGTACTTTAAGCTCTTAAGATTGGTCTGAAGAGGTAGTAAAGGCATACTTAAACTGGAGGATTATCTAAATACTTAGAAGGTGTAGCACCGTTTAGGTCTAAACCTGATGTCGCTTTAGTAAACTCTGGTACGTTGTTAATAGAAGAGGTTTTATGTTGAGTAGATTTTCCTGTAGCACCTACTGGTACTTTTGGAGTCTTACCCTTCAATCCTAATCTAGAATTTGGAGTCTGATTGTCTAAAATTCCTTTCATTGTTTTTAATTTATTAGTTCGTTTATAAATAGTTTGTTATTATGTATTGGTTGCTGATTGTTGTAGAGAGTTATTTACTCTTCTACTATCCATATTAATATTTTTACCTTGTTTAACTGCAATTATCAATTCATCGATTTTTGCAATTAACTTATCATTACTTTCTGATTTTCCTCCTTCAGATTCTCCACCACCGGTAATACCTGATACAAAATCTCCTATTGCTCCTACGGCTGCTATTGCAGGTGCTGCAAAAGCTGCTGTTTTAATAAGTGATTGCATCTCCTCTAACTTTTCAGTCTCTAGTGTAGCTAAAGCAGCTCCGATGCCTCCTAATGCTGCGGCTATCATTGTTAATGAACCTGCTACTGATTGTAACGGTCCTGCCATGGCTGTTAAGTTCTGTAGATCTTCTATAATTCCTCCACCTGTAAATAATGAAGTAAGTCCTGACATTAAACTTCCACCTGCTAAAGCAGCAGCAAAGAATGCTAATCCTCCAGCAGCTGCCATTAAACCTATTCCAGCCATAATTAAACCAGGTCCCATTACAGCTAACATTGAAAGTTTATCTACTACTCCTTGTATATCTGCTCCAGCCATTATACCAAATGCTGCTGCGGCAGGTATTAAAGCTAAACCTAATACTGCTAATGCAGCGGCTCCAGCCATTATAAATGGAGCTACAAGTCCTAGCCCTGCTGTAGCTAATGCTAATAAAGGTAACGCAATTGAGAATGCAATTATTGAACCTGTATCTACTCCTTTTAGTAAACTGAAAGCATATGCAGCTGGTATTAATGCTAATGCTAATATCCCTATTGCGAATGCTCCAGCTATTACCATCGGTCCTGTCATTCCCATAAGGGCGGCAGCTGCTCCTAAAGCTATTAAACTTCCTGTCATAGCCATTATCGACATTGGATCTACTGATCCTAAAAGGCTAAAAGCGTAAGCCGCTGGTATTAAAGCTAATGCTAATATACCTAAAGCTAGAGCTCCCATTATTATCTGTCCTCCTAAATTACCCATTAAAGCGGCGGCAATACCTAAAGCTATTAAACTCCCTGATAAAGCTAACACTGACATTGGATCTACACCTGCCATAAGGCTAAATGCGTATGCTGCCGGTATCAAGGCAACCCCAGCTATGCCCATTGCAATAGCTCCTTTAATTGCGTCATTTCCTAACTTACCTACTAATGCTAACGATGCTCCAAAGATTCCTATAGATGTAGCAAATGCTAACATAGAAACCGGATCAACACCGTCCACCATTTTGAGAGCTAATGCAAATGAACCGCCTAAAGCTAGACCGGCAATTCCTATAGCTAATGCACCTTTTACTACATCACCAAATTGTTTACCAATTGATGCTAATCCATCACCTAATGATTTTAAAAATCCTCCCGGTCCTTCTCCTTCTGCACCTTTAGTCTTACCGGCTAAATCTCCTGTTTGAGCTGCAGCTTTACCTGTCATACCATTTTTTGCTTTACCAGCTACGTCTGCGGCTTTATCCGCCCCTGGTGCTTTAGCGAATCTACCTTTTGCATCTCTAAACCTACCTGCAGCGTCTTTTGTTACGTCTGCACCTTTATCTTTTACCGTGTCAGCTAATTTACCTGCTCCTGACATTCCTCCTTTAAAAGCGTCTTTAATCCCTGATCCCCAGCTCTTAACTGAGTCCATCATTCCACTAAAAGAGAATTTCATTCCTTTTAATGAGTCCATGAACTTCATAGCTCCTGATGTTGCGGACCCAAAGAAACTTGCTATCTTACCTGCAGCCATTACAGCTACAATACCTATAATTAAAGGTTTTATAATACCTAATGTATCTAAAAACTTAACAGCATATCCTACAATACCTCCTAGTATTTGAATAGCGGGGGCTATAATACCGACAATATCTCCTATTATACTTAAAAGAGGTGCAAATGCTTGTGCAAGTTTATCAACAGATTTTTGAAGCTGTTCTTGTATTTCTGCTCTTTTCATATCTTCAGCTCTAACTCCAGCGGCTGCTTCAGCCTGCTCTTCTGTCATTCCTGCTTCAATTGCTTTCTGATATGCTATCTTTCCTAATTCATCTCTAGTCATACCTAATGCAGCGGCATAAGACTCTTGTTGAATACGGTTCATTTTACCGAATTCGTTAATATCTGCTGCATTTTTAAATAACTCATTTCCTAATCCAGCTAAGTCGTTATTTAAAGCTAACTCTCTAGCTTTGTTTAGGTTTAAATCTTTTCCTATTAATAACTCAGTTTCCATTTCTTTTGAAATAGAATCTTCAAAATCTAAAAGGGAACTTGCTATTTTATCTATCTGCCCTAACTCCATTCCAAGTCTACGGGCTGCAGATGCGGCTTTGGCAAGAGCGGCAGGATTTCCTCCTAAAGAGGCTTTAATACCGTCTGATGCTTTTGCTACATCTTTTAAGACTTGATTTTGATTAACTGCAGATCTATTTGCTTTATTAAAGGCACTTGTCTGATCTACTATACTATCGACTGTTTTATCGATATCGCCGCTAGTAGTCTGGGCCATTATTGCAAGACCTCCTGCTTCGTCAGCAGCAAGTCCCATTGTATTTTTTAATTCAGCTGCTCCTGCTATAACTTGAGGTGAGAATATGTTTTGAGCACTCATACCAGTCTGCTTTGTAAGCTCAGCTATTGTCTGTAGGTAGTCTACCGAAGTAGCATATCTAAAGTTTGCTCCTGCTATTGCATCTGAATTCTGACCTGTTAATCGTTGTACTTCTGTGCTTGCTTTATCTACTTTAAAGAAAGCGTCTACTATCTTCAATATTATAGATAAAGGATCTAATAATGCTGCTCCAAAACCTTTTGCTAGAGGCCCTAAGCCTGACATTAATACTGATAATTTACCGCCTTTTTGTGCTCCGGATTGAATTGCTGTAGCAGTATCCTTCATCCTATCTTTAGCTTCTTTAACAGCATCGCCGAATCTTCCACCGCTGATTCCTAACTTCCCCATCAACCCTTCCATTCCACCTATAACCGCGCCTCCAACTCCTAAGAGTTTATTAACTTCTTTTTGCTTTTCTTTTACTTCTTCTATCTTTCCTGCAATACTACTAATTGCACTTCCTTGATCTATGTAGTTAGATAAAGCTGCTTTTTGTTCTGCGGTAAGGTTCTCCGCCATGTTAACCATGTCTAGTGCAAGATCTAAGTTACCTCCCATAAGGTTCCCTACTCCGCCTAATTCCTCTATAAACTCTTGAATCTGCTTTACATTATTTTGAGCAGCTTCTGATAAATCCTCTCCGTTAAGTAGCCTTTGCGATTCATCATCAAGTATCTTTTTATTATCTTTTAGTCTTTGAGCTAAGTCGTCTAACTGTTTTACAGATAGATCCCTTATACCCTGTTCTTCCATTTTAAGTTCTTCTGCAATAGAGGTTATTTTTTTCATAGAGCCTCTAATCTTCTGCAATGCCCCTGGCTGGTTTTTAAATTCCGAAGAGATTGCTCTTACTTGATCATAAAGACTTGTTGCAGTATTATCAATTTCACCGAATTGGGATTGTACCCCTCTCAGTTCATTGCGCAAACTTTGCATATTTTGTACAGCATCAGCTGGCGTTAAGGTTAACGGTTGCTGATTCATTCTAGCTCTCAAGGTATTAATCTCTTGTAAGAGTCTTCTTGCTTCTTCTAACTGTGTATTATCGTTTGCGGCCATTTACTGGATGTACTTATATCATATAAATAGGTAAAGCTCGCTTTATGGGCGAGCCTTAGTACTATAAGAAGGTTTTCTTACTGAAGGTCCTCTAGGAGCTGATTTGCTTGGTGCTTTGCTCTTAGACTTATTCATAGCCTCTTGTTCTTTTTCAAAGTATTCACTTAGTTTCTGATAGGTAAAATTACGTAGCCATATAGGCATTGCATATACAGTATCATGATCGTATCCACCTTTTCCGTGAAATACTATTTCGTGTATCTGATTAAAAATCTGTACCCTATATGTTGGCGTCAGGCCAAAGAAAGCTTACTCCAATCGGAATGTCAACCCCTCCTTCTGGTCCATTTTCTGGATAAAATTTCAAATCTACATCTGGTTGGAACTCTGAGATATATTTTCTAAATGCACGGGAATCTCTTGCTAAAAAATGATTATCTACGAAATCTCTAATACTCTTTGTATCGGTAGCTCCGTTAACAGAAAGAATCATGTGCTTTAATCTAGTAGATAAGTCTGGGGAAGACTCTTTTTGTATCTTTTTAAGACCTTTTATCTCTTGTTGAATCTTCTGCTCATCACCGTGAGTGAGTAACTTAAAGGTAATCTTGTTACCTGTAGATGGTAATTCAAAAGCAAATTCATTTACCCTATCTTGAAATAAGCTTTCATCGAAAACTTTATTTTCAATTAAGGATAAGTCTACTATTTCAGTCTGTCCTTGATAGTTAAATTCGTAGTCTTTACCGTACCCTAGTACTCTTGCTGCAATTAAGATAGCATTCTTGTCTCCTACTAAAAGATCATCATAGTTAAACTTGGTTACAATCAAAGACTGTAATAACTTGTCAATTACAACTCCTCTTTCGATAAAGCCTTGGTTAGTAAGAATGTCTTCTTCTTTAGCTGTCATGTACTTCATTTCTACTGTACCTGATGCTAGGGGATGCTCTTCCGGATATAGTAATCCTTTCGAAGGCAAGTCTACAATTTCTGTAGGGAATTTTTGTGTTTGATCCATAAATTTTATTTTAAATAACGTTATTTCATATAAATATATGAAAAATAACTTTTATAAACAACAAAAAACCCGGAAATATTTCTCCGGGCTCTTTTTATATATATTACAGGCAGATTAGTAGTTAAGTACGCAGTAGTCCATCGCTACAGTGATTGTTAATTCAACACCATCGCTAGTTGACCAGTCCAAAGAACCTTGGGCCATGTTTACGATGAATGCTCCTTTAACGATCCACTCTGATACGATATCACCTACTGGTCCTAAAAGATTCAAAGTTAAATCTTTCTTGTAGAAATCTGAATAACCAGCTCTACCGGTTACTGACTCGTAAGATTGACGTGCCCAATCCATTACTGCTTGTGCACCTGATGGGTTAATTGGATCGTATAATGTCATATCCATGTTTTCCCAGTTTCTCTTTCCACGAATCTTTCTATAAGAGTTGATGTGATCTAATTTGATCTCCTCATCTGTGAAAGATGGAGCAGTTACTGCTTTAACCATGAATGATGGTATAGCGTCACTGTATAGGATGAATCTATTCTGTACCTTCGGTTCGAAGGCTCTGAACATAATTTCGTTAGAATCTAATACTGCCATTTTATTATCTGTTTTATATAAATATCAATTATTTTAATTAAGCTACAAATGTTGCTCCTGTTGGTTCAATTGTGAAATCAAGTACTACGAATTCTGCAGTCTTAGCTGGTTGGATAAAGATCTGACCTACTATCTGATTTCTGTCTACGATATCAGCTGTATTGTTAGAATCATCCATTACTACTCTGTAAGCATATAATCCTTGACGTTGAACTACTGATTCTAAGTAAGGGTTAACTATTGCTAAGAATTTGTTTCTTGTAGCGATTGTATTTTGTTCGAATACTAAGTTGTTAGCTTGACCTCCAATGAAGCGTTTCAATTCGATTAATAAACGGCGAACGTTTACTCTATCTAAAGCTGAAGCTTTCTTCTGTAAAGTCTTCTGACCATATACTGCAATACCTTGTCCAGGGAATGTAGCAATTGGGTTAACATTAGAACGATATAGTAAATCACGTTGCTCACGGCTTACTTTACGCTCTGCTTGTATTACGTTAGGAATACCTCCTTTAACTAAACCTGCTGGTGCGAACCATGGTGCCGCTGCACTATCAGTGAAAGCATAAACACCCGGTATAACTGTTGAAGCAGGAACCCATTCGTTCTTACCTGTAGCAGATTGTGTTTGTAACCAAGGCCAGTAAGCTGCTGCATAAGAAGAGTTAACCGTTCCAGCTGCTGCTGTTACGTTTGATACTGTTGCGCCGTATTGCTCTAAGTCAATTACTGCGATTGCATCTCCTCTACCTTCTACTAATGATATGATAGAATCTAATTGTGCTTTATGTGTACCGAAGTCATAAACAAGACCTGGTGCTGTTACTATATTGAATTGGTATTCGTCTCTGTTATTTAAGATTGAAATAGCATCTGCATAATTTGCTGCTACTAAACCTTGTGTATCTGTATTAGTGATATACTTGAAGAACTTAGCTCCTTCTCCTTTTCCTGCAAATGGTGAGCCTGTTGCATTATAGAATGAACCTGACTGAGCTACCGGTAGAGATCCTGAAAGAGAAACTCCGGATAAGGTATTAACTGTTACACCATCGTTAGCTAAGTAGTTTAAAGTTGGACGACTTACCGCCTTTACTCTAATATAGTTAGATTTGTTTACATATTCCCCTGTTGTACTAACAAATACTTCTGAACCTTCTACTGTTTTTGATACAGCTTGGTTACCAATTACTCTTTCGATATAATTTTCTGAATTTGGGTCTAATGATAGATCGTTGAATGTTTCTAAGATAATCTTATTTTTTCTACTATCATCTCCTCTACGTACTAATAATGAGAATGTACCGCTAGTATTATTAACGTTTACGATTTCGTATCTAATGTTATCAGCATTACCTAAAGCAAGAGAACCGTCTGCGTTATGAGCAGCTGTTGTTGAAGCAGATCCAGTTGCATTATTATAGATAGCGCCTTTACCTAATGTTTCCAATTGGAAAGGATTAGTAAATGATGCACCTACAGTTGTTAATGTAGTATTATCTGCTGCTGTGTAAGAGCCGGATACTACTCTAGTAACTAATGCTGTGTTTCCTCCTTGTTCAAAGTAACTCTTTACTGCGATTGATGTTAAATACTCATAGCTATTAGAACCAGATTCTATTGTGGTTCCAAATAATCTTTGGTACTGTCCGTAAGAAGTTACTACTGTAGGTTGCTCTACCGGGCCTTTTACTGTTGGACCAATAAACGCTGCACCTACTGCAGCCGCTTGTGGTTGGATAAACGAAATATCATTTTCTCTCGTTAATACACCTGGTGAAATTAATGTTTCTGC